>Ga0209502_10003099_pt1 | contig 13245 bp, 14 predicted proteins | sample ArcticOcean_MG_C_10_FD_187442 | JGI IMG/M metagenome (GOLD analysis project Ga0209502, IMG submission 187442) | Marine microbial communities from western Arctic Ocean - ArcticOcean_MG_CB11_90 (SPAdes) (version 2) | ecosystem: Environmental > Aquatic > Marine > Oceanic | place: Arctic Ocean...
TTCGTCAAACATAGCCCGTTACCGAGCCAGGCGGCTAATGAAAGACCTAGGGCTAGTGAGTTGCCAATTGCCTAAGCATGCGTATAAGAAGGCTCTGCAGCCCCATGTGGCTATCCCTAACTACCTAAGTAGGCAGTTTGATGTGAAAGCGCCCAATCAGGTTTGGTGTGGTGACGTGACCTATATTTGGACAGGGAAACGCTGGAGCTACTTAGCGATCGTTATGGATTTGTTTGCTCGAAAGCCCATTGGTTGGGCGTTATCTAGATCACCCGATAGCAACTTAACGAAGCAAGCCTTAAATATGGCCTACGAATTACGTGGCCATCCAAACGGAGTGATGTTTCATTCGGACCAAGGCAGTCATTATACAAGTATTAGGGGTCAAGAGGGAATTCGGAAATTATTGTACGTTAGTGAATTCTCAATCGGAGGGCAACCCCTTCATTAGTTATCAATGAACACTACTGCAATAAGTGTGAGTGGGTGTGAGTGGGCGTGGCTAATATATCGGCAACTGACAGGCAACAGATCGTCTCTAATGGATCCAGCTTGTGGCAAACGTGGTCTAAGACAATGTCTAGCAGTCAGATAGAATGGCTCAGCCTCCCGTTAGGCGTTTTTTTGATCTAAGCATTGACGTCTATTATTTGTATTTTACCAAATTCAAATCCTCCCACATCCAAGAAAAATCATACGCTTGAGAGGGTGCTTTAGTAGACTCGCTTTCTATATGCTTCAACCATAGAATCACATTCTTGTGTAACTTGGGATGAGCTGCACACTCACGAGGCGTTTTATTATTAAGCATGGGAATCGGTTCATCTAATGTTTGTCGATAGTGCTTATCCAAATGTACTTTTATCAGGTTCTGGCCTTCTTCCGTGTGGTTTAAATGCATGCTTGAACCAATGGGCTCAGTATTCCCTATCTTTTTAGTCATTTTTTCATGCATTGTTAGCGATTTTCCAACTAGGTTACCTAGCTTTTCGGCTAGCCATTGGCCATATCTTTGCGCCCGTTCACTGGAATTAACTTCAAGTATTAATGTTTTCTCCTGTAGAAAGAGGTGCCCTAGAATGCTGGTAGATTCGCCTTCCTTGAGGTCGGCTGCGGCATAGAGAAACCATGTCCATACCGGTTCATCGCCATTGCGATCCAGTGCTGGTATGTCATCTAAAGCTAGTATCAACTCTTCTGATGAGGCCTTAATTGGAAAACGAACTTTTGTAGGTTGAAATGCTTCACCATCCCTGTTTTTTACTATGGGCATGGTACGGTTGATGGCCTGATATAGATAGATGATCCATATTCTAAACAAAACTTCTGGTAAGTGAGAGTGAGCTTCGTCTTCAGCTTGTTGTTTGTAGTTGTCGGGTAGCGCATCTATCTCCCCATTTTCTAACAATTGATGTAAAAGCGTTACTGCTCCTTCTTTAGTTTTATCCAATACCCGTTGAACATGTTCCGCTTCTGCGGGGGGTAAGGGCAAGAGTGCGCCAGTAAACATGAGAGTGTTGTCCAGCTTAATAACTCGTCCAGCGAGCCCCTGCCACTTGTGCAGAGATTCTGTTGCAGACTTTTCTGCTACTCTTATGGGGGTTTCGGTTGAGCCATAAGGGCGGACTTCGGCATATAAACCAGGTTTGACATCGGTTATTTCCCATAGCCGCATTTCAGAGTCGTTAATGGCGTGTAGATAACGACGGCCTCTGGGGGCTTCTCGCCAACCTCTTCGCTTTAAGTATTCGTCAATAAAGCTGAGTTCTTCATTGTTCCAAAGAGCGGTTGAAAATTCCTCGAAAATATAGCCAAAGACCATATGCCCATACCCCGCGTCCTGAATTTCAACAAGCAGCTCATCTTCTTCAATGCCCAGGGTCTGAGCTGCGGGTGAAAACATCTGACTGAACATATCATCCAGCCGCTGTTGCCACTCAGGCTGATGATTGGCAAAATTAATAATGTTACGAACGGCTTTGTCGATTTCTTTACGTTGTTTTCGGTTGCTCATGGGAATTTACTTTCCTGCTGAATATTAGTGGGTGGATTAGATGACGATACGTAAAACAGCACACTAAGCGTACGTTGTAGCTGGAACGTGGCGGTAAAGAGTGGGGATGGATACACCAAGGTTCTTAGCCACATCCTTGGGAGGTACGCCACTGGACAACAATTTTTTGGCGGACACAATTTTACTTTCAGTCATTTTCGGCTTGCGGCCACCTTTGCGGCCAAGCTGACGAGCAACGGCTAGTCCAGCGAGAGTTCGCTCAACGGTCATCTCTCGCTCCATCTCGGCAAGGCTGGCCATGATGTGGAAGAAGAAACGACCCGCCGGTGTGCCTGTGTCGATGACGTCTGTGAGACTCTTGAACTGTACGCCTTGCTTTTGAAGACTGCCCACTAAATCAACTAACTGTTTGACACTACGTCCGAGCCGGTCCAGCTTCCAGACGACGAGGGTATCGCCCTCTCGCAACATTTCCAAAGCCTTGGTCAAACCAGGACGGTCGGCCCGAGTGCCACTCACTTTGTCCTCGAATAGTTTCTGACATCCGGCCTTTATTAGCGCTTCTTGCTGCAAATCAAGATTTTGATCTTGCGTTGAAACCCGTGCATAACCGATTAACATGACGTACTTCCTTCGTCTATTCCTTGGCGAACAAGAAACAGTTGCTTGAGTAAGTTTGGCACCTCCATCTGTACTGTGTCCCATACCACATCAAGATTGATATCAAAGTAACCATGAGCGATGCGATTACGCATACCACGCATATTTCGCCAAGGTATGTCTGAATGTTTTCGTGCGAACTCGGCATAGTCGTCCATCACCTTCGTTGATGCTGCACCCATAATGATGAGGCTCATAATGACGGCCTGCTGGGTGCGCTTATCTTCGAGAAAATCATCTTTTTCTAAACCATCAATGAAGCTTAGCACATCAATCGAGGCCTGTTGTATATGATCCAAATAATCAATAAGGCGATTATCGTTCATACAGGTTGTGCCTCTGCAAGCACTTTGGTTCGGAATTTAGATGGCAGATCACTTGGGGTGAGCAGATCGACATTAATGCCGAGTAAATCCTCTAGTTCAACTTGCAGCCCACCTAAATCAAACAGCGTTGTGCCTGGTAGTGCATCCACTAACAAATCAAGGTCGCTGCCGTCATGATCGGTGCCACGAAGTACAGATCCAAAAACTCGAGGATTTTTTGTATGAAAACGGCTTGCTGCTTCGCGCACAGCCGCTCGTTTGGATTCAAACGGGATTGACGGCCGCATGATGGTTACTCCTTATCGAAACTCATTGATATGATAAGGTATTGAGAATATAGTTTCAAGAATGGTTTTTGAGAATCGTAACCCCTTGATTTGCCGCACAACCAAAAGAGGATTTTGTTGTTCTCAAAAACCTACGTTTTTACAATAGGAATTTGATGTCAAGACAACCGTTATTAACACGTACTGAGCGCGACAATTTACTCGCACTGCCAACAGATGAATCAGGCCTAATACGGCTGTCAACTTTTAGCCAACAGGATACCCAGTTGATTAATCAGCACCGAGGGGATGCTTCCCGGCTGGGCTTTGCCATTCAGCTTTGCTATCTCCGATACCCAGGTCGTGTATTGGAAGATGGTGAAAGCCCTTACCCCGCGTTACTAAAGGAGGTCGCTAAGAATCTAAAGGTTTCTGTATGTCAATGGCCACGCTATCTTCAGAGAGAGACTACTCGTCGAGAACACCTTCGCGAACTCTATGCTTATCTTGGGTTACAAGCGTTTACAGCAGACGTAAATAGGCAGGTTGTTCGTCATTTGAAGGAATTGGCCATCCAAACAGATCAAGGGTTGGTGTTGGCTGAAGAAATGATTTATTGGCTGAGACAGCACAACATCATCGTACCTATAGTCTCCGTCATTGAACGAGTCTGTGCTGAAGCCCGAACACTGGGAACGAGGAAAATCTACGCCACATTAAATGCCACATTATTGCCTCTGCATCGACAGGCACTTGATACCTTATTGGTAATGCATAAGAACAGTAAGCTTACCCTCCTAGCATGGCTTCGTCAGCCGCCTGGTAAAAGCAACGCCAAGCATGTGCTGCTGCATATCAAGCGACTGAAGGCCATTGAGGCTCTTAATTTACCCGAAGGGATTGAGAGACAGGTGCATCAAAACAGGATGGTTAAGCTATCGCGAGAAGGCGGCCAAATGGCCGCCAAAGATTTGGCTAAATTTGAACCCTCTCGCCGGTATGCCACATTAGTTTGTCTGGTTATTGAGTCACGGGCCACCTTGATTGATGAAATTATTGATCAACACGACCGGATTATGGGAAAGGTGTTCAGCACAGCTAAGCGAACACATGCAGAGCAACTGCAAAAATCTGGCAAGGCTATACATGCCAAACTACGCCAGTACTTGAAAATTGGTCAAGCTCTAGTAGAAGCAAAAAAAGCATGCGTTGATCCCTTTGTTGCCATCGAAAATATCATGTCATGGGAGTCATTTGAAGCCAGTGTTAATGAAACGAATTTATTAGCAAAAAGAGAATCATTTGATTTTTTGGAACTGATTGGCAAAAACTACTCACAATTACGCCGGTACACACCAGAGATGCTGACTGTCCTCAACTTGCAGGCCGCTCCAGCAGCTCAAGATATATTTAAGGCCGTAGAGACGTTGCGACAAATGAATGATTTGAAAATACGGAAAGTGCCCGACGATGTTCCAGTCAGTTTTATTCCAAAACGATGGGAAAAGTTCATCTTCAGTGGTGGAGAGATTGATCGACGATTCTACGAGCTATGCTTGTTGAGTGAATTAAAAAGAGCTCTTCGATCTGGTGATATATGGATAAAAGGCTCACGACAGTTTAAAAACTTCGATGATTATCTAATGCCCGTGAACCATTTTAAATCAGTTCAGAATCAGGGAGAGTTGCCATTGGCAATTCTGCTTGATCAAGACGATTACCTAGATCAGCGTCTAGAGCTATTAAAAAATCAATTGAAAATAGCTAATCGGTTGGCATTATTAGAAGAACTACCAGAGGCCTCAATTACAGATAGTGGACTGAGAATAACGCCATTGGATAAGGCCGTGCCAGATGAGGCGAAAGAACTGATTAGCCAGGCGTCAAGCATGCTGCCACATCTCAAGATTACCGAGCTTTTACAAGAAGTTGATGAGTGGGTCGGTTTCACAGATCATTTTACTCATTTGAAAAATGGACGAAAAGTCAAAGACAAACCTTTATTATTAACAGTTATTCTAGCAGATGGTATCAATTTGGGATTGGCAAAAATGGCTGAGTCTTGCTCAGGTAGCACTTATGCCAAACTGGCATGGTTGCAGGCGTGGCATATCCGAGACGAAACATACGCATCGGCGTTGGCAGCTATAGTTAATGCCCAAAAACAGCATCCTTTAGCTAGATTATGGGGTGATGGAACGACCTCATCCTCGGATGGCCAGAATTTCAAAACGGGAGGGCAAGGTAAGTTTTCAGGTCAGGTTAACTTGAAATATGGGTATAAACCAGGTGCCCAGTTTTATACCCATATATCTGACCAATACAGCCCTTATCATGTACAGATGATTAGTGCCGGCATCAGGGATTCCACTCACGTCTTAGATGGACTATTACATCATGAATCTGATTTAAAAATAGAGGAGCACTATACCGATACAGCTGGCTTCACCGATCATGTCTTTGCACTAATGCACCTACTTGGTTTTCGTTTTGCTCCCCGTATTCGAGACCTGAACGACAAGCGGATTTTCATTATAGGCGACCCCAGCGAATACCCAAAATTAGCGCCTATGATAGGGCGACAGATCAACGTTAAATTAATTAAAACACACTGGGATGAAATATTGAGGCTAGCAACTTCAATCAAGCTAGGAACAGTGACAGCGTCGCTTATGCTGCGCAAACTCGGCAGTTATCCACGTCAAAATGGTTTGGCACTAGCGTTGCGAGAATTAGGGCGACTTGAGCGTAGCTTGTTCATGTTGGAATGGATACAAAACCCGAACCTCCGCCGTAGAGTCCAGGTCGGGCTCAATAAGGGAGAATCCCGTAATGCCCTAGCTAGGGCAGTATTTTTCAATCGATTGGGTGAAATACGAGACAGAAGCTTTGAGCAACAGCGTTACCGTGCAAGTGGGCTGAACTTAGTGACCGCGGCAATTGTTTTATGGAACACGACATACCTTGAGCGGGCAATTCAAGCGATGAAGGATCGTGGTCAAAATGTTGATGAAGTGTTGTTACCTCACTTGTCCCCACTGGGCTGGGAGCATATTAATTTGACGGGAAATTATACGTGGGGCGACAATCTTCGATTGACTGATGGGGAATATCGACCATTAAGAACCAATGACGGGAATGAAAGTCAGGATGCGTAATGGAAGAAAGTTCACTAACGTACAATAATTTCCGAATTCCCTCGTGACCCCTGTAGCTTCAGAACCCCGAACACTCGCTCGACTGTACACCGAGTGCCTGAGTTACGTTGGTTCTTCTTCGTTTGTTCGGGCGTCAAAGGCGTGTTGCGATAAGCACGCTCTATCACTTTATTGTCAACGTGATGATCTTCAAGCCAATCATCGTGTTTTTTACTTTTATAGGCGCTATCAGCATAAACCGCTGTCTCTTTACCGCTAAGTAAATCGATGAAATGGTTGGAATCATGTACATTGCCCGCAGTGAATGCCGTCGCTTTAATAAAGCCATCTTCGTCTACATTGGCGTGGGCTTTAAAACCATAGGTGCTCTTACATTTGCCATCAGACCCTTGCTTTACGTTCCAGTCCGCTTCGGGGTCTTGAGTGTTATTGCCTTCTTTATCTTTGTTGGGGCGGTTGCGCTGAGCTTGAATGACACTGGCATCAACAATGCTGATTTCTCCAGCACGTATGTAAAACCCTTGAACACTTAGCTGACGGTTAATCTCCGCCAATAAAGAATCCATCAATCCCTGCTTTTCCAGTAATTGGCGAAAACGCCAAATGGAACTGTGATCAGGCACACTACCAGCGAGGCTCAGACTCACGAAGCGGCGGAACAATAAGTCCCTAACGAGCAGATTCTCTAATCTTGGGTCACTCAGGTTGTACCAACTCTGTAATAATAGCGCCTTGAACATAAACAAAGGTGGCCATGCCGTATTACCACGACGTTTGGCATGGATGTCACCAAGAAGGTGTTCAATCGCTTGCCAATCGATCATCTCATTAACATCATCCAACTCAGTCAGTGCTTCATGTTCACAAGTAAGGCTATCGGCTAAGCTCAGTTGCTTAAGGTTTTTCCATGCCATGAAAAGGTCCTGGGTCGTTATTTTTAATAGCCTAATTTTACTCCAAATCAGTAATTTTTTGTACCAAAAAGACTTTAAGTTAGTGTATTATTGGCCGTTGATGATATCGCAGTATATCTTTGCATCTTTGTGCAAAGGTCTCCATATGCTATGTTTATACCTTACTCATAGCCCTTTATGTGTGGCTCTGTATAGCGGGGCACCCTGTTTAGAAAATATAGAAGTGATCAATGGCATTACGAGTTTTACAAATAACCGACTCACACCTCACCGCCAAGCCCGGCTCTAAGTTGTATGGTGTGGATACAGCACATGCATTAAAAAACATCGTCAGTGCCGTTAAGCAACTACACCCATCACCAAATGTCATCATTGCAACGGGCGACTTGGCAGAAGATGGCTCTAAAGAGGCATACACAAGGCTTCGTAAATTATTGGCAGAGCTCAACATCCCCGTGTATGTGTTGCCTGGTAATCATGATGACCTGTCACAGATGCACTCGTCTTTTAACTCCAATGGATTTTTTTGTACCAGTAACGCAAGTATTGCAGACTGGGGATTCATCTTTGTTAACTCCCAAGTAGTAGGGCATTCACATGGGTATGTGAGCACTACGGGCTTAAACGAATTAAAGAAAAACATTTCAGACCTAGATGGCAAGCCCATACTCGTAGCCCTTCACCATACGCCTACTCATGTGTGCCCATCATTTGGATGCCAGCTTAAAAACGCAAGAGCATTCACTGACCTACTGAACAAATCCCCCAATATCAAAGGCGTGATTGCAGGACACACGCATAATGCGAGTGAAGTAAATGCGGGCACACATGTGCAATTTACAACGCCATCAACCTTTGCACATGCATCACATGCTCATCTAGGGGAATCGGTGGATCACGATGACTTTTGGGACTCCCACAGTCTTGACGGGTCGTTACAGGGCTTTCGTATTTTGGATCTGTTGCCTGATGGCGTGATTAAAAGTGAAGTTCATTGGCTAAACAAATAGCATACGCAACAGGCGCATTACACCTTACACAGTGAACGTTGCCTTGTGTTGATGAACCTGCACGTGCTCGTGGATCAATTGCAAAAGGGTGATCTAGCCATTAGGTCACTACAGCGAACTGGTTCCCCATACAATATAGCTGTGTTTTAGAATTACAGAGCCTAAACTGGCCTTTTTTGTAACTGGGCAAATAATACACATAAAAAAGGGCTATATTTTAATATACTTGTAAGATAATATTTTTATAAGAAAAAAGAGCGACTCTTTAATTATCATTATCAGCGTATTGCTAGGGTTACGAATATGAAAAATACCGATGTGGCTTGGATTATTGTTAGGGCAATCGGAATTTATTTCCTTGCTCAGGCCTTCCTAGAGTTGCTTTCCGTTCTCTCACAGATTGGCATGTTAATAGCAGTTGATGAAATTATTCAGAGGCCAAATGTTTCTGAACAAAGAGTTATGGAAGCAGAGTCTCAGCTGATAATAGCAAAGATGCATTTAGCCGTTTATATTGCGCATTCGGCAACCTTTGGGGTACTCGCATCTTACTGCCTAAGAGATGGGGCTCTAATTTTAAAGCTAATCACCTATCGAAAGGGTTCTAGTGAACAAACCTAACAATACGCTCCAAGTAGACCGCATATTGCGGCGTTTGAGCTAAGCATAAGCCACATAGGAGATAACAATGAAATTGTATGGTCACCCAGACTCGGGGCATGCGTTTAAAGTTAAATTTTTCTTAGATTGGGTTGGAGTAAATCATGAGTATGAGTGTATTGATATATTTTCTGACCGAAGCACAAGAAGCGCAGATTTTTTAGGCACGTCAAAATTTTCTGAAGTGCCAACTCTAATTGACAATGGACAAAGTTATATTCAGTCCAATGCCATTCTTGCTTATTTGAGTAAGAAGTATGGACTGTTAAATGAAACCGATGACAAAAAATGCTTTGAATGGTTGATGTGGGAAGCAAATAAAATTGGACTGTGTCTTCCACAATTAAGAGCTCATGAGAAATTTTCCCATAAATACCCTCAGTTTAGGCTGTCGCTGGGTGCCTATGATTGGCTATATGGCAGGTATAATAATGACGTTAATGTGTTAGACCGTGAGCTTATGGACAAGCCTTATATTCTAGGTGATCAAATGAGCATTGCAGATTTTTCCTTGTGTGCATACTTGATGTATGCAGATGAAGCTCAAATTAAAGTGCCTACAAATGTTGAAAGCTGGTTAGGCAGAATTCGAGAGCAAAAAGGGTGGCAAAGCCCATACCAAATGTTGAAAGGTTGACAAGTTTCGGCAGCAGTTAGTGCTGTCTACTGCTAAAGGTGTTGGTCGTCTTTTGAGTATTATCTTATGAATAAATATCTAGAAGAGACCTTTGCACGAAACTCAAATAGTTCATGCTTTTTCTAATATCCAAATAAGTGTAGCTCTAAAATAAGCATCTACACTGTTTTTTTACAAATAATTAAGCACCCTTTTATAATAGACCTTTGCATCTGCGCATTAATTAACCAGTTTATGTGGAAAATTCAAGCCTTTGAACTATACTTATAATATATAAAACAACAGATTAGGAATATATCATGGCGTGGAAAAACCTTAAGCAACGCTGTTTGGCGGATCACCTTGTCTCAGAGCATGAAGCCTTGACGGAACTGGATGACGTCAATGATTTTATGGACTGGCAGGCCATTGAAGACATTCTGTGTGACATTCATGCTAAGCGCCGCGGTAATTCAGCCTGGCCACCGTTGTTCATGTTCAAAGCGTTATTGCTACAGAGCTGGCACAATTTGAGTGATCCAGGATTAGAGAAACAGCTCGCAAGAGACTTGTTGTTTCGGCGCTTTGTAGGCCTAAGCCTCGCTGATAGCGTGCCAGACCACAGTTCCATTTGGCGTTTTCGCCAACTGCTTGAGAAGCAAGATCTTATGAAGGTGTTGCTAGCCGAGATCAGCCGCCAACTGAGCCTTCAAGGGTTGTATATACGCACTGGCGAAATCAGTATGGTGGATGCTAGCGTCATTCAAGCCCAGCGCAATCGACCAAACAAAGACAAAGAGGGCAATAGTACCCAAGACCCTGAAGCCGATTACAATGTGAAGCAAGGCTCTGACGGCCAGCGTAAAACCACATATGGTTTTAAAGCACACATCAATGTGGATGAAGACGGCTTTATTAAAGCCACAACCTTCACTGCGGGCAATGTACATGACTCCAATCATTTTACAGAACTACTCAGTGGTGACGAGTCGGCCGTGTACGCAGACAGCGCCTACAAAAGCCGAAAGCATGATGAATGGCTTGAAGAACGTGGCATAGACAATCGCGTGATGGGGCGGGCCTATCGCAACACGCCGTTAACCAAGGCGCAAAAACAGAAAAACCAACGTAACGCCGGCGTTCGCTGCACTGTGGAACGGGTATTCGGTGTATTTAAACTCTATTACGGTATGGGCCAAGCGCGTTACTTAGGCCTAGCACGAAACGCCGTGCGGTTTGGTCTGATGTGTTTCGCCTACAACCTCAAACGCGGCATCAACATTCAGCGATCGTGTAATCCGTCACAGTACAGTTGCGTTTAAAGGTTGGGCAGCGGATCCTAAAACGGGAAATAATAGCCTTATTTGGCATTAAATTGAGTGATTTTAGGTTTTATTGAGCATTTCAATCCGTTTGGATTGTTTTTTGAGACTTGCGCTATTTGTGAGTCATAATAAGGCCTTTGTGCAAAGGTCTCATTATCTTTAATCATATAACAAGTACTCCTACTTTATTTAAAATCTCGGACATATTTATACAGCGTCGGTTTAGAAATTCCCATCGTTTCACAAACTTCTTTGACAGTGAGCTCTTTCGCTTTGTATAGCTTAATAGCGAGTACCTTTTTTTCATCACTTAATGCCAAAGGCCGTCCCCCTTTTCGCCCCCTGGCCCTGGCCGCTTTTAAACCCGCATAGGTGCGTTCTCGAATAAGATTACGTTCAAACTCCGCCAGCGCCCCGAAAATGTGAAAAATAAGCTTTCCCGAGCTAGATGTAGTGTCAATCGCTTCATGTAAACTTTTTAGACCAATCCCTTTTAACTCTAAGGCTGCAACAATATCAATTAAATCTTTTAATGACCGACTCAAGCGATCTAATCCCTCTCGGGGAATATCAAATTTTAATTGAGACTGAATAATGGATTTTCAAGAGTACCAATCAATAATCGTCGATGATATCGAGAGCTGCTTGGAAGGGATGGGCGTCCAGCCAATTCTGTTTTTTGGATCTGGTATGTCTCAAAGGTATATTGATACACCTACATGGAATGGATTACTTGAAATCTTAGCGAATCAGTGTCCAAATATCGATAAGAATATTGCTTACTATCAACAAAAACACAATAGTCCAATCGCTATCAGTAGTGAATTCGCAGAGTACATACGTGAGTGGGCCTGGAATGAAGAAGATTTATTCCCAAGCGATTTATTCGAACCCAACAAGCCAGCTGACATTTATATTAAGCATATAGTTTCAGAGATATTCAGAGGTATAGATTCCTCGCCTGAAGCGGAAAGTAAACTGACATTATATTCAAAAGAACTGGAATCATTAAAAGCTATCAACCCATACTCAATAATTACAACTAACTATGATGGATTGCTAGAGCGTTTTTTTGAGAACTACACGCCAATCATTGGACAGGAGATACTTCGAGTAAATTACGCATCTGTAGGTGAAATTATAAAAATACATGGGTGTTCATCAATCCCCGAAAGTATCGTTTTAACGCAGAAAGATTACGACCATTTCTCAGCCAAGAAAAAATACTTAAGTGCAAAATTACTCACATATTTTGCCGAGCATCCGTTAATTATCATGGGCTACAGCGCTCAAGATCCAAATGTAAGAGCAATTCTCTCCGACATAGATGAAATTCTATCTGCAAACAATGAATTAATACCCAATATATATTTGGTTGAATGGAAAGAGGATGCTGAAATTACTGGGAAGCATCCTTTGGAAAGATTAATACCGATAGATAATGATCGCAGTGTTCGAGTGAAAAGTATTTCCGCAAATTGTTTCAAGTGGGTTTTTGATGCTCTTGGATCAAACGATGCGCTAAGCTCAATTAATCCAAAATTACTGAGATCTGTTCTGGCTAGAACCTATAATTTAGTCAGGCATGATATACCCACAAAGACCATCGAGGTAGACTTCCAAACTCTTGAACATGCTGTATCATCAAAGTCTGAATTCGCAAAACTTTATGGCATTACTAATTTAGATAACCCATCTGCTTTAAATGCAACGTATCCTTATTCGCTTACCAATGTAGCTTCTGAACTGGGATACAGCTATTGGCACCCCGCAAATGAACTAATCAAGCAGCTTGCAGAACAGATTGGTGAGAACATTAAAATTAGTGATAATAAATACCACATCGCCATCAAAGCAGGGAATAAAATTCAGACACGTAAATATTCACAAGCATGTGTTGATTTGCTCAAAGATTTAAGAGACGAAAATCCTTATCAATTTTAGATGTAGGATTAATTCAGCTGTTTGCAACGGAGCCCTTTTTCTAACAAAGCCATGACAACCTTGTAAATAAGAAAAAAAACAACAACAACACCGAAGAGTGAATAACCCCAGGTTTTGATCTCATTTACGCTAAGGCGCTTGAGTGTTATTAACGGAATATCGTGTGTCAATAAATAGGTTTACCACTACAATATTGTTGATAAGTTTGTTGGGTGCATCCGCTCCATCATCAGCACATGGTGGACGGCTAAATTCTGAAGGCTGTCACAATGACAACAAGGCTGGGGAATATCATTGCCATCATGCGAGCAATAAACCCAAACATAGCAATGACACTGCATCTGCCCGCTAC
>Ga0209502_10003106_pt1 | contig 13236 bp, 12 predicted proteins | sample ArcticOcean_MG_C_10_FD_187442 | JGI IMG/M metagenome (GOLD analysis project Ga0209502, IMG submission 187442) | Marine microbial communities from western Arctic Ocean - ArcticOcean_MG_CB11_90 (SPAdes) (version 2) | ecosystem: Environmental > Aquatic > Marine > Oceanic | place: Arctic Ocean...
ATTATGGAGGAAATGCGTTTAGCGGCTTTATTAATTAAAGGGACCACAAAATCACCTGAACTATTACCAGCTAGCCAAGCCATAAAAATGGCAACAATTAACGGTGCAAAAGCATTAGGGCTTGATTTGGTAGTAGGCTCAATTGAGAAAAATAAAAAAGCAGATCTAGTAGCTATTGATTTAAGTTCGATTGAGAATCAACCAATATATAATCCTTTATCTACGCTTGTTTATAGCTCGAGTAAGTCTGATGTTAATTATGTATGGATTGATGGAGAGATTAAACTTAAAGAAAAAAAACTCGTAGGGTTAGATGAGGAATATATTAAACAATTGGCAAAAAAATGGCAAAAGAAACTAAAGACAATATAGATTATAAAGAGGTCGAGAAGTTTAATTTACTAGCCCATAAGTGGTGGGATAAGACTAGTGAATTTAAACCATTACACCAAATCAACCCTTTAAGATTAAATTTTATTACAAGTAAGATCAAATTATCTGGCGCTAGAGTTCTAGATGTAGGTTGTGGTGGTGGAATTTTGTCAGAGTCATTAGCAAAAGAAGGGGCTAAAGTTACAGGTATAGATCAAGGTGCTAATGTAATTAAAGTCGCAAAGCTTCATATGAAGGAATCTGATTTAGATATAGACTATAAACAACTGAATATAGAAGATTATTTTAAATTAAATAAAGAAAAATTTGATGTAATTACTTGCCTTGAAATGCTTGAACACGTCCCTGATCCTTCATCAATTATCGAGAGATGTGCTGCACTTTTAAAGCCAGGTGGAACTATATTCTTCTCTACAATCAATCGAAATCCAAAATCATTTTTATTTGCAATTATTGGAGCTGAATATATATTAAATTTATTACCTAAAGGAACTCATGAATACAATAAATTTATTACGCCTTCAGAACTTAGGGATTGGTGTTTGGTTGAGAAACTTGATTTTAAAAGTATTATTGGAATGACATATAATCCTTTTTTTCGAGAATATAAATTAAATGATGATACTTCAGTAAATTATATTGTTGAAGTGAGGTCATGAATTGACTTGCTTAATTTTATTTGATCTAGATGGTACAGTTGTTGATAGTGCAAATGATTTAATCGAAACAGCGAATAATGTTTACTCAGATAATGATAAGCAAAATATAACTTATGAAATTGGAAGGGAAATTGCTTCTGATGGGGTTAGGGCTTTTTTAAATCTACGATTTGATGAGAGCGTTGATAATTTTGATGTACTGACTAAAGATTTTTTAAAGCTTTATAATCAAAATTTTTTAAATAACCCTTTACTGTTTGTTGGTATGAAGAGCATTTTTTTAGAGCTAAAAAACAAAGGAATCAAGTGGGGCGTTGTCACAAATAAAGCTAGGTACTTTGCTGAACAAATAATTAAACACCATGAGCTAACAAGAGAATGTTCTGTCTTAATGTGTGGTGACGATCTCGGATTTAAACCAAAACCTTTTCCAGATTTATTGTTGGAAGCCTGTAGGCTTCTTAATTGTGATGTTTCAGATGCAGTTTACGTTGGTGATGGTCATCGAGATATACTATCTGCAAAATCAGCAAAAATTACTTCTGTATTGGCTTGTTATGGGTATTTAAAAAAATCTGACTTAATTGATGAATGGAGGCCAGATTATATTATTCATTCACCGAAAGAGCTATTGGGCTTAGAGGGTCTTTCTTTCGACAATAGCTTGGGCTAAAGTACCACTATCCACATACTCTATCTCACCTCCCATCGGAAGTCCTCGTGCTATTCGGCTAGTTTTAATGTCTACACCTTTAAATAATTCTTTAATATATTGTGCTGTAGCATTACCTTCAACAGTAAAATTTGTAGCTAGTATTATTTCTTTAATATTTGAAATTTTAATTCGCTTTATAAGCTTACTTAAATGGATATCATTTGGTCCTATACCATCTAATGGAGATAGCCGACCCATCAATATAAAATAGAGACCATCATAAGAGTGAGTTTCTTCTAGCATTAAAAGGTCAGTTGGCATTTCTACGATACATATAGTATTTTTATCACGCTTGCCTGATGAACAAATTGAGCATACCGGCTCTTCTGAAAAGTTATTGCATAGTTCGCAATGCATAAGCTGTTCAAGTGCATTAGAAATTTTCTCAGATAAATTTTTTGCGCCAGACCTATTTCTTTGTAAAAGAAAATAAGTAAGCCTTAAGGCTGATTTTGGCCCCACCCCTGGTAAAATCTTAAGGGCATCAACAAGGGTTTCAAGGGGTTCAATCTTTTTCATATTAGAAAGGCAAGTTCATTCCAGGAGGGATAAGACCATTCATTCTTTCAGCACTTGTAGCTTCAATCTTTTGGAAGGCGTCTTTTAGTGCAACAACAACTAGGTCCTCCAACATTTCTTTATCATCAAGGAGTGATGAGTCAATATCAACTTTTTTAATATCATTTTTGCAGGACATAGTTATTTTTACAAGGCCATTGCCGGATAAACCCTGGATATCAATATTAGCTAACTCATCTTGAGCCTTTTTAAGATTGGCTTGCATCATTTGAGCTTGTTTCATTAAATTTCCCATGCCACCTTTACTCATATTATTTTTCCTTTTTTATGGTTGGTTTGATGCTTGAGGATATCACTTCAGCGCCAAAGTCATCAATTAATGCTTTCACAAAACTATCATTCATAATAGCAGATTCAGTATCTTTCATTGTTTGTTCGATCTTTAATTTTTTTTGTAATGACGGAGTTTGAAGGTCGCCCCCTAATGATATTTTTACCGCTATTTTACTTTTAAAATGATTAGTAAGTACTTCTTCAAGATTACTAATATAGCTCTCTTGATTCAGATGTTGAAATTTTTTATTTAAAATTAATTCAAACGTTTGCCCTTCGAGGTTTAATAAAGAACATTCTTGGGCAAGAGATTTTGCAAGCCCTATTTTTAAACTACCAACTAAACCACCCCAATCACCATTAAAAAATTTCTTTTCTTTAGTAACTTGTGACATTTCTTCAGTATTTAATTTCTGTTTTTTCTTTACCTCTATTTTTGGCTCAATTTTTTTTTTAGAATTTGAAATAACAATTTTACTTGTGGAAGGATAGAAAGCCAGCATTCTTAATAAGGTCATATTAAATCCAGTTATTGGATCAGGTGCTAGATATAAATCTTTTCGCCCATTTATAACTATTTGATAATTTAGTTGAAGATTTTCTGGGCTAAACAAAGTTGATAATTTATGAACTTCTTCATTAGAAGTTGAATTATCAAAACTATCTGGAATGATTTGATATGTTGAAATTTTATGAATTAATCTAGCGAGCTCTTCAAGCGCTAGATCAAAAGAAATACTTTTCTCATTCATCTCTTCAGATAGTTTCATCATCTTTTTGCCATCATCACTCCCTAAAGCATTCATTATTTCCATTAGGAAAGTATCGTCAATTGTTCCAAGCATCGAAATTATTTTATCTACAGAGATTTTATCTCCTGAGTAAGCTATTGCTTGATCTAGAATTGACAATGCATCTCGCATACTTCCGTGAGCAGCTTTAGCTATTATTTTTATTGATGCATCTTCAGCTTCTATTTCTTCTTCTTTAAGAATATTTTTAAGGTACTCGGATATTTTATCCGATGTCATTTGTTTTAAATTAAATTGAAGACATCTTGAAATTACAGTTATAGGTACTTTTTTTGGATCAGTTGTAGCTAGGATAAATTTAACGTGGCTGGGAGGCTCTTCTAATGTTTTAAGCATTGCGTTAAATGCACTTTTAGATAGCATATGAACTTCATCAATAATATAAACTTTAAACCTACCTGATGTTGGAGCATATTGAGCATTTTCAAGAAGATCACGCATATTATCAACTTGTGTGTTTGACGCTGCATCAACCTCAATAAGATCTATAAATCGCCCTTTATCTAAATCTTTGCAAGCAGAACATTTCTGACATGGCTTTGAAGATATACTTTCTTCACAATTCAAAGATTTAGCAAGGATTCTCGCAAGTGTTGTTTTTCCTACGCCTCTTGTCCCTGTAAATAGGTATGCATGATGAAGACGATCATTATCTAAGGCATTGCTTAAAGCTTGAACAGTAGAATCCTGTCCAACTAGTGCTTCAAAAGATTTAGGTCGCCACTTTCGGGCTAATACTTCATATGACATAAGTAAACTTCTTTATTTATCTGGTAAATGGCGAGCCTGACCCCCGGCACTTGTATCAATAGTTGTGGCTGCTTGCTTCCGCATCTGACCAGATTGGCTAAATAACAATGCGAGGAGACCCGCCAAATATATTTTACCTTATTATGCGATGAGTTTAATTAATTAACCACATCTTTTTACAGGATATTTTTTAAGATAATCCCATTCTTCATCAGAATAAATTCTTGATCGTATTATAAACCTAAGCCCTGTTGGCCTTTCTAGCGAGAATTGACCGCCTGTACCTTTGATCGCATCAAGAGTTAGGTGTGTATGTTCCCAGTATTCAAATTGACTTGCACTCATATAGAAATGAACATCATTAATAATACCTATCTCTACATCAGAATTCCCCAGATACAATTCACCTTTTGGAAAGCACATTGGAGCACTTCCATCACAACACCCACCAGATTGATGAAACATAAGCTCACCATGAATTTTTTTCAGGTCATCAATAAGTTTAATTGCAGCTTCTGTTGTTGATATTCGTGTAATCATATTTAATTAAAAAGGCAGAATAGATTTCTGCCTTTTATTGTAAATTTATTAAGCTGATCCTAAAAGAAACCAAGCTTAGTTTCTGTATAACTGACTAACAAGTTTTTAGTTTGTTGGTAATGATCAAGCATCATCTTATGATTCTCGCGACCGATACCGGATTGTTTGTAACCGCCAAATGCTGCGTGAGCAGGGTAGGCATGGTAACAGTTTGTCCAGACACGACCTGCCTGAATACCTTTACCCATTCTAAAAGCAGTATTCATATCTCTAGTCCAAACTGCAGCACCTAACCCATATAGAGTGTCATTTGCAATTTCTAGTGCTTCAGCCTCATCTTTAAATGTTGTAACTGAAACCACAGGACCAAAGATTTCTTCTTGGAAAATTCTCATTTTGTTATTACCCTTAAATACTGTTGGCTCAATGTAATATCCCTCGGCATGTTCACCACTCATAACCTTTCGATTACCTCCAATAAGTAGCTCTGCACCTTCTTCTTTTCCTAAGGCTATATACGATAGAATTTTTTCCATCTGTTCACTGGAAGCTTGTGCACCATGCATATTATCTGCCTCAAGAGGACTTACTTGCTTAATAGCTTTAACTCTCTCCAGTGCTCTTTCCATAAATTTATCATAGATAGATTCTTGTATGATTGCTCTTGAAGGGCAAGTGCAAACTTCTCCCTGATTTAAAGCAAACATTGTAAAGCCTTCAAGTGCCTTATCAAACATACCATCATCTGCCTCCATAATATCTTCAAAGAAAATGTTAGGAGATTTCCCACCCAATTCAAGAGTTACTGGAATAATATTTTGTGATGCATATTGCATAATTAGCCGACCAGTAGTGGTTTCACCTGTGAAGGCAATTTTTGCAATTCGACTTGAGCTTGCGAGAGGCTTTCCTGCTTCTAAACCAAAGCCATTAACAATATTAAGTGTGCCAGGAGGTAAAAGATCTGCAATTAGCTCCATCACAACCAGTATTGACACTGGTGTTTGCTCTGCTGGCTTTAAAACGATGCAATTTCCAGCTGCGAGTGCCGGGGCTAGTTTCCAGACAGCCATCAGAATTGGAAAATTCCACGGGATAATTTGACCAACAACCCCTAGCGGCTCATGAAAATGGTAAGCCATAGTTTCATGATCAATCTCACCAATACTTCCTTCCTGAGCTCTTATAGCGCTAGCAAAGTATCTAAAGTGATCGATGGCTAATGGGATATCAGCATTTAAACATTCTCTAATTGATTTACCATTATCAATAGTTTCAGCCAGAGAAATTACCTCAAGGTTCTTCTCCATAACATCAGCTATTTTTAATAATATATTAGAGCGGTTTGTGGTGCTAGTTTTCCCCCAAGCATCTTTTGCTAAATGCGCAGCATCTAAAGCTAATTCGATATCTTTTTCATTGGATCGAGCTACCTCACAAAATGGTTTTCCAGAAATAGGAGTAATATTTTCGAAATATTTACCATCAACTGGCTTAACCCATTTTCCCCCGATAAAGTTATCATATTTTTCTTTAAATGGACTCTTAATGCCAAGATTATTTAGTGTTGTGTATGCCATGATTTCCTCGAATATTTTTAGTATTAATTGGGGTTGATTTAATATATCTCTCTGTAACAATAAACCCGAATTTAATATAAATCAATAGTTACAGTTAAGATACCCTGCAACCATCTTATTAAAGTAATTTATGTTTTTTTAATGAAAGACTTAAAAATTAACGACAACAAATGATATATAATTTCCCCCTTGGAAGGGTGGATGAGTGGTTTAAGTCGCACGCTTGGAAAGCGTGTTCAGGTTCATACCTGACGCGGGTTCGAATCCCGCTCCTTCCTCCACAATTGGTTCAATGTATCCCTTTATCAGTAAGGGATTAGGTAGTATTTATAAATCACAAAATACCAAATATGTACGTTTATATGTACGGTTTGATTCCTAGATTAGCATTAAAACAAACAAAAATAACATCAAACACTATTTTCTTCCTCCAACTTGAATAAGAACAACCCCACCATACCCCCATGCCATCATTAAATAACTGGGACTCCATGTCGCCATATACATTTAGATCTGCACGAATGATAAGATAAAACTTCAAACATTAGGGGAATGATATGAAAAAGCTATTAGTAGCATTGGCGTTATTAACAGTATCAACAGTAGGTTATGCAGATGATGATAGATATCAGTTTGAATCTGTTAATGATTGGTTGGCTGTTATAGATACAAAAACAGGGGAAATTGCATGGTGTAACACATTGGCTTGTTTGGTCTTTAACCCTGACATGACTAATTTTAAAGAATTCTAAGGCAGGGAAGGTATACTTTTATTTACTAACATTTAATATTTTATAACTATGCAAACTGTCAAAAAATATTTAGTTTTAGCCTTAACTTTTTTTGCATTTCAAGCAAATTCAGTTGATTCAGATAATTACGACACTCAATGGCCTAGAAGTTTTGGGGGAGATAGATCAAAAGCTTACTCAGATGCAGATCAAATAAATAAAATAAATGTTACAAAGTTAAAAAAAATATGGCAATTTAATTCTGGCGCCATTGAAGCTAAGGATACAATTCAAACACCACCAATTTTAGCAAATAATGTTGTTGTCACATCAACCATTGATGGTTTTTTAGTGGGCCTTGAGCCAGATAGTGGAAAGGTAAAGTGGAAAACAGAAAAACTTCCAACACCTGTAGCAAGAAGAGGTTTAACATTTTCTAATGGCAATATCTATGTACCTACGTCCGCTGGTATTTATGTTGTTGATCACACTAATGGGTTACTTTTGAGAATGAAAAGCTCAGGAAAGCCAGCGGTTTATGGCTCAAACATGTCTTATACACCTCCAATAGTAACTAATAAAAGTATACTCGTTGCTCATTACGGATATATAGCATCTTATGACATAAATACTACAAAAATGTTATGGCAAACTTCTTATAAAGAAAACGTTGTTCCTACGAGAGTTTGGTCTGGATTTTCATATGATAATGAGCTTAACATTGCTTATATTTCGACATCAAACCCCGTTGAATTTATCGGAACTAATATTGGTGATGGGGAGTATTCGTGCAGTCTTATTGCAATTGATGGATTAACAGGAAAAATATTATGGCAATTTCAAGATACTAAACATGACGTTTGGGATTTAGATGTAGTTGGACCACCTTTATTAACAGAAATAAAAGTTAACAATCAAACCATCCCTGTGGTTATTGCCTTGTCAAAAACAGGAAATATTTTAATGGTTAATAGGATAAGTGGAAAGCCAATATTTGATTACAGCTATCAATTTGTCGATGCTGGTCAGTACCCAAATCAAGAGACATCATTAAAACAAAAAAGATTCACCTTACCAGAACCTATTTCTTCAATTAATTTTAATATGAATACTGATGTTAGCAAACTATCAAAAGAACAAGAAAGCTACGTTAAGCATAAGCTTAGAAATGTAAAGACTGGAAATTATCCCGCTTCAAACCTTAAAAATGATGTCGTTATCTTTGGTGTTCAGGGCGGTCCTGAGTGGCCTGGCGGCGCAATTGATAATAAAAATAGATTGGTAATACCTTCAAATAGATATCCCAGCATAATAAGAGCATGGTTTGCTATACGGAATAATAAAATAGATAGCAATGAGGAGATAATAAAGCTTGAATCGTATCAAACATATTTATCGAACTGTGCTTCTTGCCATAAGGCAAATCTCTCAGGATACAATGAAAGTGAACATACTGGAGATAGTTATTTCCCTTCATTGGTTGGTATTTCGAGGCTTAAAAGTAAAGAAAGCCTAACTTCATTAAAAGCATTTAAATACAACCATAAATATTCCAATGATTTTAACTTAATGGACTCAGATACAGACGATTATATAATTTTGCAATCAGATTTAGATGAGTTATATAATTTATTTACCAAAATAGATTTAATAACGAAATCCGAGCAAGTAATCACATCAGAGTTTCAGCTTCTTTTAGATAATCATAAGTTACCAGGATCAAATCCACCATGGGGATACCTAAGCTCAACGGATTTAACTTCAGGAAAAACTTTATGGAAAGTTCCTTTTGGAATCGCTACTGATAAAATAACCAAAAAAAACTATCCTGGAGATATGAATTTTGGGGGCGTGATAACAACAAAGTCTGGGATTATCATAGCAACTGGTACAAGAGATGAGTACAGTAGATTTTATGATGCAGATAATGGTGCAGAGCTATATAAAGTTAAATTGCCTTATGCAGGCTCATCTCCACCAATTACATATATGTATAAAGGTTGCCAATATATAGGATTTAATTCTACAGGCGGACGCTTTGCAGGGTACGGTAAAAACGGTGATGCTTTTGTTGTTTTCAAGCTTAGTTCATGCGCGACTGAAGAAAATATATAAGTATTTAAATCTATAAAGGTTTATATTTTCCCAGTATCAAAATTTCATTTGCCCACTTAATTCTCTGGGAGTAAATTGGTTTTATAAAAAAACCACTCCTACTCTTATTCTTAATACCTAATCTAGTGATGGCTGATAATTTACAGATTAAAAGACTTTAAATAAATAATTTATTACCCATTACTTATTTTTTTTATCATTTTCCATAAATTTTTTAACAAGATAAATAGGTCTATTTTTGGATTCAATAAAAATACGTCCTATATATTCACCCAATATACCAATAACAATAAGGTTAATACTTCCAAGAAAAAGAATTACGGTTATTAGGGAAGCATAACCTTCTAGATCAGCACCGTAATATATAGTTCTTACGATAATAAAGGCTCCATATATAAAAGAAGCTATGGCCCCTATATAGCCTAAAAAAGATGATATTTTTAAGGGGGCTACTGAAAAACTAAATAAACCATCCTTTGCTAATTTCAAAAGCTTTAGAGCTTCAAACTTTGTTTCCCCTGAAGACCTTTTGGGTCTTTCATAATCAATAATATGAAAATCATAGCCAACCCACGCAAAAATACCTTTCATAAATCGCTCTTTCTCGGGTAATAATTTAATTGAATCAACAACGGATTTATCCATTAATCGATAATCACCAACATTTCTTGGTATTGATATTGATGAAAACTTGTTATAAATATAATAAAATATATCTGCTGTAAGTCTTTTAAATAAAGTGTCATTTTTTCTGCTTATCCTTCTGGCTAATACTAGGGATACGCCTGTGCTCCATATCGAGATCATTTCATTAATCAATTCAGGTGGGTCTTGAAGGTCAACATCCATTGGTATAAATGCATCAGCTTTTACATGATCTAACCCCGCAGTTAATGCTGCTTCTTTTCCAAAATTTCTTGTAAGTATAATTAATTTAACTCTGCTATCAATACGAATAAGTTCTTTAATAACTTCTGAAGACTCATCTGAACTTCCATCGTCAATAAAACAAATAATAAAGTTGTGATTCTTAATAGACTCAATGACAATCTTTAAACGATTATAAAAAAGTTTAATTGTTTTTAATTCATCAAGAATTGGAATTATTATTGCTATAGTTTTCATAAACTTTTATTCTTTTTTATTAAAGAAACTTTACATGCTCACTCTAAGCTTAAACATTGTGAAATAAAAGTAAATATTAAAAATAAATATTAAAAATAAATAAATTTGTTTTTAATATTTAATGGATGGGGCTAGAGGATTTTAACTATTTCCTTGTCGCAATCAAAATTACGTTTTTTCCAAAAAGATATTTAAGTCCAATCGTGTCCAAAAATTTTGAAATAGGGAAAAGCCATTTATCATAAAACTTTAATGAAGAAACGGAGCCAATACCTCCATCCTTGTTATAGCCAAATATCTTCATTGCTAATGAAGCAAAAAATCCTAAGCTATCGGCATAATGCAATTTTTCTATTTTTAATCCTACTTTTTGACACTTAATTTTCAATTCATTAATTTCATACCTTCTGTAATGCCCAACTTCTTGGTCCAATGAGGTCCACAAGATCATTTTTGCTGGCAAGTATAGATAAATCTTGCCATTAATACTTAATTTGTTACTCATTTCCTTTAACACAGAAATATCATCCTCAATGTGCTCAAGTACATTTGAAGAAAATATCAAATCAACACTTCCACTAATAGTTTGCAAACTATCGAAGTATTTGAATTCTCTTTGTAACAGGTAATCTTTATTTTTTTTATCACTTTCTACACAAAGAGGTTCGATTGAAAAATATTCTCTAAAAATTAAAGATAAGGTTCCAATTCCAGCACCAAAATCTACAACTTGCTTAGCTTGATCTGCATTTTTCATTGCTAAATTGACAATAAATAAATTGTAATTAGCCATTACCTCAGTGTTTAGTAATTCTTCTAAACCAGAATAATATGTTTCCATTTTATTGTGTTTTTTCATAAGATCAGTTTACTCTCAGGTAATTAAATGAAGCTAATGATTTAACCTTTAAAAATCTTTTAATCTATAAATTGTTGCTGATTTCCATCCATAACTTTTTTTGTGGTCTACAGGGACAACTTCGATTTTTTCATAAAGATCAATTTTATCAATAATTGCTGACATTTCTGCATCACCTGGATTCCAATCTGTAGTCAGTATTATTGTAGGACGCTGTTTTTCTATAACATTTATTAGCTTATCTTCATCAAAATTTAATTTGATATATAGATATCTTAACCATGATAATTCAAAATTGGGTGGATTCAGTTCGGTAAGTGGATATAGTACTTGCATCAAACCGCTTACAGCTAATGTTGAATCTTCTCTTGAGAGACTATAAACCTTATCTGCTATTGTTAAATATTGATTTCTTTCAATCAGGAATGCCTGACGAAATGAATCGTAATTATCCACTGCCGTAATTATATTTGGTAATGAGACTAACTGTGGTTTTATAACTTTATTGTTCACTGTCGTTATAGTTACTAACAAACTCATTAATCCAATTGCCATCAAGGCTGATCTTTCTATCGGTTTAGATTCCTGATTGCTTAAATATTTCCAACCCATTGCACTAATCCCTGCAAGACCTATAAGACAATTAGCATAATGATATTCATAGCCTATTTTAAATATTGGTTCTATAAGTGGTGTTATTGTTACCAAAATCCAGAAGTAAAAACGATGCATTACTACTATTCTTTTATTACTAAAATTTAGTTTAATAAGATAAAGAATTGAAGCTACGGATATGATACAAACATACCAGCTAGTTTGTATTAGCCCGAATATTCCCGTTGTAAAAGAAAGGCCCCATTTCCCAAAGTCACCAACAAAATCTACATGCAATATATAAATATGTATTAAATTATATAAGTCCCACCCTCTGAACATTAGCACAAAACCAAGCACACTGAAGACCAACATTGTTGAACCAATTAAATATTTAAAAAGAGCACGCCAGCCATAGCCAATATGTATAACTAATCCTCCTATTAGAAAGAAAGGCAAAAATGGTTCTCTTAACAAAATCCCAAATGAAACGAGTCCGCCAATTAAGTAAAATGAATACTTATCTTCTTTCGAAGCATTTTGCCAAACTAGTAACGCTGAAAATAGTGGCAAGTATGCGGCCCAAATACTATTTCTATATCCAAACAGCACATAAATAAAATCGTGCAATATGATTAACAATGAGGCCATGAAAATTACTGTAAAAAGCTTACTGCCACTTTCTTTTAAAATAACATTAAATAAGACAATCGAAGCAACGATTGCAACAAAGCAATCAATAATTTTTAACAATACAATTTGATTTATATCGAGACCATAAACCCAGGCTGTCATGAATTGATATAAATATAGTTGTGAATCTTTTATAGTTACACCTTGGGTTATGGAATTAAAAAACCATTGACATGCAAATGCATAATAACCACTATCTGATGCAGGCGGAGAAAGCATAAGCTGTGATCTTAAAAAACCAGTTGTAAGGATTGCTAAGAGTACAGCGATCAGATTAGGATTTTTGAGATATTTCAAATAGGGCAATGGCTGCTTTTGCATGTCGGTCTCTTATATCCATTCATGATTATTTATCTAAGATAATACCAGTTTAAGGTGTAACGAAAAAGCTTGATACAACCAATCTAATGAATTAATTTAATCACTTAGCTTTCTCCGATTTTACTAGCCTTATGAAGCAATACAAAACAATTACAGGACTATTACTATTGAAGGTTAAATTATTAACTTAGTTGTTTTTTTTTGGCTTTTTTCTTGTAAAGGTTTATTCTGTCAATCATGATTAAAATTAATAATTTAATATTTATTGCTCTGGCTTTATTTGCCCAAAATACTCATGCCAATTGGGTGCTTTTTTATGAAAATCAAGCATATGATGCAAAATTACTTTTAAGCTCGGTTCAGCAAGAAGATCAAAAAACTCAAGCGTTAATACTAATAAGTTTTAAAGAAAATTTATTTTCTCAAAAGGTTGGTTCGCAAGTAATATTTCTGGAGCACATTTGTGGCGAAACAAATCCGACAATTATTGAGGAAAA
>Ga0209502_10003112_pt1 | contig 13230 bp, 10 predicted proteins | sample ArcticOcean_MG_C_10_FD_187442 | JGI IMG/M metagenome (GOLD analysis project Ga0209502, IMG submission 187442) | Marine microbial communities from western Arctic Ocean - ArcticOcean_MG_CB11_90 (SPAdes) (version 2) | ecosystem: Environmental > Aquatic > Marine > Oceanic | place: Arctic Ocean...
TGGAGAAATAGGCGTTTGGATATCATTTCCTATTTCAGACTTACTTGCAACAATAATTACATGGGTAGTTTTATTAAGGGAGGCAAAAAAACGACTTGTATAATAAATTATTCTTATTTTTAGTAGGGATAAAACTAACACACGATGAAAAAATTAACTTTAATATTAGCAATACTTAGTTGTTCATTTTCTGAACAAACATTTTCTCAAAATATAGATTCCGAGCAGTATTCAGCTCTAGACTATAGGCTAATTGGCCCTTTTAGAGGAGGTAGAAGTGCAGCAGTCACAGGAGTTCCAAATAAACCAAATTTATATTATTTTGGGGCTGCAGGTGGTGGTGTTTGGAAGACTGAAAATGGAGGAGATCATTGGAAAAATATTTCAGACGGTTTTTTTGGTGGCAGTATCGGTTCGGTAACAGTATCTAAAAGTGATCCAAATGTAATTTATGTTGGAGGAGGAGAAAAAACAGTTAGAGGAAATGTGTCTTCTGGTTATGGAGTATGGAAGAGTATTGATGCTGGAAAAACATGGTCTTTTTCAGGACTTGAAAATTCAAGACATATTCCTAGAATTTCTGTAGATCCAAATGATCACAATATTGTGTATGCGGGAGTTTTAGGGGATATTTATAAATCGACAGAAGATAGAGGCTTATATAAAAGTATTAACGGTGGAGAGAGTTGGGAAAAAATATTATTTTCAAATAAGGATTCTGGAATTGTAGATTTAATAATTGACCCAACAAATTCTAGAATTATTTACGCTTCTACGTGGAACGTAAAAAGAACTCCGTATAGTTTAAGCTCTGGAGGAGATGGTTCAGCCTTATGGAAAAGTGTAGATAGCGGTAAAACGTGGAAAGAGATATCATTAAATTTAGGGTTTCCTGATTCAACTTTAGGAATTATAGGGGTTACGGTTTCGCCTGCAAATAATAATAAAGTATGGGCAATTGTTGAAAATAAAGACAAAGGAGGTTTATATTTAAGTAATGATGGTGGTGAATCTTGGGGTATAGTTAATTCTGAGAGAAAACTTAGACAAAGAGCCTGGTACTACACTAGAGTTTATGCGGATTCTCAAGATGAGAATTTAGTTTATGTTCTTAATGTAAGATATCATAAGAGTACTGATGGAGGAAAAAACTTTAAAACCTATAACGCACCTCATGGGGATCATCATGACTTATGGATTTCTCCTGAAAACCCAAAAAGGATGATAATTGGTGATGATGGTGGTGCACAAGTTTCCTACGATGGAGGAGAAAACTGGAGTACATATATGAATCAACCAACATCACAATTTTATAGAGTTACTACAGATGACCATTTTCCATTTAGAATTTATGCTGCACAACAAGATAATTCAACGATAAGAATTAACCACAGGTCTAGTGGTAGTTCAATAAGTGAATCTGATTGGGAATCAACAGCAGGTGGAGAGTCTGCTCATATTGCAGTAGATCCTTCAAATAATGAGATTGTTTACGGAGGTAGTTATGATGGGTTTTTATCAAGAGTTAACCATGATACTAAATCCTTAAGATCAATTAGTGTTTGGCCAGACAACCCTATGGGCCATGGAGCTGAAGGAATGAAATATAGATTCCAATGGAATTTTCCTATAATTTTCTCAAAGCATAACCCCAAAAAGCTATATACTTTTTCAAACCAGGTACATGTAACTGAAAACGAAGGACAGTCGTGGGATATAATCAGTCCGGATTTAACAAGAAACGATCCAGAAAAATTAAAATCATCAGGGGGCCCTATAACTCAGGACAACACTTCAGTAGAATACTATTGTACAATATTTGCTGCTCAAGAATCTTCTCTAAAAGAGGGTTTAATTTGGGTAGGAAGTGACGATGGTTTAATTCACGTAACTAAAAATGGAGGGAAATCTTGGGAAAATGTTACTCCTAAAAATATTCCCGATTGGACTATGATAAATAGTATTGAGCCAAGCGCTTTTAATGAAGGGACTTGTTATGTTGCTGGAACAAGATACAAATCAGGGGACTTTAACCCCTACTTATATAAAACTACAGACTTTGGAAAGTCATGGTCAAAAATAACCAAAGGCATAAACGAAGAGCATTTCACAAGAGTTGTGAGAGAAGATCCAGAAAACAAGAATATTTTATATGCTGGAACAGAAACAGGGATGTATATTTCCTTTAACTCCGGAAATAACTGGAAGACTTTTCAACTTAACCTACCCATTGTTCCAATAACAGACCTTACTATAAAAAACAATAGCTTAATAGTAGCTACTCAAGGTAGAAGTTTATGGATGATTGACGATCTAACTGTTCTTCATCAGAGTTATATTAGTCAGTTAGACAAAGACATGTTGCCTTCCAATAATTTACATGAAAATTTTCTTTATAAACCAAAAGACACTTACAGAACATCTGGAGGAAAAAGCAATAGAAATAAGCTAACAGAGGGTGAGAATTTAGATAATGGAGTGGTAACCTATTTTAATATTCCAACATATACAGAAAAAGATACGGTATCCTTAACCTATTTAAACAGCAATAGAGATACCATAGTATCTTTTGGAACAAAACTAAAAGAAGAAAAGAAGCTAAAAGTAAAAAAAGGCGCCAATAAATTTGCTTGGAATATGTACTACGATGGGGCAACTGATTTTAAAGGAATGGTACTTTGGTGGGCAAGTTTAAGTGGGCCAAAAGCGGTGCCAGGAAATTATTATGTTGACTTAAACGTTAATGGAGAAGTGATTTCTAAATTATTTAATATTTTAATTGACCCTAGATCAGAGAGTTCGGTAGCAAATATGCAAGAACAATTTAATTTTATAACTTCCATAAATCAAACCGTAGATAAGTCGCATAAGTCTATTAAAAAAATCAGAAATATTAAAAATCAGCTTTCAAAGTTTATTACAGAATATTCTGAAAATGATATTAAAGATTTAATTGACAAAGCGTCTATTTTAGAGGGTAAACTCTCTGCTATAGAAAAAGAATTATATCAAACTCAAAACAGAAGTGGACAAGATCCATTAAACTTTCCTATTAGACTCACAAATAAGTTAGCTCACTTAAACTCGCTTGTAAGTATGGGAGATTTTCAACCAACCTTACAAGATATTCAAGTAAAAGAATTTCTAGTCCAAGAAATAAATAAGAGTCTTGAAAGCTTTGATGTATTGATGGAAAATGAAATTATAAGCTTTAATACCCTTTTCAATTCGAACAACTTAAATTACATAATAACTATTAATTAATATGGAGTATTATCAGTATTTAAAGTCATTACATTTAATCTTTGTTATAACATGGTTTGCGGGGCTTTTTTATATACCTAGATTATTTATTTATCATATTGAAGCAAATTCTAAAGCTAAAAATGAAAAAGAAATACTGATTCCACAGTTTAAGATTATGACAAAACGACTATGGTTGATAATTACTTGGCCCTCTGCTATTTTAGCAACAGGTTTTGCGATTTCATTATTTGTGTTAAACCCAGGACTTATTAATTTTGATTGGATGAAAGTGAAATTAATTTTTGTTTTTATATTAATCATATACCATATAAAAACTCATCTAATTTACAAAGAACTTCAAAATGATATAATAAATTATTCATCTAACTTTATGCGTTACTGGAACGAGGGGGCGACTATAATATTATTTGCAGTGATTTTTCTAATAACGTTAAAGAGCGCTACAAGTTGGATTTTTGGAGTCTTAGGAATAATTTTTTTGTCATTAATTTTAGTCATGGGAATTAAACTTTATAAAAAAATTAGAAATGAGTAAGGCAAAACTAAATGGAATTTCTTTAAGGTTTAGAATATTTATTTTTATGATTTTGATGGTTGTTATTTCCTCAATATTAGTAGCAGTCCTTACATTAATTGAGTACAATAATCAGTCTGAATATTACCACAACGAAAGGCTAGAAAGAAAAGAAAATCAATTAATACTAAGTCTTAATTATGTTATTCAAAACTCCAGTTTTGAAAATACTAGTATTATTAAAAACATTAGTGATATTAAAATTGATGAAATATCCACAATTCAAAATATTGAATTTAAGCTTTATGATCTGCAGGGAAACTTAATAAAAAACTCTGATTTAGAATCCAATATAAAGGATTTAGAGTTAAAGATCCCCAAGAATATAGTTGAAAAGTTTGAAAAACAATCAATTAATAGATATGTAGAAAATAATATAAACAACAAAAATTATAAGGTAGCATATGATATCCTAAAAGACACAAATAATAATTCAATCGGTATTTTATATATCCCATATTATGAGTTTGATTTTTTTAATTATGATAAACTAAACTCAATACTTTACGGTCTTGGTGTTGTTTTATTTAACATAATTATTATTTCTACTTTGTTTGCTTATTTTTTATCTCGCTATATAACAAAACCACTTTTTCAAATTAGTAATAGGCTAAAGTTGACAAAATTATCTCAAGGTGATAATAAAATTACGCTTACAAACCCGCCGAGAGAATTAGCTGAATTAGTAAACTCATATAATCTTATGATTGATGAACTAGAAGAAAGTGCTATGAAATTAGCAAAAAGCGAAAGAGAAAATGCTTGGCGAGAAATGGCAAAACAAGTTGCTCATGAGATAAAAAACCCACTTACTCCTATGCGCTTAACTATTCAGTCTTTTCAAAAGAATTTCAACATTGATAAAAAAGACATTCATTTAAAAGTTAATGAGTTTTCAAATACTTTAATTCAGCAAATTGACGTAATGAGCTCTATTGCTGTTGCATTTTCAGATTTTGCTAAAATGCCTGAACAGAAAAAAGAATTATTAAATCTTAATGAGGTTATTGAATCAGCCTTGGATATTTTTGATAACAGATCTATCAATTTCTTATCTGATAATAATGAAACTTTTATTAATTTGGATAAATCTCAGTTGATAAGGGTCTTAACTAATTTAGTTAAAAATGCAATACAATCTGTGCCAGAAGATCGATCTCCAATTATAGATGTTTATTTATCGAGTCTAAAAAATAGTGTAAATATAAAAATTAGTGATAACGGATCAGGAGTAGATGAAATTTATAAATCACGAATATTTGAGCCAAAATTCACGACAAAATCTAGTGGTATGGGACTGGGACTCTCTATGGTTAGTAGTATTGTTAAATCTTTCAATGGTACAATTGATTTTGAAACCAAAAGGAATATAGGAACTACCTTTTCGTTAACTTTCCCAAAAAATTAAATATGAAATTTGAAAACATTTTAATTGATACTAATGATAAGGTGTCTGTAATTACAATTAATAGACCCAATAAATTAAACGCTCTTAACATACTTACTATTAATGAATTGCATCTAGCTTTAGAGCTTTTATCTAACAACGATGATTGTAAGGTCATAATTATAACTGGTTCTGGAGAAAAAGCATTTGTTGCTGGCGCTGATATAAGTGAGTTTTATAAATTTTCAAAAGAAAAGGGATATAAACTGTCCTTTGATGGTCAAACAAAGCTTTTCGATTTTATTGAAAATTACTCTAAGCCTGTTATTGCCGCTGTAAATGGGTATGCATTGGGAGGAGGATTAGAGTTGGCCATGGCTTGTCATATCAGAATAGCAAGTGAAAACACCTTACTGGGTCTACCAGAGGTTTCACTGGGTGTAACTCCAGGGTATGGAGGGACTCAAAGATTAGCACAGTTAATTGGAAAGGGAAGAGCTATGGAATTAATTTTAAGCGCAAACATGATTAATGCTGAGAGAGGCGAAAAAGTAGGGTTAATAAATCATATTACTAGCAAGGAGGATCTTATGGATTATACTAATGATTTAGCAAAAAAAATAAGCTTAAATTCTTCTACTGCCATTAAAGCATCCATAAAGTGTATAAATTCTAATTTTAAAGACGGTGAAAATGGCTACCTTACAGAAATAAAGGAGTTTAGTGACTGTTTTCAGTCTGAAGATTTTATTGAAGGCACTAACGCATTTATTGAAAAAAGAAAAGCAAAATTTAAATAACAATATCTCTCCCCCACGTTATTTTTTTGAATTTAATTTATTACAAAATAATATTTAACTGACTAAAAAAAACATAGTTATTATGTTTGTAAAAATTTAAAATCATGATTAAAAATCTATTTGTATTATTGTTTTTTTGTTCCAATTTTATTTTTTCTCAATATGAAATAAAAATAGAAGCTATGGTTCTAGATTACATAACTAGCAAGCCCATAAGCTTAGCAAATGTAAATTTCAAGTATACTAGTGTTGGTACTTTCACAAACAATACAGGTAAGTTTAATTTAAAATATGATGAAAAATTAATCAATGATGATGACATTTTTGTAATAAGTGCAAAAGGGTTTAAATCTCAGCAGATTCAAGCATCGAAATTATATAAATTTCTAAGTAACACAAATAAATTTTTTTTACAGCGTGAAGAAAGTGCCAATAGTTGGGTTAAAAACTTAACACTAAGTGCAATTGAAAATAATAAACCTAGTTTATTTGGAAAAATATTTAGTATTTCAGGACCAATTCAGGGAGCTACAATACGAATTAAAAATTCTCTAGTAGAAGCTCAATCTGATTTTGATGGTTATTTTAATATCGATGCCAAGGAAGGCGATTTATTAATTATCAACTATTTAGGAATGATTGAAAAACAAACCACTGTTGAAGATTTTAATGATGTGTATATTTTATTAAAAACAGAAGCTCAAATTTTAGATGAAGTAGTTTTAACCTCAACTAAAAAGGATGGTGATGGCCAGGTTGACACCGGTTATGGCAAAAAAAATGTAGATGCCGTAGGGTTCTCTAACTCTACAATTACAAAAAAAGATATTTCTCCAGGGGCGAACACTTTAGCAGATGTTATTAGAGGTCAATTTGCAGGTGTTCGATTAGAAGGTCTTACTACGCCAAGAATTTTAATTAGGGGTGGTACTGGGTCTATGAATACACCAGCCTATGCAATTTATGATGTTGATGGATTAATATTTCAAGATTTCCCAACCTTTGTAAACCCACAACAAATTGAAAGTATTACAATATTAAAATCTTACGGAGCTACAAATAGATACGGAAGTATAGGAAGAGGAGGGGTGTTTGTAATTAAGATGAATAACCTGTATAAAGGATCTTCTCAAACCCTTAACTCTGCGTTAATAAAAGGGAATGATTATACAGAAGAATTAAGGATGATTAGTGATGAAGATAATTCTAAATATCTTACTGAATTAGAACAATCTTTTTCTTTTGAAAATGCTAAAGAAATTTATGAAAGTCAAACATCTTCCTTAGGTTTTAAATCTGTTCCTTACTATTTTGAGTGTTATGATTACTTTAAAAGGTGGAATGATGAATTTGCATTTTCTATTTTGACTAATGCTGTTATTTCAGCTAAAAGTAATCCAAAAGCTTTAAAAGCATTGGCATATAAAATGGAAACAATTGACAGAAATCTAGATGCAGAATTAGTATATGAACATTTGTTTAAAATCAGACCCTCTCACGAACAATCGTATAGAGACTTAGCTTTAATCTATTCTAAAAATAAGAAATATGTGTTAGCTGCAGATATTTACAAAAAAATCCTACTTAATTCTATTGAAGATATTCAGATTTTAGGCCTTCAAAAAACAATTGCAAACGAAGCCTATCATTTATACTCAACTAATCGAGCATCTTTCGATTTTAAAAATTTCCCCATCAAAACCTTAAAGAGCTTACTGCCAGATCTTGATCTTAATAAAACAAAGGGGAAAAAGATGCCTTTAATTAAGTCAAAAGATTTTGGTTACGATTATAGGGTTGTTTTTGATTGGAGTGATTCAAATATTGAATTTAATATTCAATTTGTTAGTCCCTCAAAAAAGTTTTTCAATTGGTCACACACTAAATTTGAAAATAAAGATCAATTAATGGATGAAATAAAATTCGGATATAATACTGAAGAATTTATAATAGATGACTCTCAAAAAGGAGAATGGCTTATCAATCTTGATAGCTTTAGTATAGAATCAGATATTAATCCTACTTTTTTAAAGTATACGGTTTATAAGAATTACGGAAGAGATAATGAAATTCAAAAGACTAAGATTATTAATCTTAACAAATTAAATCAAAAAATAACTTTAGATAAGCTTTTCTATAATTAGCAGTGCTCGTTATAAGCATCTTGTAGGTTTTCAGAAATTAATTCTGCTGGTCTTCCTTCAATATGATGTCTCTCTAGCATATGTACTAATTCTCCATCCTTGAATAATGCCACACAGGGAGAACTTGGAGGGAAAGGAGCCATATGGTATCTAGCCTTATCAGTAGCCTCTCTATCTACACCTGCAAATACAGTTGCTAAATGAGTTGGTGTTTTTGAATTACTTAAACTTGAGATCACTCCAGGTCTTGCATTTGCAGCAGCACACCCACATACAGAATTAACTATAATTAAAGTTGTTCCTTTTTTACTTATTAAATCATCAACTTCTTTTTCAGAAAACAACTCATTAAAACCATTAACGGTTAATTGTTCTCTCATTGGTTTAACTAATTCTGGAGGATACATATGTATTTATTATAAGTTTAAGCCACAAAGATACGAAGCAAAATTATTTTATTATTTATATTTGCTTAAAATAATATTTATGGAAGCTTTATTAGCAAGTATAGTTAGTTATTTTGAATCAATAGACCCTGTTTTAGCGGCACTATATGCTTCATTATTTACTTGGGGTCTTACTGCGCTAGGTGCTTCTTTAGTTTTTGTTTTTAACGGAATGAATAGAGCATTACTTGATGGGATGTTAGGTTTTACGGGTGGTGTTATGGTAGCTGCTAGTTTTTGGAGCTTGCTGGCTCCTGCAATTGAAATGAGTGGAGGGTCTGTATTTCCAGCTGCACTAGGCTTTGGGCTTGGGGCATTATTTATATTTGGCCTTGATAAAATTTTGCCGCACTTACATATTAATTTTGGAGATGACGAAAAAGAAGGCCCTGATACTCCTTGGCACAGAACAACTCTTTTGGTATTAGCTATCGCTTTACATAATATTCCTGAAGGACTAGCTGTTGGTGTTTTATTTGGAGGAGTCGCTGCAGGCATTCCTGAAGCTTCCATTGGAGCTGCTGTAGCTTTAGCAATTGGTATAGGAATTCAAAATTTTCCTGAAGGTTTAGCGGTTTCCATGCCTATGCGAAGAAATGGAGCTAGCAAATTTAAAAGTTTTTGGTACGGACAAATGTCAGCAATTGTAGAACCAATAGCTGCGGTTATAGGCGCGTTAGCAGTAACAGTATTTATGCCAATTCTTCCATATGCACTAGCTTTTGCTGCTGGAGCTATGATATTTGTAGTTGTTGAAGAAGTTATCCCAGAAACCCAGAGAGATAAATATACCGATATTGCTACCCTTGGGTTTATCGGAGGATTTATAATAATGATGTGTTTAGATGTAGCGCTGGGTTAAAAAAATAATCACCTAATTTCTACTGGCTTTAGCTACTTCCGAAAAATTTATGTTATCGTAAGAAAAAGTTTTGTTGCTTAATAATTTATCTCCATATAATTTTAACCAATCCATATGTAAAGCTAAATCAGTTCCGCCCGGCCCAATAATGTTAAATTTTACTGAGTAAAAATCTTCAATAGATCCAGGTAAAGAAATATTTCTTGCATAATGAAAATTATCAATTAGGTTAATATGAGGCAACAAGTCTATAAAAGTACTCATCCCTGTTCGTTGATTTACAATTTGAGCAGAAATGTGTAAATATGGGATAAAGCCACCTGAAGGTGTGCCAGAGGGAGTATTATCTGTATCCCAATTAACTCTTGCTTCAATATGAATATTTGTATCTTTTTCTGATAAATGCATAGACGAAGGAGATATGTTATCTTTTATTGCACCTTCAAAAATAAATATAATTCCAGGCTCAACTCTTTCTGTAGCAATTACTAATTCAGGTTTTTCTAACTGAGAATAGGTAGTTATTGACATTAAGATAAACAGTATAGTAAATATATTTTTCATGTGTGTAATTTTTTGAAATACAATATTAATTTTTTTTATTTAATGTATTTTAATCGAGTGATAAAAATTTAATCCCCTTTTTTTAAAATCTCAATATCTTTAAAAAGTCTGTTAATTTCGTCTTTATCAGTACCGTCATAAAAGCCACGGATTTGCTTTTTTTTATCAACCAAAACAAAATTTTCGGTATGAATCATGTCATACTCTCCAAAGGAATTATCTTTTGCAGCTAAGTAGGATTTTCTAGCCAAATCATAAATTTCTTTTTTATCTCCAGTGACTAAATCCCACTTGGAATCGACAACACTATTTTTAACTGCGTATTTTTTTAAAACTTCTACAGAATCTATTTCTGGAAATACTGTATGAGATAATAATAGAACTTCGGAATCCTTAATTAATTTATCCTGTATGTCTTTCATGTTTTTAGTCATAATAGGACATATAGACTGACATGTTGTGAAAAAGAAATCTGCCACATATATTTTATTATTATATTTCTCTTGAGTGACTGTTTCTCCATTTTGATTGGTGAGACTGAAATCAGAAATTTTATGGTAATTTATCTTGTGAACTATTGTGGTGTCTACTAACTCGCTATTAACAGAAGCTGGCTGGAATACTGGCAATCTTTCAATTGGTTTTAGAATGGTATAGAAAAGACAAATTGAAACTATCCCCCAAAGGATTATTGAAAGCCCAATCCATTTGTAATTTGAAAAAAAACCTATCATATGTGCTAAAATAAATGTGGAAACAAAAATACAACACAATTAGCATTTAATTAGTATTTTTGATTTATAATCAAACAATTTTAATGAAGTTTTTTCAAATCTTTATTTTACTCTGCCCTATAATGTTATTTTCTCAAAATGATGTTGATAATTTACCCGTTATCGAATCAGAGCTTGCGAAAAAAATTCTCTCACAAAAAATTAATTTAAATACATTAAACTATGATTTAAAGTATCACAAATTAGATTTAGATTTAAATCCTGAAGATGCTTTTATTAGCGGTGTAATTACCTCACATTTTTTAGCACTTGAAGATTTAGAACAAATTACTTTTGATTTATCAGATAACCTGCAGGTAGAAAGTGTAATTTATCTTGCTACCAACGCTAATCTTGGCTTTACTCAAAACTCTAACGATGAAGTAATAATTGATTTACCCAACATACAAAATCAAGGTGTTTTAGACTCTATTAGTATTTCTTATTCAGGGAACCCAGTAAGCTCTGGATTCGGTTCATTTGAGCAGTCAACTCATGATGGCGATCCTGTAATATGGACGCTTTCTGAGCCTTATGGAGCAAAAGGATGGTGGCCATGTAAGCAAGATTTAAATGATAAAATAGATTCTATAGATGTTTTTATAAATACTCCTATCTATAATCCAAATAATGAAGATTATGTAGCCGTTTCTAATGGACTTGAAATTAGCCAGGTCATTAATGAAAATATAAAAACTACTCACTTTAAGCACAATTACCCTATCCCGGCTTATCTAATAGCGGTCGCAGTAACTAATTATGAAGTATACTCTCATGAGGTTGATAATAATGGTAATCCGTTTGATATAGTTAATTATGTTTATCCAGAAGATTTTACATCAGCTCAAAATCAAACTTTAATCACAGTTGATATCATGAATTTTTTCACCGAAAAATTCGAAGAGTATCCGTTTTCGAATGAAAAATATGGTCACGCTCAATTTGGTTGGGGTGGAGGTATGGAACATACTACTGTTTCGTTTATGGGTAACTTCAGTAGAGGATTAATTGCTCATGAACTTGCCCACCAATGGTTTGGAAACAAAATTACTTGTGGAAGTTGGCAAGATATTTGGCTTAATGAAGGGTTCGCAACTTATCTATCCGGATTAGTTATTGAAAATTTAGACGGTGACGATGCTTTTAATTCTTGGAAACAACAAAAGGTTAACTCTATAACAAGCCAAACATATGGTTCTGTCTTTGTTCCAGCACAAGATACATTAACGGTAGGTAGAGTTTTTAGTGGAAGATTGTCTTATAATAAAGGATCAATGGTCCTACATATGCTAAGAACAAAACTTGGAGATGATTTATTCTTTGAAAGTTTACAGAATTATTTATCAACACCGGAATTTGCATATGGTTATGCTACTTCTCAAGAGTTTATCTCGTCTGTAGAAACAACTGCAGAAATTGATTTGACAGAGTTTTTTAATGATTGGTTATTTAATGAAGGTTACCCAAGTTATATTGCAGAATGGGGCCAGCCATCAGATGAATTACAAATAATTTTAAGCCAATCTACGAGTCATGAATCTGTTGATTTCTTTGAGGGTTTAATTACGATAAGAGTTTTAGGAGAGTCTGGTGAAGTTCTAGATTTAGTTTTAGAACATAATTATAATAATCAAGTTTTTATAAATGATGTTGGGTTTAACGTATCATCAATTGAAATTAATCCAAACTACAATGTAGTTTCAAAAAATAACTTCACCCTTTTAAGTACCGATACTCCTGCCATTATTGATAAGTTAATAATTTATCCCAACCCAACTAGTTCAAACTTAGAAATAAAAAAACCCTACGGATTAAAAATCTCTAGCATAGAGATATTTAATATTAATGGACAATTAGTTTCAACCTTTAATTATTCTAAAAACATAAAATTAGGAAGTTTAAGTCAAGGTCAGTATTTTTTAAAGTTTTATTCTGATTCGGGGATTATTTATAAAGCCTTAATTATAAATTAAATTAAAGTCTTTTTTTTTGCTAAGATTCCTGTATTTTAGCCCCTCATAAACATTAAGTCAAATGATAGATTTTATTATCAAAGTTTCTCAGTTATTATTGAGTTTATCCATATTAGTGGTCCTTCATGAGTTAGGACATTTTATCCCCGCAAAATTATTCAAAACAAAGGTTGAGAAATTTTATCTATTTTTTGATTGGCCATTTTCATTGTTTAAAAAGAAAGTAGGAGATACAGAATATGGAATAGGAGTTTTACCGCTGGGTGGTTATGTAAAAATTTCTGGTATGATTGACGAAAGTATGGATACCGAGCAAATGTCAAAACCACCTCAGCCATGGGAATTTAGATCAAAACCATCCTGGCAGAGATTAATTATAATGCTAGGAGGAGTAACTGTTAATTTTATTTTAGCATTGGTAATTTATATAGGATTAGCCT
>Ga0209502_10003114_pt1 | contig 13225 bp, 13 predicted proteins | sample ArcticOcean_MG_C_10_FD_187442 | JGI IMG/M metagenome (GOLD analysis project Ga0209502, IMG submission 187442) | Marine microbial communities from western Arctic Ocean - ArcticOcean_MG_CB11_90 (SPAdes) (version 2) | ecosystem: Environmental > Aquatic > Marine > Oceanic | place: Arctic Ocean...
TTTTGACTTAGTTTATATATAAACTGTTTAAGATTAAATTTTCTTAAACTACTTTGCGGAACGTATAAAAAAAATTGATAACTTTGAAGCATTTTTTACTGCAAAAAACCTAGGTTTTTCTAGCTTTTAAGACTTTCTTGAGGATAAGTATTTAAAAAAACCCTAAAAAGAGACAAGAATTAGAATCAATTCTAAATAAAAAACTAAGATTAAAATGACTTATTTAAGGGCGCAAAACTCTAAAGTGACTAGTCTTTGCTTTTTTGTCATAGTTAATTAAACTTTGTATGTATTAGCATAGGTTAAAATGAGTAAAAATAAAAAAATTATTGTAATAGGTTCTGGGTTTGGAGGAATTGCTGCAGCATTACGCATGCGTGCAAAAGGTTATGAAGTAACACTAATAGAAAAACATCCTGATTTAGGCGGTCGAGCACGAGTGTTTAAAATAAATGGTTTTACTTATGATGGAGGACCTACTGTTATAACCGCTCCTTACCTATTTGAAGAATTGTTTTCATTGTTTAATAAAAAAATATCAAATTATGTAAAGATTATTCCTTTAGATCTTTGGTATAGATTTATTTTTGAGGACAAGACCTCTTTTGATTATTCAGGTGACGAAAAAAGTATGGAAAAAGAAATACAAAAATTTTCAAAGAACGATGTATCTGGGTATAGAAAATTAGTTAGTTTTACCCAAAAAATTTTTGATAAAGGTTTTACAGAACTTTCTACAAAACCTTTTGACAATATTATGTTCATGCTTAAGCAGATTCCCGCGCTATTAAAACTTAAAAGCTATCAGTCAGTATATAAACTTGTCTCAAGCTATATTTCTAACGATAAATTAAAAAGAGTTTTTAGTATGCACCCTCTCTTAGTTGGGGGAAATCCATTTACCACAACTTCTATCTATACATTGATTCTATATTTAGAAAAAAAATGGGGAATTCATTATTCAATCGGTGGAACAGGCAGTGTTGTAAATGCTTTAGAAAAATTAATGAAAGAAGAGGGTGTTGAAATTATTAAAAATGCAGAAGTAACTGAAATGTTAAGTTCGAATGACAAAATTGAAGGGGTACAAATTAACAATAAAGAAAATATATATGCAAATTATGTTATTTGTAATTCTGATCCTCCTAATGTTTATAAAAATTTAATTAAATCTAAAAAGAAGTATGGATTTTTATTTAATCAAAAAGTTAAAAGAATGAATTATTCTATGGGTCTTTTTGTTTACTACTTTGGATCAAAAAAACAGTTCAAAGAAGTTGCACACCATACTATTTACTTTGGGAAGTCCTATGAAAATCATTTAAATAAAATTTTTGACCAAAAAATATTATCTGACGATATAAGTTATTATCTGCATAGACCTACTGCAAGCGATTCTAGTATGGCCCCTAAAAATCAAGATGCTTTTTACGTCTTAGTACCTGTTCCTAACAACTTATCTGGTATTAATTGGTCAAACGAAGGAGAAAAATTTAAAGAATTAGTGCTTACAAAAATGGACCAAACAGTATTACCTGGAATAAAAGAGAATGTTGTTAGTGACTTTTATTTAACACCCGACTATTTTGAGAAAGAGCTTTCTACACTCCATGGCTCTGGTTTTTCTATCCAGCCAAAATTTACTCAATCAGCTTACTTTAGATTTCATAATAAATCAGAAATCTTTGATAATCTCTACTTCGTTGGTGCAGGAACACATCCTGGTGCTGGAATGCCAGGTGTATTATCTTCGGCCAAAGTATTGGATGAACTATTGTAATGGACAAAAATCAAAGTCTAATTTCAAAACACGCCAAATCATTTAGTTATGCGGGGTTTTTTTTATCGAAAGAAACTTTTAAAAAATGCTCTATTTTATATGACTTCTGCAGAACAGTTGATGACATAGCTGACGAAGATAACCAATTAGGTGCCAAGATAAAGAAGTTTTTGGAATTTAAATCAGAATTTAAAAATAAAAACTTTTCGAATGATATAATAAAGAATATTCATAAACTTTTAGAGGAAGAAGGTATTTCTCATAAAATAGTTAATGATCTATTTGATGGTGTTGAGTCTGATCTTAAAAATGTGGTCAATTTAAATACTAAAAAAGATTTATTAATTTACTCTTATCAAGTTGCTGGAACGGTAGGATTGATGATGGCAAAAATACTCAAAGTTAAAAATCAACAATCTCTAAGATGTGCAGTTGATTTAGGAGTTGCTATGCAACTTACTAACATTGCGAGAGATGTGATTGAAGATGAAAATAGAAATAGAACCTATATAAAAGCTGATTTTAATTCAATTAGTGAAACAATTTTTTTAGCAGATATTTTTTATAAAAGTTCTCTTCCAGGTATAAAAAATATTCCTATATCTTCAAGATTTGCAATTTTGGTAGCAAGAAGAATATACAAAAGGATAGGGTATGAAATTTTATCTCAAAAAAAAATAGAGACTTATAGCAATGCAGGGAAAATATATGTTTCGGTTTTAGGTAAAGCAGTTGAAACTTTTTTATCTTTTTTCGACTTAATTAAACTTTTTTTTTTAAATTCAAGTGAACAAGAAAAGCAAAATGAACATAGATTACTACATGAAGAAATTAATTTAGATGAAAGAATTTGATTATGTAATTATTGGTGGGGGGTGTGCGGGTTTATCTTTAGCTTATGAGCTAGAAATCAATAATAAACTAGTTTTTAAAACGCTAGCCATTATTGAGCCTAGAGCTGAATACAAGAGAGATAAGACATGGTCTTTTTGGAAAGTTATTAATCATAACTTTGCTGATTGCGTCATAAAAAGCTGGAATAACTTCTCTATAAACTCCCCCTCTGGATCATACGAGCTTAAAACTGAAAGCTTTCCTTATCAGAGTATTGATAGTGGTCATTTTTACAAAAAAATTAATACTTTATTATCGAAAAACAAAAATATTCAATTTTTTAGAAACATAAGTGAAATAGATACAAATAACTCCTTTATTTTTAATAGCGTACCAGAATCAACATTAGATAAATCAAAAATATGGCAGCACTTTCAAGGTGTAGAAATTGAGGTTGAAAAAGATATTTTTGATGATGAAATAATTAACTTAATGGACTTTAATTGCGATCAAAAAAATAGCGTTCATTTTTTCTATACATTGCCGTTTACTAAAAATAAGGCTCTTATTGAAACAACTTGGTTGTCTAGATTTGATAACGAAGCATTAAAAGACTATGATTTTCAAATAGAAAAATACATAAAAGAAACTTTAAACATTCAAAAATATAAAACTAATTTTAAAGAAAAAGGAGCAATTCCCCTTTTCTATCCAAGCTTAGCTCCAGAAGTTAACAAAATAAATATTGGTTCCGCAGGATGCATGACAAGGTTAAGTACAGGGTATACTTTTTTAAATATTCAAGAACACAGTAAATATATTAGAGAGAATATTGACAATATTATGAGTGCGAAAACTTATGCTATTGGAAAAAAGTATGAATTTCTTGACAATATTTTTTTAAGAGTTTTAAAAAAAAATCCAGAGAGAATGCCTGATATATTTTTAAAAATGTTTAAAAATAAAGCAAGTACTGTAATAAAATTTTTATCTAATAAAAGTAATATCTTAGAAGATATATTGATAATCTTAAAAATGCCAAAATGGATTTTTGTTAAAGCTATTTTCAAAAATGACTAACTATAATCAAATAAATACATACCATACTATCTTGTTATTTTTATTAAGTCTTACTTTTTTAATTTTAAAAATTGACTTTCAAGTAAAAAATATCACGATAGTATGTTTCTTCTTAATTACTACTATTGGTATATCACATGGGTCTTTAGACAATTTTAAAGGTGCTAAGTTATTAAAAATACTAAACATTAAAAATAAATTACTATTTTATTTTATTTATATTTTTGTTTCATTAGTAATAATAAGCTCTTGGTTGATGTTTCCATTATTCACACTTACTATTTTTTTAATTGTTGCTGCGTATCATTTTGGCAAAGAAGACTCAGTCTTTGGAAAAATAAATAAATTTAAATTTTTAAATTTATTACTTTTTTTAAAAGGTTCTTTGATTATTTTAGCACCTTTATATTTTCATCACTACGAAACAATTCAAATTTTTGAAATTTTAGAAGTTAAATCAACTCAATATAATAGTAGCTTGATTATTATCTTAATATCTTTAAGTTTAATTAGTAATTTTTTTATAAATAAAAATATTTTATTATCTTTGTTGGATTCTTTTACAGTAATAATTCTTAATATAAATTTTGAACCATTACTTGCTTTTACAGTATACTTTTGTTTTTTACACTCTATTAGACACTCACTGTCTTTGATCCAAGATATAAATAGTAGAAATTTAAAAAAAGGTTTAATAAGCTTTTCAAAAAAAGCTATGCCTCTAACTATGATTGCTGCTTTTGTGTTTTTAATAGCTGTGTTTTTACTCAATGAATACTACTTATTAGACTCAGCTATTTTAAAAGTTGTGTTTATTGGTTTGGCGTCTTTGACCTTTCCACATATATTGCTCGAATACTTATTAGAAAAATATGAAAAATGAACTTAAAATTTTTTTAGCCTCTCCTAGAGGATTCTGTGCAGGTGTTGAAAGAGCTATAGAGATTGTAAATAGGACTTTGCTTAAATATGGCAAACCAGTTTATGTGCGACATGAGATAGTGCATAACAAACAAGTTGTGGAAGACCTAAAAACAAGAGGAGCAATATTTGTCGAGGAAATATCTGAGATAAAAGATGTAACTAGGCCTGTTATATTTTCTGCGCATGGAGTTCCAAAAACAGTTCCAGAAGAAGCAAGATTAAAAAATTTATCTTTTATTGACGCAACATGTCCTTTAGTTTCAAAAGTACATAGAGAATCTGAACTTCTTTTTAAAAATGGTTTTGATATTATTTTAATTGGTCATAAAAATCACCCAGAAGTAATAGGCACAATGGGACAGCTACCAAAAGGAAGTGTTAAACTTATAGAAACAAGTAATGATGTTACTTCTTTGAAATTAGAGGACTTTACTAAACCTCTGGCATACATTACTCAAACTACTTTATCCGTTGATGACACTTCTGAAATAATTGAACTTTTAAAGAATAAATTTCCAAACATTAAAAGCCCTATAAAAGAAGATATATGCTACGCGACAACAAATAGACAAAGTGCTGTAAAAAAAATAGCACCAAATTGTGATATGTTTTTTGTTATTGGTAGTAGAAATTCGTCAAACTCAGTGAGGTTAGTTGAGGTTGCCAAAAAAGCTGGCTGCATAAATTCAGAACTCATGCATTTTGGGAAAAAGCTCCCTATTGAACAAATAAAAAAAAGTAAAACAATTGGCATATCTTCCGGCGCTTCTGCACCTGAGCAATTAGTTCAAACTTTGATTAGTGAAATTAAAAAAAATTGTGAAGTATCTATCGAGGAAATTATTGTTGCCAAAGAAAAAGTAGTTTTTAGACTGCCTAAAGAATTAAGTTAAAATGGCTGTATACACAAAACTTAATAAAGAAAATATTGAGGAAATACTTGCAGGCTACACTATCGGGTGGCTTAAAGAATTTAAAGGTATTGAAGATGGAATAGAAAATACAAATTATTTTTTACTTGTAGATAATAAAAAATATATTCTTACAATTTACGAAAAAAGAGTTAAAGAAAAAGATCTGCCTTTTTTCTCTGATTTAATGACTGGCCTAGATAAAGAAAACTTTAAATGTCCTGTGCCTATTAAAAATAAGAACAATAAGACTGTATCTAGTTATAAAAATAAAAGTTTAATGATAGTTAGCTTTCTTGAAGGTAAGGCTAAAAAAATCTTAAGCCCTGACAATTGTAAATCATTAGGTCAAGAAGTTGCACGTATGCATCTAATAACTAAAAAATTCAAAATTCAAAGACAAAATGATTTATCAATAGAGTCTTGGAGAAAAATCTTTGAACAAGTAAAAGATAAATGCATTAATATACACAAGGATTTGCCTAAGTTAATAGAGTCTAATTTAACTGATGTAGAAAAGAATTGGCCGAAAGATTTGCCTAAAGGTATTATACACGCTGATTTATTTAGTGATAATATTTTTTTTAAAGATGATAAATTTAATGGAATTATCGATTTCTATTTTTCTTGTAATGATTTTTATGCTTTAGAAATAGCAATTTGTTTTAATGCCTTATGCTTTGATGGGTCTAAAAATAATTTAAGTTTTAACGTCACGAAAGCAAGAAATTTTATGAGCGGATACAGTCAATTAAGAAAGTTGAGTGATAGAGAAAAAGAAAGCATAAAAGTTATGTCTCAGGGATCAGCTTTAAGATTTCTACTGACTAGAGTTTTTGATGTAATAAATACCGTTGAGGGAGCTATTGTAAAAGTTAAAGACCCTATGGAATATTTAGTAAGACTAGAGTTTCATAAAAATTCAAAAAATTTTGAAGATTATTTCTTTTAATGAAATATGTTATTTATACTGATGGAGCTTGCTCGGGCAATCCTGGTCCTGGTGGATGGGGTGCTGTAATATTGAATGAAGATAAAAATGAAACTAATATATCTGGTAAAGAAAAGTCAACTACAAATAATCGCATGGAGCTAATGGCGCCAATTATGGCACTTAGAAAAATTAAAAAAGCTTCTGAAGTAACGATCTATACTGATTCAATTTATCTAAAAAATGGTATTACAACTTGGATAAAAAATTGGGAGAAAAATGGCTGGAAAAACTCCAATAGAAAGCTAGTTAAAAATAAAGATTTATGGGTAGCTTTAAATAAATTATCTAAAGAGCAAATTATTGATTGGAAATGGGTCAAGGCCCATGCTGGCAACAAATATAATGAAATAGCTGACAAGCTCGCTACAGAAGCAATAAGAAACTAAATCTCTTTTAGAAAATTTTCAGCAGCAGATATTTCACATACAGCAGCATCGGATTCTTCTTTGATTCTGGTCACAACACCCTCTTCTATTAGCATGGTGTATCTTGCAGATCTCATTCCTAATCCTTTTTCATTTCTGTCAATTTCCGCTCCTATAGATTTTGTAAATTTACAAAAGGGATCGCCCAACATAAGAATTTTACCTCTGGCGCCATGTACTTCTCCCCACGCTTGCATAACATTAGGATCATTTACGGAAAGACAAATAATTTTTGTAACACCCTTCTCCTTAGCTACTTCAAAATTTTTAACATAGCCTGGCAGATGTTTTGCCGAACAAACCTTCGTGAAGGCTCCAGGCACACCAAATATGATAGCTTTATGACCATTAAATAGAGAGTTTGTATCAACTTTTTGAAGGGTGTTATTGTCGTCTAGATAAAAAAAATCTGCTACCGGTAGCCTATCACCTTTTTTAATTTTCATATTGTTTTTCTAAAATATATTTTTTGATCATATTAGTATTGTTATTGAGAATATCATACTTTTCTTTTCCAGACATCAACTTAGTTACTTGACTAGGTTTTTTAATTTGCTTTCCTGTTGCTGATTTCATGGTTTCTAAAAATTTATAAGGATGTGCAGTTCCCACAACAACACATGAGTAATTACTTATTATTTTTTTAGCAGCATAAAAACCAGTTGCAGTGTGTGGGTCTAGAAAAAAATTATGCTTTGAGTATATTCTTTTAATAATTTTTTTTGTTTCTGCGTTGGTGACTTTGAATGCTGAAAAATCTTTTTGAATTATTTTTCTTTGATTCAAAGTTAATTTAAAAAACCCTTTTGTTTCTAAGTTGTTCATTAATTTTTTAACTTCTGTATCCTTAGAGTTTAATACGTAAAACAAAAGCCTTTCAAAATTACTTGAAATTTGTATATCCATGCTCGGTGATATTGATGCTTTAACCTTTGATGGTTTGTAAATTCCTTTATTAATAACTCTTTGCAAAATATCATTTTCATTAGTTGCGACAATTAACTTTCCTATTGGTAAGCCCATTTTTTTTGCCATATATCCTGCGTAGATGTCACCAAAATTTCCTGTTGGGACTGCGTAGTTTAATTTTTTTTTGTTCAGCCTTAAAAATGAATAAAAATAATAGACTATTTGAAATATTATTCTCGCCCAGTTAATCGAATTTACACCCGACATATTAACCGTTTGTCTAAAAATATTATCCGCAAACATTTGTTTTACTATTTTTTGACAATCATCAAATGAGCCTTTGATTGCAATGTTATAAATATTGCTCCCACCGTTTGTTGTCATAATTTTTTTTTGAACTTTTGAAATTTTATTATGTGGGTGTAAAACAAATAAGTTAATTTTTTTTCTTTTACTTAAAGCAGATACAGCTGCTGCACCTGTGTCTCCAGATGTGGCAACTACTATATTTATAATATCTTCTTTGTTTTTATTGAACTCTTCATAGATATTGCCGATACACTGCATGGCAATGTCTTTAAATGCTAAGGTTGGACCGTGATAAAGCTCTAGTAGATCTATTTTGTCTAATTTAATCAAACTAACAACATCTTTTTTCTTAAACTTTTTATAAGATTTTTTTATTAAAGTTTTAAGTTGCTGTTGATTAAATGTGGGCACACAAAAACTTGAAACTACTTCTGTTGCAAGGTCAATATAATTTAATCTTTTCATTTTTTTTAGTTCTTTTGAACTAAATTTTTTAATCTGCTTAGGTATAAATAGGCCTCCATCTGGGGCTAGACTTCTCTGAAATATTTCCTTGAAATCAAAATTTAATTTTTTGTCCCTAGTGCTACAGTATTTCATTTTTTTTTCTAAAATATAAAAAATAACCAAATATTGATATAGATATTGAATACCATGTAAAAGCGTATTTCAGGTGATTATTTGGCAAATCTATTGTAATTTTTTTAGGTTTTGGAACATTTATTTTTTTATCCTCTAGATAAAGAGTGTAATTGCTAAAATTTTTACCCGTTATTTCTTTTACTTGTTCAAGATTTATTGAAAACCAAATATTTACCTCTACATCGTTTTCAGGTTTAAAAATATTGGGCTTTATATTTTTTAAAATTAAACCCTGAATTTTATTACCTATAGTTTTGTTGATAATATCATTATTTTTTAAATTAGATTTAATCCAGCCTCTGTTAACTAACACATTTTCTGAGTTCAAGCCTTCGAAGGGTGTAATAACATCATAACCTGGTTGACCTTTATCATTAAGACTATATAGATAAATTTGTTTTTCAAAATTATATTTGCCTTCTATTGTCACTCTTTGGTAATTTACTTTAATTTTATCGGAATAATTTACAGGTGAAGAATTTAAACCTTCGTTGATTTGATCTATCAGGGTATTTTTCCATTGTAGCCTTACTAGTTGCCAAGTTCCAAGCACGCAAAAAAAAGTGATGAATGAAAGAACAAAAATATTAAATAATAATTGATTTTTCAATTAAATTTTAACTTCCCCAAATATAAATAGCAGCAAAAAGAAAAAGCCAGACTACATCAACAAAATGCCAATACCATGCTGCTGCTTCGAAGCCAAAGTGATGGTCTGTTGTAAAATGACCTTTTGTAACTCTAACAAGGCAAACTGCTAAAAAAATTGTACCTATGATAACGTGAAATCCATGGAAACCCGTGGCCATATAAAAAGTTGATCCATATATATTTCCGTCAATTGTAAAAGTTGCGTGGTGATATTCATATGCTTGAAAACATGAAAATATAAAACCTAAAAAAACTGTAAAAATTAATCCGTGCAATAGGCCTTTTCTGTCATTTCCTTCTATAAGCGCATGATGTGCCCATGTTACTGTTGTCCCGGACAACAAAAGGATTAACGTATTTATAAGCGGAATATCCCAAGGGTCAAAAGTTTTAATATCAGGTGGTGGCCAAGCACTTCCGATTGCTTCGGTTGGAAAAAGACTTGCGTTAAAATAAGCCCAAAACCATGCAACAAAAAACATAACTTCAGATGCAATGAATAAAGTCATTCCATATCGATGACTTAATTGAACAACATAGGTATGGTGACCTTGATGTTCAGCTTCAATCGTAACTTCTCTAAACCACATATAAGCACCATAGATTAATAATGCTGTTCCAATTAATAAAAGCCAAAGTGCTTTAGTATGAAAATAATATACTGCTCCAAAAGCTAGCACTAAAGAAGAAAAAGATGCAAAAATAGGCCAAGGGCTTGGGTCTACTAAATGAAACTCGTGTTTTTTTTCGCTTGTTGACATAATTTATTTAACTTTTTAGCTTTTATAGTATTCGGATGAAAAAAAAGTAAACGATAGTGTCACATCCGAAATATCTTTAGTTTTATTATCATTTACTACTTTAGGATCCAAGAAAAAGCTTAGAGTAAACTCTCTTTTTTCCCCAGGCTTAAGTACTTGTTTTTCAAAACAGAAGCATCCAATTTTATTCAGATATATGCCAAATGAAGATGGTGAAACATTAAAGGAGGACACTCCAGCTGTTCCTGTTTGTCCTAAATTCTCTACATAAAAATTAATATTATGTACCTCGCCTGGTTTTAGATCGAGTGTATTTTTTTCAGGATAAAATTTCCAATCAAGCTTATTGCCTAAGTTGGTGTCAAAACGAATTTTATAGGCTTGGTTTATAACTACTTTTGGCAATTCTTTGTTAGTAGCATTTTGTGTTGTTCCAGCAAAACCAGTTACTCTACAAAACAGTTCGTACAAAGGTACAGCAGCAAAAGATAGTCCTAGCATTAGAAAAAAAATAGTTACCAGGATAACAGGGGTCAACTTCTTTTTATTCAATATCATTAAAGTTCTCTATTATAAATTCCAATATTATAGAAAGTAGTTAGGAATAGAATAATCATAAAGGCAATTAATGCTATTGCAGTGATTATATTTTTATTTTTATTTTTCATAAATTAATATGATATTACGTTGTCAGCTAGAATTAAAACAAATATAAAAAATAAATAGAATATAGAATAAACAAATATTTTTCTAGCAATGATATTCGACAACTTGTTGTTCTTTTCTTTGAAAAGTAGTGTGCATAAATAAACATAATAAAAAGTCATTGCTGAGGACAAAGCTAAGTAAATTACACTTCCAAAATTAAAAAAATAAGGTAGCGCAACAATAGGCGCCATCAATAAAGAGTATATTAAAATATTTAATTTAGTTTTTTTTATACCCGCAGTAATTGGCAGCATAGGGATTTTGGCTTTTTTGTAATCACTTGATTTGTACAAACTGAGTGCCCAAAAATGAGACGGCGTCCAAATAAATATTATTAAAAATAAAATAATTGATTCTATTGAAATGCTATTAGTAGATATGGCCCAACCAATAACAGGTGGTAAGGCTCCTGCTACACCTCCTATGACAATATTTTGAGAAGTTCTTCTTTTGAGCCAAATAGTGTAAATGAAAAAATAAAAACCTATAGTAGTTGCTAACAATAAAGATGAAACTAAATTTGCTGTATAATAAAGCATTGTTATCGATATTATAGACAGCACTACTCCAAACCATAACGCTTGATTTTTTTGAACTTTGCCTGTTGGAATTGGTCTTAAACAAGTTCTTGTCATAAGAGCATCTAAATCTGACTCATACCACATATTTAAAGCCCCGGCTGCTCCGGCACCCATGGCAACTGCAAATAAAGAAATAGATGATGTAGTAAAAGAAACTTGTCCGGGAGCAATTAACAAACCAACCATACTAGTAAACAAAACAAGAGACATGACTCTTGGTTTCATTAGATTGAAAAATGAACGTAAACTAAAACTTGAAATAGTTTTAATTTTTTTTAATTTAATTGTTGATTGGATCAATTTATTTTACTTTGGGTAACTCTTCAAAAGTATGGAACGGTGGTGGTGATGATACAGTCCACTCTAATGTTGTAGCTCCTTCTCCCCAAGGATTTTGTTGTGCTTTTTTCTGTTTTACAAATGAATAAAGTAAGTTAATTAAAAAGACAACTAAACCAACCATAGAAATATAAGAACCTATTGAAGATACATAATTCCAACCTGCAAAAGCATCTGGGTAATCAGCATATCTTCTTGGCATTCCAGCTAAGCCTAAAAAATGTTGTGGAAAGAATATTAAGTTAACTCCAATAAAAGTTAGCCAAAAATGTAATTTACCTAAAAATTCTGAATACTCATATCCACTCATTTTACTAAACCAGTAGTAGAAGCCAGCAAAAATTGCAAAAACCGCGCCTAAGGAAAGTACGTAATGAAAATGGGCTACAACGTAGTAAGTATCGTGCAATGCTGTGTCTACTCCTGCGTTAGCTAATACCACGCCTGTAACTCCACCAAGAGTAAATAAAAATATAAAACCTATTGCAAATAACATTGGCGTTTTAAAAGTTATAGAACCACCCCACATTGTGGCTATCCAAGAAAATACTTTAATTCCAGTTGGGACAGCAATAATCATAGTTGCTGCTAAAAAATATGCTTTCGTATCCGTATCTAAGCCAACAGTATACATATGGTGTGCCCAAACAACAAACCCTACAACACCAATAGCAACCATGGCGTAAGCCATGCCTAAGTATCCAAAAATAGGTTTTTTAGAAAAAGTAGAAATTATATGACTTATCATTCCAAAACCTGGAAGAATTAAAATATAAACTTCTGGATGTCCAAAAAACCAAAATAAATGTTGAAACAAAACTGGATCACCCCCAGTCTGTGCCTCAAAGAAAGAGGTTCCAAAATTTCTATCAGTGAGCAACATAGTAATAGCTCCAGCTAAAACTGGTAAAGATAATAAAAGTAAAAAAGCAGTCACTAAAATTGACCATGAGAATAAAGGCATTTTATGTAATGTCATACCTGGTGTTCTCATATTAAGAATAGTTGTAATGAAATTTATTGCTCCTAAAATTGAAGATGCACCGGCAATGTGCAGACTTAAAATAGCTAGATCCATTGCAGGCCCGGGCTGGCCAGTTTTAGATGATAGAGGAGGATAAATAGTCCACCCGCCACCAATTCCTGTTTGTCCTGGAGGTCCTTCAACAAAAATTGAGGCTATTAATAAAATAAAAGCAGCAGGTAACAACCAAAAAGAAATATTATTCATTCTTGGAAATGCCATGTCAGGGGCGCCAATCATAATTGGAACAAACCAATTACCAAAACCACCAATCATTGCAGGCATAACCATAAAAAAAATCATAATCAGACCATGGCCTGTTACAAGAACATTGTATAAATGATAATTACCTC
>Ga0209502_10003120_pt1 | contig 13217 bp, 14 predicted proteins | sample ArcticOcean_MG_C_10_FD_187442 | JGI IMG/M metagenome (GOLD analysis project Ga0209502, IMG submission 187442) | Marine microbial communities from western Arctic Ocean - ArcticOcean_MG_CB11_90 (SPAdes) (version 2) | ecosystem: Environmental > Aquatic > Marine > Oceanic | place: Arctic Ocean...
ATGCAGAAGAGGAGTGTATTGAATTAATTATTTTTGATGATGACCTTAGCCCTTCTCAGATAAGAAATATTCAAAAAATATTTGAGAATTGCAAGATTATTGATAGAAGTAATCTGATTCTTGACATTTTCGCTTCACGCGCACAAACTGCCCAAGCTCGAACACAAGTAGAGCTTGCCCAATATGAATATTTACTTCCCAGACTTACTGGAATGTGGACACATCTTGAGAGACAAAAAGGTGGTATTGGAATGAGGGGTCCTGGGGAAACTCAAATTGAATCAGACAGAAGGATAATAAAAGATAAAATTGCTCTTTTAAAGAAAAAGCTTGACAAAATAGATAAACAAAGTTTTACCAGAAGAAAGGGTAGGGCAGATATGATTAGAGTTGCATTAGTTGGCTATACAAATACAGGTAAATCTACTTTAATGAATAAGCTTGCAAAATCAGATATTTTTGCAGAAAATAAACTTTTTGCAACGCTGGATACAACTGTGCGAAAAGTAGTAGTTGAAAATTTACCATTTTTATTGTCTGATACTGTTGGTTTTATCAGAAAATTACCTCACCAGCTAGTTGAATCATTTAAGTCAACATTAGATGAAGTTAGAGAATCAGACTTGCTTATTCATGTTGTGGATATTTCTAATCCAAACTTTGAAGATCAAATTAAAATAGTTAATAGTACAATTGCTGAAATTGGAGCAAGTAATAAGCCTATGCTAATTATTTTTAACAAAATTGATGCTTATACTTATATCCAAAAAGATGATGATGATTTGACTGATGTTTTAAAAGAGAATTTATCTCTGGAAGATTTAAAAAAGTCATGGATGGCGAACCTTGATTCAGAAAGTTTATTTATTTCAGCACTAAATAAAACAAATTTTGAGCAATTAAGGGAGAGGTTATATTTGAGAGTTAAAGAATTACATATAAAGAGGTATCCTTATAACAATTTCCTATACTAACTTAAAAGTTGTAAGTCATATAGACTTTTGTAGTGAAGGTTTTGTTCTATTAGATCATTATGCTTTCCCATCGCAATCACATTACCTTTTTCAAGTACTATAATTTTATCTGCATCAATAATTGTTGAAAGTCTGTGGGCTATTACAAGCGTTGTTCTATTTTTCATTAATTTTAAAATAGCATCTTGAACTAACTTTTCTGATTTAGAATCTAGAGATGAAGTTGCTTCATCTAGAATTAAAATTTCTGGATTTTTAAGAATCGCTCTTGCAATACTAATTCTCTGCTTTTGACCTCCTGAAAGCTTTTCGCCAAGGTTCCCAATATTAGTTTGATATCCTTTTTCACACTCAACAATAAAATCATGAGCATTTGCATTTCTAGCAGCTTCAATTACTTCATTTTCGCTAGCATTTATATTGCCAATTTTTATATTATTAAAAATAGTATCATTAAATAAAATTGATTCTTGGTTGACTATTCCCATTAAAGATCTAAGAGATATTATCTTTATTTTTTTAATATTTATTTTATCTATTGTAATTTGACCATTTTCTAAATCATAAAATCTTGCTAATAAGTCAGCAATAGTTGATTTCCCGCTTCCTGACTTTCCTACTAAAGCAACTTTTTCTCCTTTTTTAATTGAAAATAAAATATTATTTAGAATCTGTGTATTTTCATATTTAAAAAATGGTATGTTAAATTTTATTTCTTCCTCAATTTTATTAATTGTGACAGCATTTTTATCATCAGTAATTGTGTTCTTGGCTTCGAGCACTTCAAAAACTCTTTCAGAAGCAGCGCTACCTTTTTGAATATAGTAATATGAGCTGGTAAGTGATTTAGCAGGAGGGATGATTTGTGAAAAAATCAGAATATATGCAATAAACTCTTCTGCAGATAGAGCAGCATCTTGACTTAACACCAGCTGACCCCCAAACCACATTACGATAACCATAACTATTGTGCTTAAAAATTCACTCATTGGAGAGGCAAGATCTTTTTTTCTTAGAATTGTAGTCATTATATTTTTATAATCATTACTAATCACTTTGAATTTTTTATTAAAGTCTTGTTCAGCATTAAATGATTTTATAATTTTAATTCCATAAATATTTTCATCAATTAATGACATGATTTCACCCATTTTTGATTGCCCTTTTTTAGAAGCACTTTTTAAGCTCTTCCCAATGTATCCAATTAGTATTCCTGCAACAGGAAATAAGATAACTACAAAGAGTGTAAGTTCAGGGCTTATAACTATTAATGTAATTAGAAATATAAATATATTAATAGGGTCTTTAAAAATCATCTCTATTACACCCATTATTGACCATTCAATTTCTACCAAATCTGATGTCATTCTGGATGTTAAGTCTCCTTTTTTCTGTTCAGTAAAATATGCTAAAGGAAGTGAGATAATTTTCTCTTGAAGCTCCATTCTCATATCGTATATTATACCGTTTCTGATTGGACTAAGAAAATATAAAGCAATGTATCTAAATAAATTTTTGAGTAAAAACATTACTAAAACAAGTAAGCAAATAAGCATTAAAGCCTCAACTTTTCCCTTATCTTCAATTGTAGAAGATACGAGAAAATAAAAATTTTCTTTTATTGATAAAAGTGAGAAATTTAGTTCTTGTGCTTGATAGACTTTTTCTTGTGTGCCAAAAAGAATTCCAAGAAAAGGAATAACCATTGTTAAAGAAAATAATGAAAATAGAATTGAAAGTATATTGGAGAAAATATTAAATATAACAAAAATAGAATTGAAAGTATATTGGAGAAAACATTAAATATAACATATGTGGTATATGGTTTGATATATTTAAGAATACTAAGCATATTACTCATAAGGCAAATATAACAAAGGATTGTTTATTTTTGTTAAATATGGAATCAACAAGACAAAAAAAAGTTTCTAGATTAATTCAAAAGGAACTTTCCCAAATTTTCAATAAAGAATCAAAGAATTTTATTGGCTCAGTATTAGTAAGTGTTACATCAGTAAGGATATCTCCTGACTTAGCTTATGCAAATGTTTTTCTAAGCATGTTTCCTGTATTAGACCCTGAAGACACTATTAAAAAAGTGAAAATTCATAGTAAATTAATACGTAAAAGTTTAGCATTAGTTGTTAAAAATCAGCTGCGAATTGTACCTGAATTAAATTTTTATATTGATGACTCAGCCGACTATGCTGAGGAAATTGATCGACTATTAAAGAAATAGTTCCTAAATGAATTTACCTCTATTTATTGCTAAAAGATATTTTTTTTCAAAAAATAAATTAAGTTCAGTAAATATGGTTTCCAGGATATCTCAATTTGCTATTGCTATTGGTGCTACAGCATTAATTCTTGTTCTTTCTGTTTTTAATGGATTTGAGAAATTAGTATTAGACATGTATAGTGTTTTTGACCCTCACCTTAAGATTACCTCTAATGTCGGTAAAACATTTCATCAGGACTATGTTATAAGCTCTTTAGAGTTAAATGAGAATATTGAAGCTTTCTCTAAAACTTTAGAAGAAAAGGTTTTGTTAAATTACAATTCAAAAGAATATATAGCAACTATTAAAGGGGTCGATTCACTTTATCAGAAAATAACTAATTTTGATTCTATAATTGTTGAAGGTAATTATTTTAAAAACTCAGATCAATCTAATGTCACCGTAGTTGGGAGAGGCGTCGCTTATTATTTGTCTTTAAGTCTAGGCTCTTTGTTTGACCAGATCACTGTATTAATCCCTAATCGAAAGAAAAATCATCTTTTAAACGTTGAGAGTTCTTTTGCTCAAAAAAATCTTATTCCTATTGGTGTTTTTGGAGTTCAACAGGACATCGATTCGGAGTATTTAATTTCTCCTTTGTTATTTGTTCAAGATCTTCTTGATAAGAAAGATATAGTATCTTCAATTGATATAATTTTAAAGGATAAGAATCAATCAATAAAAACAAAATTAGATCTGCAACAAAAGTTAGGAATTGATTATAAAGTTCAAACTAGATACGAGCAACAAGAATTTTTATATAAAATTATGAATAGTGAGAAACTCGCTGTTTTATTAATTCTCTTATTTATTCTTGTAATTTCTTCATTTAATATTATTGGATCTCTAACAATGTTAATTACGGAGAAAAAAACTTCAATTCATCTTCTTCAAAGCGTAGGAATGACAAATAGCTCAATAAAGAGTGTCTTTTATTATAAAGGGTTTATTACTGTTTTGTCAGGTACACTGATTGGTTTGTTTTTTGGACTTATTCTTTCTTTTATTCAATTAAAATTTGGAGTTATAACTATGGGAGAAGGGAGTTTTGTCATTAATTCTTACCCAGTACTTATTAAAATTTTAGATGTTTTTTTTGTGTTTGGGACTGTATTGATAGTAGGGTTTTTATCTGTTTTAATACCAGTACAAAATATTAAACTTGCAAAAAGTTAAAATTCAATTAATTGAAATTTCTCTCTTACATTATTTAAGATACTTATAACTTCTTCTTTAGAGTTAGATGTTACCATATTGGTTCTATACTCTTTAAAATTTGGGATTGCTCTAAAATAATTACTATAATGTCGTTTCATTTCAACTATACCTAATCTTTCACCTTTCCATTCAATTGAGTGATTTAAATGTTGTTTACAAACTCTGACGCGCTCTTTAATTCCAGGCTTGGGTAGGTGCGATGATGTTTTAAGAAAATGTTTAATTTCATTAAATATCCAAGGGTATCCAATAGCGCCTCTGCCTATCATAACCCCATCAATACCATATCTGTTTCTAACTTCTTGAACTTTTTCTGGAGAATTTATATCGCCATTACCAAAAACAGGTATTTTCATACGAGGATTGTTTTTAACATCACCTATTAAAGTCCAATCAGCCTCCCCTTTGTACATCTGTTTACGAGTTCTTCCGTGAATTGAAATAGCTTGTATTCCAATATCTTGCAATCTCTCAGCTACTTCAACAATATATTTTGTCTCTTCATCCCATCCAAGTCTAGTTTTTACAGTAACAGGAATTGATGTTGAATTCACTATCTCTTTTGTCATTGCAATCATTTTTGGAATATCTTTTAGTATTCCAGCTCCAGCTCCTTTATTTGCTACTTTCTTAACTGGACATCCATAATTTATATCAATAAATTCAGGGTTTTCTTTAGCACAAATCTCAGTAGCTAGACGCATTGAATCAATATCATTACCAAATATTTGAATACCTATCGGTCTTTCGAAATCATAAATATCTAATTTCTGTGTGCTTTTAAACGCATCTCTTATTAACCCTTCAGAGGAAATAAACTCAGTATACATAACATCCGCGCCATTTTCTTTACATAAAGCTCTAAATGGAGGGTCACTTACATCTTCCATTGGAGCTAATAAAAGCGGGAACTCTCCTATATCTATATTTCCTATCTTTACACTCATAATTGTTTGCAAAAATACTAATATATGATTTTAAAAAAATTCTTAAGCAATAATATATTGTCTAGACAAATTATTACTTATTTATTTATCACACTTGTTTCATTTATAGTGTGTACTGTTTTATCTATTTTTCTTTTACCCTTCTTCTTTGATGTTGCTTAAGTAATAATATATTGTCTAGACAAATTATTACTTATTTATTTATCACACTTGTTTCATTTATAGTGTGTACTGTTTTATCTATTTTTCTTTTACCTTTCTTCTTTGATGTTGAGTATTCTTCATTATCAATTATTGTTGATCAAGATTATAATCAGTCAGTAATTAATGCATTGAAATTTATCCAACTTTTTAGTTGTTTAGGTCTTTTTATTTTACCCCCATTTTTTTATGGGTATTTGTCAGCAGAAAATATTTTTTCAAATCATAAAATTAGTAGACAAGTAATTATTCTAGTTGTTGCTATTATGATTTTAATTAATCCATTTGTCAGTTTTACATTTTTCTTAAATCAAAGTATTGATATTCCTAAATGGTTAATGTTTTATGATCAAAATATTTACGCAATTACTAAAGCTTTTTTAGTTATGAATTCATCTGTAGATTTAATAGTCAATTTGTTAGTATTAGCCATTTTACCTGCTATTGGAGAAGAGTTGGTTTTTAGAGGTTTTTTGCAAAAGAAAATAATTAATTTTTCCAAGAAACCTTATTTGTCAATTTTTTTTACTGCACTTTTATTTAGTGTTGTTCACATGCAGTTTGAGGGTGTTTTGCCTAGATTTATTTTAGGATCTGTTTTAGGCTTGATGTTTTATTTCTCATCCAATATTTGGATTCCAATAATTGCTCATTTTATCAACAATGCTTTAATTGTAATTCTTAGTTACCCTGCATTAAATAATAAAATAAGTTTTGACTTACTTAATCTAGAGAAATTTGTGAGGTGGGATCAGGCAGCTTTGAGTTTAATTGCAGTGACAGTATTATTTTACCTTTTTATAAAAAAAATTGATTTAGAAAAGAAGGATATTTAGTATGTTCCTTTTCTAGTAGAATAATTAATCTTTAGAGCATTAGCCTTTCTAAGTTCTTGTTTAACATCTGTTATAATACCCATCTTAACTGTTTCATCAGCTTTGATTGATGTAGTCATATAAGGAATTTCTTTTTCATCTTTTGCTTCTCGTTCTGTAGCAATAAATTCTTGTATTTCACTTACTTCTGCAAATGCATCATTAAGTTGTATTCTTGCTGCTGTTCCATATGAAGTCTGCATTCTTTTAACAGGAGAACCTATGTAGACATAGCTGACTAAAGATTTTTTTTCCATTTTCTTTATCTCTGTTGCTTTTGGTGTTACAACACTTACAAATAGTGTAGTTTCTCTCATTACGGTTGTTACCATAAAAAAGAATAGTAGCATAAATACAATATCAGGTAAAGATGCTGTTGATATTGCAGGCATTCCCTTGCTTCCGTTTTTTTTGAATTTACTCATTATGAATCTCCTCCTATATTTTTTGGTTCAGCCTCAGATATTTTCTGAGGAAATAATTTTTTAATTTCTTTTTGTTGAGATTTATTGAGGTCAATAAATCTTTCTCCAAATTTTTCTAATGCACTTTCATTCCTCAACTCATTATATGCTGAAGCCAATTCATTTTGAACTCTAATATATGTTTTGTAAGCAGTTCCTCTGTCATTTTGTAATGATATGATTGCTTTTTCAGGATTCTCTGAAAGATCTTCTCTAACACCATTATTATTGATGAATCTTTTGGCGCCCTCTTTAAGCTGAGAGATGTCCATTAATTCACCTTCAACAAGAAGTTGATTATTAGAGTTAATTAATACGACATATATATTTTTAGCATTAATTTGGGAATCATCTTCTGGTTGATCCTCTTCAGGCATTGGAGGTAATTTTCTTGAAATCCCTGTATCTACATCCATTGTAGTTGTAACTAAGAAAAAAATCAATAAAAGAAAAGCGATATCCGCCATCGAACCCGCATTGATTTCTGGAAGACCTCTTCTTTTACTAGCCATTATTTTTTAAATACTTTTGAAAGTTCTGCAAATAAAACTGAAGTGATAGCGCCTGCTGCAAGTATATAAAACATTACTAAGCCCATTCCCACATTTTTTGATTGAGAAGAACTAATATCATATTTTTCATATGATGATAACACATCTCCCGAAGCAAGAATATATGAGATATATGAGATAATACACACTAAAATTAAACCACCAATTGTATACAATGTTTTTTTAGCATTTTTTGTATTAGACAACATTTTTTTTAATCCAAATAAAACAGTTGTTAATGTAGCAACACCAACCATAACATAAGTTAAAATAATTCCAATATTGATTATGCTATCCATTTTTATTTATTTTTAACTAATAAGTCGATTAATGAGATTGAAGCATCTTCCATAGAATTGGTAATAGAGTCAACCTTGGCAATTAAATAATTGTAAAATATTTGAAGTATCATCGCAACAATTAATCCAAAAACAGTTGTAAGTAGAGCCACCTTAATACCTCCTGCCACTAGAGAAGGAGATATATCTCCTGCCGCCTCGATAGCATCAAAGGCGCCAATCATACCTATTACTGTCCCCATAAAACCAAGCATTGGTGCGAGTGCAATAAACAATGAAATCCATGATAAACCTTTTTCAAGTAGACCCATTTGAACGCTTCCGTAAGCAATAATTGATTTTTCTACCATGTCTACTCCTTCATCTGACCTATCTAGTCCTTGATAAAAAATTGAGGCAACTGGCCCATTTGTATTTCTGCAAACTTCTTTTGCCGCATCTAAACCACCATTATTCATAGCGCTTTCTACATCATTAAGAAGTTTGTCTGTATCAGTTGTAGCCATGTTTAAATAAATGATACGTTCAATTGCTAATGCTAATTGCTAATGCTAGACCTAAAATTAAACATAGAAGTACGATACCCATAAAACCAGGACCTCCTTCAATAAATTTTTGCTTAATAATTTGGTGAAAAGATGCAGTTTCTGCAACCTCACTTACTACATTTTCAACTTGATTAATTTCTTCGTTATCTACTGAGTCCATTTCAACAGATTCAGTTGATATTGAATCGTTATCTTGAGAGAAGGCAGAAGTATTAGAAAAAACTAAGAAACTAATTAGTGTTATTAATGTGAATAAATTTTTCATTTTCATTTTTGTTTAATTTTAGATTGGCAAATTTAAAAAAATATTATAAAGCTTCTAAATATAGCTCGTTAACTTTATCCCAATTAATTATATTAAAAAATGCATTAATATAGTCTGGTCTTCTGTTTTGATAGTTTAGGTAATAAGCATGCTCCCACACATCAAGACATAAGATAGGAGTCCCTCCACACCCTTCTTGCATAAGTGGGTTGTCTTGGTTTGCAGTTGAGCAAATCGATAGTTTCCCATTACTAACACATAACCAAGCCCATCCAGAACCAAATCTAGTAGCCGCAGCTTTTGAAAAATCATTTTTAAAAGATTCAAAATCTCCAAATGTGTTATTTATTGCAGTACCAACTTTATTTGCTGGAACCCCGCCTCCCTCTGGAGACATAATATCCCAAAAGAGTCTGTGATTAAAAAAACCACCACCATTATTCCTCACTGCAGCGCTTAAATTTGGAGTTTTACAAATTTCTTCTATAGATTTCCCCTCTAATTCACTGCCAGAAATTGCGTTGTTTAGATTGTTTGTATATCCCTGGTGATGTTTTGAGTGATGGATCTCCATAGTATTGCCATCAATATTTGGTTCTAATGCATTGTATGCAAATTGTAGTTTTGGTAATTCAAATGCCATGTTGTTTAGTGTTTAGTTATAATAATTCTTGCCAAGCTGACTTTATTTCTCCTTCAGAAATTAATTTTTTTGCTAAAATATGTTTTTCTTTAGTGTTTTTCTCTATTGATATTGTATTTTTTTTGTTTGGAATTTTTTCAATATTTTTTTTGTTTGGAATTTTTTCAACTGAAGCTAATGCTGCTAAGTCTGCTCCACTAAGTATACTACTGTTTTTAATATTTACAGGAAGATGATCAAACCCAATTCCAATTTTAGAAATTGGTTTTGACATTTTATACAAACTTTCTTGATTTGTTTTTCCATACCAGCTACCCCCGAGTCGAGAAACTATTTTTAATTTTAAAGGATCAATATTATTTTGACTATCAAATAATTTTTCATCAATATGTATTTTTAAAACCTCACAGATCACTAGATTTCCTGACCCTCCTTCTTGACCTAGCTCAATGATACTATTTACCTTACATTCAAAATTTATTGGAGAATCTTTTATGAGAGAAGGTGATACAGCTGTTGCTCTCTGCTTAGATAATCCTGCTTTCATAAATTCATCATCCTCAGATGGAAAATTACTAGAGGCTAAAGATACCTGTTGAGCAATATTTTCTGTTACAAGACCGATTACACACTCTTTATTTTTTGAAATATTAATTAATGTATCTTTTTTTGTGTTATCAATTGTTCTATTCACTGGTGAGAAAATTAAGATTGGAGGTCTGATTGAAAAAACATTGAAAAAAGAATATGGACTTAGATTACTACCCCCCTTTTCATTTATTGTACTAACTAGTGCGATTGGTCTTGGAGTAATTGAAGATGTTAAATATTGATATAATTCTTTTGTTTCTAGTTCTTTAATATCTATTTCTCTCATAGTTATTAGTTTATTTACGTATTATTTTATTCTCAATCATACCTAATTGATCTATTTTCATACTAATAATATCTCCATTTTTTAACCATTGCTCTTTGTAGTTAAGATTCGCTAGTTTATTTGTCCCATTAATTTCTAAAAGACAGCCTGTCCCTACAGTTCCAGAGCCAATTATATCTCCTGGAAATAATTTTACTCCGTATGATATTCTTTCTATAATTTGTTCAAATGACCAATACATTTCTTTTGTGTTTCCAGATGATAATAAGTGTCCATTTACATAACAACTCATTTTTAAATCAAATTTTGTTCCAAGATCATTTTTTGAAACGATATTTTTTTCTAATTCATCTGGAGTCACTAAATATGGACCTAAAACTGAAGCAAAATCTTTTCCTTTTGCCGGTCCTAAATTTAGCTTCATTTCTTTCATTTGTAAACCTCTTGCACTGATATCGTTTAATATCATATATCCAGCAATGTATTCACTCGCGTTTTTTGCGCTTATGTTTTCTCCTTCTTTTCCAATTACTATTGCAAATTCAAGCTCATAGTCTAATTTTTCAAAGTGCTCTGGCATACATTTGATATCTTCATTTGGACCATAAATCGCATTGTGGTTGCTGAAATAAAAAACAGGAAAATCATCAAATTCTTTAATCATATCAACTCCTCTGTTTCTTCTAGAGGTTTCAACATGTTGTCTAAATGCATAAGCATCTCTAAATGAAGTAGGTATTGGGATTGGTGCTTTAAGGGAGACTTGATCTAATGATATTAAATCATTTAAATTTTCCTTTATGCATTCTTCAACTTTAGCTTTCCAATTTGGGATTACAATTAAATCTTTTAGAATTATCTCTCCAAAAAAAACATTTAAGTTTAAAATTTTATTATTTAATAAAACACCAATTAAATCTTTCTTTTTATCATTTAAATAGTATGTGCAGATTTTCATATGTATGCAAAGCTATGATTTTTAATTTTTTTCTGTTAATAATACATACTTTTGTTTGTTATAACTATATATTATATTTGCGTAAATAAACTTTCATATGCCACGATATCATACTTTAGGAAAAGTTCCTCACAAAAGACATACTGTATTTAAAAAGGAGAATGGAGATATTCATTACGAAGAATTATTTGGCACCATTGGATTTGATGGAATGTCTTCTTTATTATACCATCTTCAAAGACCGACAATGGTTAAGTCTATTAAACCAGCATACTCTGTAGCTCCAGAAATTGCTGTTGATAAAAACTTAAAAGCATATTTAATGAAAGGGTTTGATGTTCCTTCAATTAATGATCATCTAGAAAGTAGAATATCTTTAATGTTAAATAATGATTTAAATATTCTTCTTTCTTCACCTAAAAATTTAGAACAAGATTATTTTTATAAAAATACAGACGGTGATGAAGTTATATTTGTACACAAAGGAACGGGTGTTTTAAGAAGTTTTGTAGGAAATTTAAAATTTTCTCCTGGAGATTATTTAGTAATCCCTCGAGGTGTGATATATACAATGAAGTTTGATACAGAAAATAACAGACTCTTTATTGTTGAATCATATACTCCTGTTTATTCGCCAAAAAGGTATAGGAATTATTTTGGTCAATTACTTGAAAACTCCCCTTATTGTGAGCGCGATGTAAGAGTGCCAGATAATTTGGAAACACATGATGAATCAGGAGATTTTATTATTAAGATTAAAAAAGAACATATGATACATGAATATACATATGCTTCCCACCCTTTTGATGTAGTTGGTTTTGATGGGTATAATTATCCTTATGCATTTTCAATACATGATTTTGAACCAATTACTGGAAGAATTCATCAGCCCCCACCTGTACATCAAACGTTCGAGACTTCAAGATTTGTAATATGTTCATTCTGCCCTAGAATGTATGATTATCATCCAGAGTCTATACCGGCTCCATACAGTCATTCAAATATTGATTCAGACGAAGTATTATATTATGTTGCTGGAGATTTTATGAGTAGAAATCATGTAGATGAGGGTTATATCTCACTACATCCTGCAGGGATACCACATGGCCCTCACCCGGGAGCTGCAGAGAGAAGTATTGGTAAAAAGTCCACTGATGAATTAGCTGTAATGGTAGATACTTTTGCGCCATTGAAATTAACAAAAGCTGCTATTGCTTTATCTGATGGCAAGTATCATAAATCTTGGGTCTAAATCATTAAATAAAAGAAAAATAAAATTACAATGAGTAATATTAAAAATGTTGAGTATGGATTGGAAAAGATATTTAAAGACGCAAAAGATTTCCTCCCTTTATTAGGAACAGATTATATCGAATTTTATGTTGGAAATGCAAAGCAAGCAGCTCATTTTTATAAATCAGCATTTGGATTTCAATCTCATGCATATAAAGGGCTTGAAACAAATAGCAAAGAGTACGTATCTTATGTAGTAAAACAAGATAAAATAAAGTTAGTTCTTACAACTCCATTAAACTCAAAATCTCCAATTAATGACCATCTAGTAAAGCATGGAGATGGAGTTAAGATTATTGCTCTATGGGTAGATGATGCTAGAAAATCTTGGGAGGAAACAACCTCTAGAGGAGCTAGATCTTTTATGGAACCAGTAATAGAAAAAGATGAACACGGTGAGGTGGTTCGCTCGGGAATATATACATATGGTGAGACAGTTCATTTATTTGTAGAGAGAAAAAATTATAATGGCACCTTCCTTCCAGGATATCAAAAATGGGAGTCAGCATATAAACCAGAACCTACTGGTTTAAAGTTTATTGATCATATGGTTGGAAATGTTGGGTGGAATGAAATGAATAAATGGGTTAAGTTCTATGAGGATGTCATGGGATTTGTTAACTTTCTATCTTTTGATGATAAACAAATTAATACTGATTACTCTGCTTTAATGAGTAAGGTTATGAGTAATGGAAATGGAAGGATAAAATTTCCAATTAATGAGCCTGCTGAAGGTAAGAAAAAATCACAAATTGAAGAGTACTTAGATTTCTATGAAGGACCAGGGGTTCAACACATTGCGGTTGCAACAGATGATATAATTAC
>Ga0209502_10003125_pt1 | contig 13212 bp, 9 predicted proteins | sample ArcticOcean_MG_C_10_FD_187442 | JGI IMG/M metagenome (GOLD analysis project Ga0209502, IMG submission 187442) | Marine microbial communities from western Arctic Ocean - ArcticOcean_MG_CB11_90 (SPAdes) (version 2) | ecosystem: Environmental > Aquatic > Marine > Oceanic | place: Arctic Ocean...
ATTTTTTGTTTTTAATCTTTTTTATTTGGTCAGCAAAGAAACTACTTTTTTCTGGATATTTCAAACTTAAGATCTTATAAGATTCTATAGCTTTATCAAAATTTTGTTGACTCATATATATTTTAGCTAAAGTCTCAGTCATTAAAGCATCCTCTTTAAATATACTTGAAGATTCATAATCAATTTCAGTATTTTCTTCTTTGTTGGTGAAATTTATCTTTGGATTAGTTTCGATAAATTTATCAATTATCGTTGTGCTACTCTTTTCTTCTACTGACAAGGACCTGTTTATTGGCTTAAAGTTGGAAACATTTAGCCATTCTAAAAAAGATTTTTTTTCATCAATTACTGTTTCGGTATTGATTATAGATTCCTTAGTAATTATATTTTTTTTATCATCAATAGCTTCTTCACTGTTTATAAAATCAAACAAAACATTTCGCTCCGATGAATAAGCAGCAGTAATTTTTAATTCACTATGAAACTTAAAGCTGTTGTTTTGCTTTAATGCCTTGAGGTAAACAGCTCTTGAAGACTGCAAATACGGGAATTCGTCAATAATTGATTTTAAATAGCTTATTTGTTTTTTACTTATTTTATTTGGATTCTTGAGTATTTTAGTAAATTCCATAGTTATATAATATTTACCATTTAGCTAGTGATGCATTAAAAACATCTTGTGTGATTCTTTCAAATATTTCTTCAACAGCAGAATCTTTTTGGGATCCAATAAGTTGAGAGCTTCCAGCATAGTCGAAATAGAATGAAAATCTTTTTTCGAAATCTGCTTCTTCATCATTTTTATCATAAAACCTTACATTAACAGAAATTGTTAGTCTATTTTGAGCAGCTGTATTATTAGCAGTTGCAGTCGTTGGTGATATTCTGTATTCCGTTATTTCACCTTCGTAAACCAAATCTGCATTAGATTTAACTAAATCAAGACTGGTTTGGTTAATCAATAAATCTATTAAACTATTAGTAAAATCTCTTTCAATTCCTGGCTCTATTAGGGCAGCAGTATTTTGAAAGTAATTGACTTGGAAAGACTTTGTTTCAGCAGATATAGAAGCTCCAGTTAAGGAATACTTAATACTGCATCCTAAAAACAGACAGCAACAAAAAAATGAACTTATTAATTTTATTGGCTTCATTTAAATCTGTTATAAATCAAATTGTTTAATTTTTCTGTATAAAGTTCTTTCACTAATTCCAAGTTCTTCAGCAGCTAATTTTCTTTTTCCGTCGTGTCGTTCAAGTGATTTTTTGATAAGCTCTAGCTCCTTATCATGTAAAGATAATGTTTCTGATGAATTTAATTCTTGAACATATTGATAATTATTGTCCTTAACAACCTCAATCTCTTTTGAGTTATTGTTCTTAACGTTAATTGTTTGATGGGTTTCACTTTCTTTTCTTTCCTCGTAAATTTTTTGAATTAGGTTTTCATTATTTTTTTGAAACTCCGACATGTTATCATTATTCATGAGTTCCATAGTTAGTTTTTTCAAATCATTCAAATCGTTCTTCATATCAAACAAGACCTTGTATAATATTTCTCGTTCATTACTAAAATCACTTGTGCTTTGTTTCTTTTTTATTAGTGCTGGTAAATTTGATTTTTGACTATTTGGCAAATAATTTATTAATGTAATTTTATCAATATTTCTTTCACGCTCCAAAACAGATATTTGTTCAGCTACATTTTTAAGTTGTCTTATATTACCATTCCATGGGTAGTTTATTAAAACTTCTAATGCATCTTTATCAATTCTAATAGAAGGCATTTTATATTTTAACGCAAAATCACTTGAAAATTTTCTAAAAAGCAGATGGATATCTTCTTTTCTATCTCTTAGCGCGGGTAGTTTTATTTCTACTGTGCTTAGTCTGTAATATAAATCTTCTCTAAATTTATTTTCTTTAATAGCCTCGTACATATCAAGGTTTGTTGCTGCAACAATTCTAATATTAGTCTTTTGAACTTTACTAGACCCTACTTTTATAAATTCTCCATTTTCTAAAACTCGTAACAAACGTACTTGAGTTGTAAGTGGAAGTTCACCAACTTCATCTAAAAAAATTGTACCTCCATCAGCTACTTCAAAATATCCTTTTCTTTCACTTGTAGCACCTGTAAAAGCACCTTTTTCATGGCCAAACAATTCACTATCAATAGTTCCTTCTGGGATCGCGCCACAATTTACGGCTATATATTTCGCATGTTTTCTGTGAGAAAACTGATGTGTTATTTTTGGAATACTCTCCTTTCCAACCCCACTTTCACCTGTTACTAAAACTGAAATATCAGTAGGTGCGACCTTTAGAGCTTTTTCAAGTGCTCTATTTAAAATTGGATCATTACCAATTATTCCAAATCTTTGTTTTATTGCTTGAATTGATTCCATATCTAATTGTTTTTTGAAAATTCAATTGCTTTGCCTATTAATGTAGCGCTTGTACAGTCTGTAGTAATTACATTTACAAAATCTCCAATGTTATAATGTTCTTTAGGAAATACTACAACTTTATTATGTTCTGTTTTTCCCGCCCATTGTTTGTCTGATTTTTTAGATTGTCTTTCAATTAATACCTCAACCTTTTTATTTAAAAACTCTTTAGTTCTCTTAAGACTATGTATTTGTTGAAGATCTACAATCTCTTGTAGTCTTTGTTTTTTTACATTTTCCTCAACATTGTCTTCTAGTTTTCTTTCTGCTAAGGTGCCTGGTCTCTCTGAATATTTATACATAAAGCCAAAAGAATAAACAATCTCTTTCATTAGTGATATCGTATCATTATGATTCTCATCAGATTCATTTGGGAAACCAACTATCATATCATGACTTATGGCACAATCAGGAATTAATTTTTTTATGTTTTTCACTAAGCTTAAATATTCTTCTCTTGTATGCTGCCTATTCATAGCTTTTAATACAGAATTACTTCCACTTTGCACAGGCAGATGAATGTGGTTACATATGTTGTCGTATTTTGCCATCAAACTAATAACATCTAAAGACATATCTTGGGGATTAGAAGTAGAGAACCTTATTCTAATTTTTGGCTGTGTGATTGCACATAATTCTAACAGTTTTGCAAAACCTATTGAGCTTACTTTTTGTATTTCAGAAGCTTTGGTGAAATCTTTTTTCATACCCCCTCCATACCAAAGGTAGCTATCTACATTTTGCCCTAAAAGAGTTATTTCTTTAAACCCTTTCCCTGCTAAATCATTTAATTCATCTATTATACTCTGCGGATCTCTACTTCTTTCTCTACCTCTAGTAAAAGGAACTACGCAAAATGTACACATATTATCACAGCCCCTAGTTATTGATATAAAAGCAGAAACTCCATTTGAGTTTAGTCTGACTGGACTTATGTCCCCGTAAGTCTCATCTTTAGATAAAAGAACATTTATTGCATTCCTTCCAGAATCAACTTCTTCCAATAAATTAGGCAAATCTTTATAGGCATCAGGCCCTACAACTAAATCTACAATTTTTTCTTCTTCTAAAAACTTATGTTTTAATCTTTCAGCCATGCAGCCTAAGACCCCCACTTTCATTTTAGGATTATGTTTTTTTAAAGAATTATATTTTTCAAGTCTTTTTCTGACGGTTTGCTCAGCTTTATCTCTAATGGAGCAAGTATTTACAAGTATTAATTCAGCTTCTTCAATTGTATCCGTAGTATTATAACCATTTTTAGATAATATTGAAGCTACAATTTCGCTATCACTAAAATTCATTGCGCAACCAAAACTTTCTATGAATAATTTCTTATCATTCTTAATTACCTTCTTAGTCCTAAGAACCTCTCCTTGTCTTTTTTCTTCTAATAATTTATCCACAGATAATTAAATGTTAGTATTTATACAGTTTACAAATATACTACATAATTTATGTTATGACAAATTGTCATATTAAAAAATTAAAGATTAATAAGTTAAATAATTAGACAATTTATCTTGGTCAATTAACTATTGTCAAGTAATTTTTATTTTTCAAAATATATTTATATAAAAAATTCTTATACATTTGTACTTCTTAAATTTATAAATATGGCAAAGAATTTAGTAATAGTTGAGTCCCCCGCAAAAGCAAAAACAATAGAAAAATTTTTAGGTAAAGATTTTGTTGTTGCTTCTAGTTTTGGGCATATTTCTGATTTACCTTCTAAAGAATTAGGAGTTGATGTTGAAGGAGATTTCACACCCAGGTATGAAGTTTCACAGGATAAAAAAGCTGTTGTTAAAAATTTGAGAGACTTAGCTAAAAAGTCAGAAATGGTTTGGTTAGCTAGTGATGAGGATAGAGAAGGAGAAGCTATTGCTTGGCACCTTTTTAATTCTCTTAAATTAAAAGAAAATAGTACTAAACGAATAGTTTTTCATGAAATAACAGAAACAGCCATAAAAAAGGCTGTGGATAATCCAAGAAAAATTGATTATAACTTGGTAGACGCCCAACAAGCTAGAAGAGTTTTAGATAGAATAGTTGGATATGAATTATCTCCTGTTTTGTGGAGAAAAATTAGAAGTGGATTGTCTGCCGGTAGAGTTCAATCTGTTTCTGTAAGGTTAATCGTTGAAAAAGAACGTGAAATATTAGGATTCACTCCTGTTTCTTCCTACAAGATAGATTGTGAGTTTGAAACGTTAGATGGCGCTTCATTTAAAGCAAGGCTCTCAAAGTCATTTAATTCTAAGGAAGATGCTTTAGTTTTTTTAAATAAAAATATTAACTCTAGATTTTCGATTAAAAGTTTAGAAAAAAAACCTACTAAAAAAACACCAGCTCCCCCATTTACTACATCAACTTTACAGCAAGAGGCTTCTAGAAAATTATATTTTTCTGTTACTAAAACTATGACATTAGCTCAAAGACTTTATGAAGCAGGATTAATAACTTACATGAGAACTGATAGTGTTAATTTGTCTAATGATGCTAAAGAAGGAGCTAAAAATGAAATTATAGATTCCTACGGAGTTAAGTATTCACACCCAAGGACTTTTAAAGGTAAAATAAAAGGTGCTCAAGATGCTCACGAAGCTATTAGACCTACTGATTTCTCTAGAAACTCTGTAAATATCGATAGAGATCAATCTAGGTTATATGATTTGATCTGGAAAAGATCTATTTCTTCTCAAATGTCAGATGCTAGCCTTGAAAGAACAAATGTTAAAATTCAGTCTGATAAACATCAAGAGTTATTTGTTTCCAATGGAGAGGTTATTAAATTTGATGGGTTTTTAAAAGTATACATGGAAAGTACAGATGAGGAAAATCAAGAAAAAGATGATTTATTACCAAACCTAACAATAAATCAGTCGCTTGAAAATAACTACATTAATGCCACCCAAAGATTTACTAGACCTCCTTACAGATATACTGAAGCTTCACTTGTTAAAAAATTAGAGGAATTAGGAATTGGTCGTCCATCTACATACGCTCCAACTATTTCAACAATACAAAATAGAGGGTATGTTGAAAAAGGAATGGTTGAAGGAAATACTAGAAACTATTCACAAATTTCTCTTATTAATAATTCTGTAAATGAAAAAGACTTAACCGAGAAACACGGATCTGACAAAGGGAAATTAGTCCCAACTGATATTGGTATTATTGTGACAGATTTTTTAGTAGAGCATTTTGAAAATATTTTAGATTATAATTTTACCGCTAAAGTTGAGCAGAATTTTGATGAAATTGCTGATGGAAAAAAAGAGTGGAAACATATGATGAAGTCATTTTATAAAGATTTTCATCCTGTGGTTTTAGATGTAAAAGAAAATGCAGACAGGGAATCTGGTCAGAGGAAACTTGGTATTCATCCTGAGACTAAAAGAGATGTTAGTGTTAGGTTGGGTAAATTTGGACCTATGGTTCAAATTGGTAATGTAGAAGATGAGGAAAAACCACTATTTGCAAGCCTTTCACCTGAAATGCAACTTAGTTCTGTAACATTAGAAGAAGCCTTAGACTTATTTGAACTTCCTAAATTATTAGGTAGTTATGAAAATGAAGAAATTCATGTAAATAATGGAAGGTTTGGGCCGTATGTAAAGCATGGTGATAAATTTATATCTCTTCCTAAAGGTATAGCGCCTTTATCAGTTTCTTTAAAAGAATCCATTGAGTTTATACTAGAAAAACAAAAAGCTGACGCCCCAATAGCGACCTATAATGACTTGCCTGTTCAAAAAGGAAAAGGAAGGTTTGGACCATTTATTAAATGGAACAATACATTTATAAATGTTAATAAAAAATACGACTGGGATAATTTATCTCAATCTGAAATAGCTGAGTTAATAGAGACTAAAATTCAAAAAGATATTGATAAAGTGATCTATGACTGGACCGATGATAAAATTAAGGTTGAAAAAGCAAGATGGGGTAGGTTTAATATAATTTCAGGTAAGGTAAAAATTGAGTTACCTAAAACTTTTGATATCGAAAAATTAACTTTAGAAGATGCTAAAGAAAAAATCGCTAAACTTTCTAAGAAAAAATCTAAAAGTAAAAAGTAAAACATGATAGATTATAGTTTTTTAAGTCCCGTAGACGATTTGATTCTGTCACACATGAACTTAAATTCATCTCTAATCTTGGGCAAAAGAATTAATATCTATTCTGACATTTCCACTCCTTTAGAATTAGATGACGTTGATATTGCAATAATTGGTGTTAGTGAATACAGGAATTCTCAAAACTCTCTTGGTGAAAACTTCTCTTTAAATGAGGTTAGAAAAACTTTTTATAATTTATTTCCCGGAAATTGGTCATTAAATATTGCAGATCTAGGTGATCTACGTCTAGGGAGTAATGTTTCGGATACTTATTTAGCTTTGCAAAGAATTATTTCAGAGTTATTAAAAAATAATATAATTCCTATTATAATTGGCGGAAGTCAAGATATAACTTATGCAAATTATAGATCTTATGATTATTTAGAGAAGACTGTAAATATTGTAAATATTGATCCTAATTTTGATTTAGGGGATTCATCAAAGCCAATTAAAAACAATAGTTATTTGGGTAAGATTATCCTTGACAAGCCGCATAATTTATTTAATTATTCTACTCTAGGTTACCAGACATACTTTAATTCTCAAGAAGAAATTGACCTTATGCAAAAGTTGTATTTTGAGGCCTATAGACTTGGAGATTTAAGTAATAACATTAGGTATGTTGAGCCAATTCTAAGAGATGCTAATATTGTAACACTTGATTTAAAAAGTGTAAGATCTTCTGAAGTTAGTTCAAAACAAAAATTTTCACCAAATGGCTTTAGTGGAAAAGAAATTTGTGCAATTTCAAGATATGCAGGGATTAGTAATAAAGTTTCTTCATTTGGAGTTTATGAATACATCCCTTCAGTTGAAGATGAGGCTACGGAAATGCTAATAGCTCAGGTAATTTGGTATTTTATCGAAGGTGTCAATTGTAGAGTAATGGATAGTAACTTCCATAATACTGTTGATTTTCAAAAATATACTGTTTTAATAGATGGGCAAGAATTAATATTTTTAAAAAGTTTAAAGTCATCAAGGTGGTGGGTTGAGATTCCTTTTTTACAAGACTCTAATAATAAATTAGAAGATCACTCGTTATTACCATGTATGCATCAAGATTATATTGATGCGAGCAAGGGTGTTGTTCCGGAAAGATGGTATAAGGCTCAGAAAAAAAACATAATTTAATTGTAGACTGATCTTATATTACTCTTGATTAAGAGTATTTTAACAATAAAAATGGATTGTTTATATTTGTATATTCGGAATTATATAGATATGTTTACGGGCTTTTAAAAAATATATAAAGCAAAAATCATTTAGAATATGAAAAATTTAATCTTAAAAACTGTCTTGATTCTCGTGATAATGAGTTGCGGGTCTGGTGATAAGGGTGAGTTAGTTGGAGTTAGTGGAAAAAAATATTTTTCTGAAAAACCATTTGGTATGATTCTAGTTCCTGGCGGCTCATTTATTATGGGTAAATCTGATGACGACCTAGTAGGCCTTCAAGATGCACCTACTAAAACGGCTACTGTTAGATCATTTTATATGGATGAAACAGAAATAACAAACTCTGAATATAGACAATTTGTTTACTGGGTAAGAGATTCAATTATAAGAACAAATTTAGCACAAGCTGTTGAAGATTATGGTATTGACTTAGAGAGTGATGGTATTGCTCAATTTGCATTTAAAGATGCGGATACATCTGATGCAACTGTGTACCAAAAATGGAGGCGTAATCAGTATTTGGAAAACAGACCATTAAATTGGGATGTAGATTTGATATTTGATAGAAATGATTATCCAGATGAAGATTACACAGAAGTTATCGAGGATATGTATATGCCTGAAGATGAAGTTTTTAATAATGTTAGATCTTGGGATGTAAAGAAGTTTAAATTTAAGTATAACCAGAGTAATATTATAGATTACCTTGATATTAAAGAAGATCTAATAAGACAACTTGCAGCAGATAGTCCTCCAATTTTAAACCCATCTGATAAAGAGTTAGAGGAGTTGTTTGATGGATTTAGTAGAAAACAATTTGTAAAACAAGTTTCTCCTGAAATCTACCCCGATACTACTGTTTGGATTACAGATTTTAAATATTCTTATAATGAGCCAATGCATAACGATTATTTTTGGCATGACGCTTATAATGATTACCCAGTTGTAGGTGTAACTTGGCAACAGGCTAAGGCATTTTGTGAGTGGAGAACAATGAATAAAAATTCTTTTCAAAGAGAAAAAAATAAAGATGTTGTACCTCAGTTCAGACTTCCTACTGAAGCAGAGTGGGAGTACGCAGCTAGAGGTGGATTACAAGGAGCTACTTTCCCTTGGGGAGGACCTTATGCTAAAAATGATAGAGGTTGTTTCTTAGCTAACTTCAAGCCCTCAAGAGGCGATTATGCAGCAGATCAAGCTTTGTACACTGTTGAAGGAGATGCTTATGAAGCTAATGATTTTGGCTTGTTTAATATGTCAGGAAATGTTGCAGAGTGGGTAGATTCTTCTTATGAATCTGAAGGCTATGAATTTTCTTCTAGTATGAATCCAAATGTTAATAATTCCACAAATAAGAAAAAAATCACACGTGGTGGATCATGGAAAGATGTTAAATATTTCTTGCAGGTAAGCTCGAGAGATTATGAGTTTGAAGATATTCCCAGAAGTTTTATTGGTTTTAGAACTGTTCATGATTACTTAGGTACAGATTTATCTGCAAATATGGGAACAAATAGTGTAAGAGTAAAACGATAAATAAATAAATAAATAACAATAAATAAATAAATAAATTTTAAGATTATGGCAATAAGTAAAAAAACAATGAATATGGCCTATGGCCTTGGAGCAGCAGTTGTAATTATTGGAGCACTAATGAAAATTATTCATTTTAGCATTGACTCGATTGGCTTAACTGGTAACTTAATGTTAACAATTGGGTTAGTTACTGAAGCAATTATTTTTGCCCTTTCTGCCTTTGATACTCCAGATGAAGATACAAACTGGTCCCTAGTCTACCCAGAATTAGCAGGTGGAACAAGTGCTAGTACTGAAAAAGGATCTCCACAAGGTTTGTTGTCCAAGAAATTAGATGGTATTTTGAAAGAAGCTAAAATTGATGCATCCTTAGTGGGAAGTTTGAGTAATAGCATAAAAGACATGGAAGCATCAGCAAAATCTGGAGCAGACAGTGCTGATAGTTTAGCTAAAGTGAATAAAGATTTTGCTGTTAATGCTGAAAAACTACAAAAACAAATGGCTTCTTTAGCAGCTAACCTTGAATCCTTAAACAGTGTTTATGGAGGAGTTTTAGGTGCTATGAATAAGAAATAATAGTTTATTTTATAATAATAAATAATTTTTAAAAAAATTTAATATGGCAGGTGGTAAGGAAACTCCAAGACAAAAGATGATTAATTTGATGTATCTAGTATTTATTGCAATGCTAGCTTTAAATATGTCAAAAGAAGTTTTATCAGCTTTTGGTCAGATGAATGAACAAGTAGTTGAGTCAAATATAAGTTCAACTGAAAGAAATAAAAAATTTAAACAAGGTCTAGATGAAAAAGCTAGTGAGCAACCTGGTAAATATCTTACACTAAAAAATAAAGCAGATTCCATTTCTACTCTTGCTGATAATCTATACCAACATATAGAATCTATAAAGACTGCTTCATTAGTCAAAGTTGAAGATCCAACAGATTATGAAATCATGGATAAATCAACTGAAATTGATGAAATGTTTTTTAATCCAGAATCATTTACAGCTGAGGGTCAAGAATTTTTAGATCAAATGAAAACCTTTAGAGAAGGCGTCGCTCAAATTCTAAAATCTAATTTATCTCTTCAGGATATTGTAGAAGATGTATCAAGAAAATTCTCTACTGATGAAGTAACTACTTCTGAGAATTTAAAGCAAGATTGGTTAGAATACCACTACCAAGGTTACCCATTAGTTGCTTCAATAACGAAGTTTACAATGTTGCAAGCTGATATAAAAACTATTGAATCAGAATTACTTTCAGCAATGCTTCAAGGGAAATTAAAAATCGAAGCATCATTAACTAATTTTGATGCAATAGTAGTCCCAGACAAAACAGCTTTCTTTTCTGGTGATAATTTTACTGGTAGGATTATTCTAGGTAAAAATGATAAAACATTAAAAGCAGACAAGGTTTTAATTAATGGTAAAGAACTAGATCAGTCTTCTATGATGACTGGCCAAACATTACTTGATTTCCCTGCAGGTGCAGTTGGAGAAAGAGAGATTATTGGTGAGTTTCAGTTTAAAGAAGGGGATTCTGTAATTACTATTCCTGTTAATAGTACGTACGCTGTTGTTCCTAAACCAAATTCTGCAACAGTATCAGCAGATAAAATGAATGTTGTTTACATAGGAGTTAGAAATCCATTTACAATTTCTTTTGCAGGAATTCCTGATAATAAAGTTAATGCTCTAAGAACTCCAGGTTTAAAGAAAGGCAAAACTGTTAAGAGAAAGAAAAGTAGTAAGCCAGGGGATTATGAATTAGATCTAAGAAAACTTCCTAAGGCATACGCTGGAAAACAAGAAATTAATATTATTGTTGAAGGTATTTTACCTTCTGGCGAGAAAGTTACTACCAAAGTACCTTTTAGACTTAAAGGATTACCTGATCCATATGGAAATATTGATGGGTTTAAACCAGAGAAAATTGTTTCAAAGTCAGATTTAATGAATTCTATAATTGGTGCTGATTTTGGTGATTTTGATTTTGAGTTACCATTATTTGTAGATAAATTTAAAATATATGTTCAAGGTAAAGGTACTTTTGCTTGTGATGGTAATGAGTTGAGTGCTCAAGCTAAACAGGCGGTTAGAACAGCTAAAAAAGGAACTAGAGTAACTGTGTCTGATATAATTCCATCAGCAATAGGTACTGATCTTTTAATAGCTCCTGCGTCTGATATAAATCTTACTCTAAAATAAATGATGAAATTTAGAAACTACATATCACTATTATTTATTTTTTCGTGCTTCATAAGCTTTTCACAAAGTAATTTATTGAATGCTACTGATCCATCTCAAATTGGAAAAAAAACAACTATTCAATTGGATCAAGATGATGAATCTGTTTTAGATTATGGCTATATCGACGATAAAGACGTGCTTTTTTCTAAAACTATTTGGGAATTAATAGATTTAAATGAAAGAGTAAATTTCCCTTTTCTTTATCCAACTGACTTAGATTTAGTTGGAAAAGAAAGAAGACCATTAATTCATTATTTGTTAGAGGCTATACAGTCTGATGAAATTAGTGATATCTATTCTGACAGTAAGTTTAATAATAAATTATCTAAAGAGGATATAGTTTTAAAAGCAAAAAAATTAAATAAAAAAGGTAGAACTTTTGTAAACACATTTGGTGGTACAGAAGGATTTCTAGAGGCCAAAGGTATTGAGATGGGTGAGTGGCAAGGTGTTGATACTGATTCTATGCGTTTATCTGACAATAGGCTAGGTACTAGTGGATATAAAGAATACTTGACTTTTAGGGACTCCATAGTTCTTAAAAACATAAAACCAAACTTTATTAGAGAAGATAACTTTACATATGACATGGTTACAGAGTGGCTTATAAAAGGGGTATGGTATTTTGATAAGATTCAAAGTGATCTTAGATACAGACCAATCGCTATCGCTCCTGTGACAAGACAAACAGTTAATATTCAAGATGATGAAGAGAATATAATTAATAATCTTCCTTTGACTGAGGCCGTACCAATGTTTTGGATATTCTACCGTAACGCAAGAGAAACATTAAAAAACGCATATGTATTTAGTGAGAAAAATAGTTCGGTTAGAAAATCTTTTGATGAATTAATAAATGCTAGAAGATTTAATTCTATGATTTATCAAGAAGAAAATGTTCAAGGAGATAGAGAAGTTAGTCAATACGTTTCTAAAAACTCTTTCATGCAATTATTGGAATCGGAAAGAATTAGAGAAAAAATCAGAAACTTCGAACACGATATGTGGAGTTGGTAAAAATTATACAATTTTATAAAAAAAACGCTTATAGAATCCTAAGCGTTTTTTTTATGTCTATTTATCAATAGGATTAACTATTTATACTACTTTTGCATCTTAATTTTGTTTTGACCTATGTTAAATATTCATAAAGCCTCGATTTTTTTTCAAGGTGAACCTCTTTTTAGTGATATTACTTTTAGGCTCGGTAATGGAGACAGAGTTGGACTAATCGGAAAAAATGGTGCGGGAAAATCTACATTATTAAAAGTTATTTCTGGCGAAATCGATACTCAGTCTGGTCAAATTGCCAAAGAAAAAGAAGTTAATATTGGATTTTTAAAACAAGATATTGACTTCGAATTCGGTAGAACTGTATTAGAAGAATCCTATTTGGCTTTCTCAGAAATAATATCTATTGAAAAACAACTTTCCTATATTAACACACAATTAGCAGAGAGAACTGATTATGAATCTACCCAATATAGTCAGTTAATCGTTGATCTAAATGACTTACAACACAAGTATGAGATTATAGGCGGGTATAGTTATCAAGGAACTACAGAAAAAATTCTTCAAGGTCTGGGTTTTTTACGTTCTGATTTTACTAAGCTAACAGATACTTTTTCTGGGGGATGGAGAATGAGAATTGAACTTGCTAAGTTACTTT
>Ga0209502_10003126_pt1 | contig 13209 bp, 28 predicted proteins | sample ArcticOcean_MG_C_10_FD_187442 | JGI IMG/M metagenome (GOLD analysis project Ga0209502, IMG submission 187442) | Marine microbial communities from western Arctic Ocean - ArcticOcean_MG_CB11_90 (SPAdes) (version 2) | ecosystem: Environmental > Aquatic > Marine > Oceanic | place: Arctic Ocean...
ATTCTTTTGTAATGTTCATAACTAATTCTTAGTATTTCTTCCTCTTTTGGCCATTCTTCGTCAAAGTACTTTGTTTTGGTTTTGTCTTTTTCTATCATACTACATTCTTTCCAGTATTGGTGGAGAATAAGAGAATCGAACTCTTGATTCTACCGTGCAAGGGTAGTGTGATCCCGCTTCACCAATTCCCCAATAAGCCAGTTTCTGTTGCGAGGTACTGGCAAACCCCAAGCAGGGTTTTAAGCTGCTAATGCATACTCATTAAAGTTTGCTTTTATGTTTAGTTTAAAGTCTTTGGACTATCCTCTCCAGCACGATTTCTAGTCAGCGGTCAATCCTAATTTTGGCCCCTTATAGGTCTATTTTAAAACTGGTGGAGCCACTCGGTACTGCCCCGAGGTCCCTACTGTTTACTTTCATTACCTTCATCAAGAATCTTTTTACCCATTATAGTATCATTGAAGAATATCCAATTTAATCCATATCCAATTAAACAAGTTCTTTTGTTTTCTAATATGGTCATAAACAAACTACCTTTGTTTGTCTCTTCGTTATATCCAAATGATAGTAATCCTATCATATCTCCTGTTTTGTCAGCCCCATATCTGATTTCTCCTACCATAATTGGGGTTTCACCAAAATTATTAGTAGAAGTTGCAAACATATATGATGTCTCAGCACAATATACTGGTATCATTTGTTCTGATAAACCATTATAATTTTCAGATAAACCATTATGATTTTCAGATTTTAAGTTTTTGTATACTAAAGTAAATAATGCGACTATTATAATAAATCTAATTATATTTTTAATCATCTAATGTAAAGTTTTTATTAAACTCTCCTATTGCTTCTTTAAGTAAAGGCAAATAGGTTTGCTTATCTTTTTTAAAAACTTGTACACCACCATCTTCGGTGACTATAAGGATTACAACTTGATCGATTTTTCCAGAAAATCTTTCTTCATACATTTCACAATAAGCAGAACCTTGAATGAAATAGTTTTCTATCCATTCTTCTTTTTTTTCTTTCGTAGATGTTTTAAAATCTATGACAGATAATTTACCTTCATATTCAGCAATACAATCTACACGACCAGCAACACCCCATGCGTCACTATAAAGACCGCCTTCTTGCATTACTATATTATTTATGTTATCCAGTTCAGGTTTTAATAAAGTGAACAGAGCAACAGGTAATACATCTTGTTTAGATAGTTCATCATTGTTTAAGTAATCTTCGACTAATTGATGAACTGCTGTGCCTCGTTTGGCAGCACTTCTCATTATTTGATTTGCTACATCATTACCAACAGATTCACGCCACTTAGCAATACCTTCATTACCTTTTCCAGACAATACTGTAGTAATTGAAGGATACTTATTACCTTCTGGTGTTATATAAAATCGTTTACCTTGAATAGTTTGAGTAGTAACATCTGGTAGAGTAAGTTTAGGATTAAACTTAGACAAATCAACATGATTGAATGTTTTCATATCGTACCTATCTTGTAAAAATGTGTTCATTTGATTCATAATATTAGTATAACAGATTTACTTGATAAAGTCAAGCGCTAATTCTAAAGTTTCATCAACTCGTCTGGTCCATCCTTTACCAAAAGTGCTAAATGTTTTTAGATTTTCATAATATGTTTGTCTGTTACCTTGATATTCTTCAATTGCGTCTTGAAGGCCTTTATCGTCAATATAATCATTTAATTTCTTTAATGTATTAGGTCCGATACCACCATCTGCTGTTGTGCCGATTTGTGTTTGTAAGAATTTAGCAGCACGACCAGGTCCTGCATTAATACCAAAATCAAATACACATAGGTCTAAACCATTAGGCAAATCATCACCTTTTAATTTGTCCCAATAATTCTTTTTGTAAATAGGAGAAACATCTTTGACTGTTAAGTCTTTCATGTCTTTTGTGCCACCCCATTCTTCATAAACTCTTTTTGTAACACCCAAGTTAGTTTCACCGCCTGGGTCTTTAGGATGGTTTACATAACCACCTTCGTGATGTAGTATTGTTTCTAAACATTTTTGCCAATTATCTTTCATTGTTATCCCCTTGTAATTTGTATTATCTTTTTAACCTGATCTTCAATAACAGCTGCTCTATTCGGCCAATGAATATAAGCTTCAGGTGATTTTGCTAACTTGATTAATAGTGGTATGATAAGTTTTTCTAACTTAGCAAACTTCTCTTTGCTTTCTTTATTAATATTATCTTTTCTTAAATCATACTCATCATCTAATTGTTTCTTTGTAATCTCTAATTCTGTTTCGTTCTTTTCTTTAATTTCATTTTTTGTAGAAGAAATTAAAGATTTAATCTGATCTAATTTACCTTCTAATCTAGAAACAACTTCGCTAGACACCGCCTTGGCAGTAGATTCTGCTGATTGTTTAACCACTGCTTCTGTGGCTTTTGTAGCTTCTTGTTTCGTTGTTGAAGGTTTCTCAGCAACTGAAGAAAAACCCCAATCACCTTCTGTATCGAAACCTTCTAAAAAATCAAAGTCTGCCATATATATCCTTTATGAAGTCCGCGGAACTTCTTTAATGATACATTATCGGATTGACTACTCAACTTACTCACCATTTTCTGGCTTGTTGTAGTGTTCTCGATAGTATCAGTTATATTTATCTTCCTCCGCCTTTTAAAAGACGTTTTTTGTGCTTATTTCGTACACTTTCTACCTGTGTATCAGAAACACTTCTTTTACTACCATATTGTTGTGCTAATGGGCTATTTGGGTGTGCTTGTGATATCTTAGATAATGTTTCTTTCCATCCATTATCCGTTTTACTATCAATTGAACCAACGCTTGACACAATGTTCATTTGAGTGGGAGGTAGTAATTCAATATGTTTCTTCTTTTTAAATTTTTCCATTTCAGATATGGTCATTAAATCTTCCCATACTCTCTTTGTGTTATGGTCTTTAAATCTATATGTTGGCATTTTTATTCCTCACTTTTATACTTATCTTTTACAATACCGTTAATTTTAGAATCATCATAGGCATCTTTTCTAATTGGGTTGCCATCAATAGATTGTTTAAACCCAAAACTTCCGTAGTCTCTTGAATCTGGTAATGTTTCCCACCACTTACCATGAAATTCTTTATTATCATTATAGCCATCAGAGCCACCATCTTCTAAGTAGATATACTCTTGATATCTTTTATCAGCATGAAATCTGAATGGTACTTTATCTAATCTTTTTTTAACTGGCATCTTTATTCCTTCACTAAACCATACTGGTACAGGTCTAGATGTCCACTTAGCAAAATAAGCCTTTGCTTCTATATAGTAGTTTTTATATGATTGAATGCTGTCACCAGGTACAATACAATTAGGATAATGTGACATTGCAGGAGGTGGTTCTACCCAACCATTGTCTTGTAAATTATTAGGTGCCTTTCTTAAAAGGTCTTTAAGCAGTTTAATCGTACTGTGTTCTTTTTTATATCGGTGTGTATATTCTCTCCCAAGCTCGGTGAACAACGAGTACAACCAGTCATAGTGTTGGATAGAAGAACGAGCCCACACAGCACTAGGGTGATGTAGGTGACACGCTTTGTAAATAGTGTTTTCTTCATTTGAATTTTCTAATCTATATCTGGTTACTTTTCTTCCTGTTTTTGACTTAGCGATATATTGAACGCCGTCAATCATTCTTTTTGCTGTTGATAATAATTGTGCATACTCTACAATCATCTTTACCACATGCTTATCTACATGAAGTTCAGCAGCAATTCTTGGGTCTTTGTTCAAATAAAATATATTCATAATCTATATACTATCAGTTTATTGTTCTTTTGTCAAGCGTTTCAATCTGTCTCATTAGTTCTTGTAGTTTATCCATCCATATTCTTTTAAAGTCTGGATCGTCTGTTTTATTATACATTTTGTATAAATTAGCAACCCTATGCCAAAATAGTTCTGTTGTATTTTTATAAATCATATACGCCTCTCAAATTGTATTTAATTATTTGTTTAACCAGATCAGTATAATTTTCTCTACTAGCATACTTATCTAGATGAGATGCCATTAATATCGGGTCTGGTTCTTTACCATTACTAATAGCAGTATCTCTTACTTCTCTTAATTCTTTGAATACAGATACATTATTCAAAATATGTAAATAGTCTATAACACTTTCGCATTTACTTTTATATGCTTTCACACCCCACCCTGGCCATTCTGTCCATGGTATCGGTAAAAGATAAGGTTCTTCTTTATCCCAAGTTCTAATACCAAAAAGATTATTACCTTCGTTGGCAAATCTACTTTTACCCCAACCAGTCTCAATGGCTGCTTGAGCAATAATTAATTCATTAGGTATCTTATGTTCATCTTCTACATAATCATATAAAAAATTAATACATTTGTTTAGTGAATATACAAATTGATCCTTTGATGATGTGTTAATGTCTGGTAAACCATATTCTTTTTCTACTACTTTATGACTTGCATATTTTAATCCTATTTTCTTAGTAGGTTTAACAGGTGTTTCAATATGAACATCAAACGCCACATTAAGAAACTTTTGATATGGGTCTAACATTTGAGTATGAACAACATCCTCAGAAAGTCTAATAAATTCAGGACAACCATCATCTGTACACGGAGGTCTTTCTTTAGCAATCTCACTAAGAACAAGAACTGCTAAAATAAAAGCTATTATCCACTTGAACATTATAGTAGTTTCCTTAAATCCCTTTTTGTTGCATAGGGTTTATACAATCTACACTTGAACCATCTATACTTAGGTTCTGGTGTTGCAGGACCTTCCATTACAAGTTCATTTTGTGCTTCTGCATAAATGAGTTTTTTCATGAATAAAGAAAGAGCAGCGTCATACTCTTTACAAGGTGTATATTGACCTCTATCTCTTTTAGGTGTTTGATAGATGCCTTTACGGTTATCTACAATTGCTTGTAGTATCTTCTTTTCGTATCTGTTTAGTTTCATTGATATCTCCATAATGTATTTATTATCTGTCGTATAGTGTAAATCTGTCTGCACTATTCATATGAATGTAAGACGGATCTCTTTTGTAAGTTGATGTAGATGAACCACGATATCTATATCTAACTGGCTTTGCATTTTTATGAGCAAATACTTCTTTGAAGTAAGGTAAATATTTTATCGGTATGTCTTTTGCCATTGATACTTCATCACCTTGTGTAAGGTATTTAAGGATTAAAGGATTAACAACTAAGTCAAATATTCTTTTTCTTCTATTCATTAAGCATACTCACTATCAGAATAATAAGTATCTCGTATATGAGACCATAGCTGACTAAAGTTACTAATATAAGAAAGTGGTTGATTATATCTTACGATATTCTTGGCAATTTTTCTTGCAATATTTAATAAATCATCTTTTTTATATTGAGCATCTTCAAGCATATTTTTACAATGTTTAATTCTTCTAACTTCGCTTAAAGTACAAGGATTTCTCTTTACCCATTCTCTACCGGCATATTTTCCGGAATGAAATCTACAGTTGTCACGACTAGAAATGCATTTATAATCATTTTTTTCTAATTCTTCTTTTTGCATATTCTTATAAGTATTAAGTTCAGATTTATTAACAAAACCTAGATTAATATTTTCTTGATTCCAGTCTTTTTTCTTTGTAGTAGATATTACTCTATAAAAACTTGTAGTTGCAGCAGATTGTGAACTATCTTTTCCGCTGTAAGCGTCAATTGATTTACTAAATGCGTTTTGTATAGTGACATTATTAACAGTTTTTTTTATTGGATTGTAGAATTGTTGACTTGTCCAAATGTGATAAATTTTTAGTTTATCATTTTTAAATACACAAAGCGTGTGATCTAAGTTTTTTTGTGATTGATTGTTTTTCATTAAGCAATCCCTTCTTCTGGAAACATTTCATTATATAATGATGATTGTTTTGCAATAATATCTTCCATATGGTTTCTTGGTGCTGTATCAAGAGCATCAATGAAGCGAGCAGCAGCAATAAATTGATTGCCGTAAATCAGATTAGCAACAGTCTCGTAATCTTGACCGTCAATCTCATCTGATCTAAATTGTAAAAGTTTGTTTTCGATTGTTTTTGTTTTCATAATGTGTCTTTCTTTTTTGTTAATATACATATAGTATACATGAAAACAAGCAGAAATCAAGCATTATTCCAATAAAAATGGTGTAAAAAACCCTTGTTTTTCGGGGTTTTTAAAACTTTCGGGCATAAAAAAACCCTTATAAATCAACGATTTAAGGGTGTCTTAAACTGTTGAAAAATAAGGGTTTTTGATAGGGGGTCCTAGGTATATTGCAATATTAACCCCTATATTTTACTACTTTTTCATAAAATTGTCATCCCAATTGAATGCTTCTTTTACTAAATTGCCAGTAAATCCTTTGTACTTATTGTTGATTTTCTTGTTTACAACTGCTACTAAAAATTCAGCTTCTTCAGCACTTAAACCTTCTAGCATTTGAACAAAAAGTAGTTCTCTTTTATTTTGAGATATTGTATTATCTCCACCCTTTGTAAAAAGATAAAGTCTTTTTGCTTCTTGACTTAGTACCGTATGTTCTGTACCTACTGGTGCATCATTTACTTTATAAGGTATATCAATTCCGTCACCAACAGGCAATGACCATTCTATTTTAGGGTCAAATGCACCTTTCAATACCTGTCTTAAAGGTACTGTATCATGCTCTTGTAATACTTTTAGTTTTCTTGGTTTGTCTTTAGCATTATTTACTTTCATAGCAATCTCATGCATCATAGGAGGAACCGATCTGCCTGATTCTGCTAATGCAGCCATGCCTCGTTTACCTACTAATGCTGGATGGGATGTTGTACTCTGTGTCGTTCCTACATTTCCTGATGTTGTATCGGTTGTACTTGCTATCGATCCATCTGGATTTCTTCTTACTATTACCATGTTATCTCCTTAACAGTTCTTTCAAAGTTAAAATTCATCTATAACTTCAATTAAAGTTTTAAGTTTTTTTGTTATAAAGTAGTTAAGTATTTTATCTCTACTTGCTACTTCAACATCATTAAACTCATTATTAATTTTCGCCTGTAACTCAGGCGGCACACAACTTAGATCGATTAACTTTCGATTTCTGTCGTAATTCTTTTGTTCTTCTTCAGTAAAGGTCATAAAAACTTCCTCTACCCAACTATTTATCTTCTTTTTACTTAAAGGCTTTTGTCGTCTACCTTCAATAAAAACATTATCGTCTGACAATACATTAGGTACACCATCGCTTCGATCACCTTTTAATATATGTTCTTTAATATATAGACTTGGAGTTTCACCTTTACCTACGAACTTGTTGAGAACAGGATTGTATTGTCTCACAAAGTTATCATGTAATTGTATAAAATCCTTATCGCCTGATAGTATTAATATTTTCTTTTGATGATTAGGGCCTGTAATTCTTTTTAATCTATTCACTAGTACAGCAATGATATCATCTGCCTCAGCAGTTTCTATTTCAATAACTTTGTAAGGTAAAAAAGTTTTAATCTCATTCTTTATATTAGATAACATAGAAAATATAGAATCCCAATCATGATCTGATTTTGCTCTATTTGCTTTTCTACCTGCCTTATAGTTAGGAAAGATTTCTCGTCTCCATACATTCTTACTATCACAAGCAATCACCATCTCACCATACTCTTGTCTGAACTTTACATTGTGAGCTCTTAGTGAATTTAGAACCATGTGTCTAACAAGATCCTCGTCTAAAGGAACTGCGTTTCGCCCACTAATTTGTACCATCAGGTTAGAAATCATTATTTGGTTTATATCAACTATTATCATTTATACATTATTATAACATACTTCTTCAAAGAAGTAAAGCACTATTCTAAGTTCATGTCTGGTTCAAATTCTATCTTTATTTCGGGTTGTGGTTTAGTTGGTTCTTTAAACTTTCTAACACTTAATCTGCTATAGTTTATATCGGTCATTTTTCTGCCGTCTTTTAGTGTAAATATTTTTGTTAAAGCATCTGTAACATCATGCATAGGATGTTTTATATCAAAGTCTCTGTATAGTAATCCTTTAATACCCTCTATGATGATCGATATGTCTTTTAGAAAGATATCACTTTTCATATCTACAACATTATCTTGAAGTACATTAATGATATCCATTGATAGTTGCTCAACTACTTGCTCGATAAACTTCTCTACTTTTATTTTTTGTGATTCTTCTTCGGTAAGTTCAGGTTCTTTTGGTTTAGTATGGACAATTCTATTGGCAGGAAATCTTAATAATTTACCCATCTATTCTTTTTCTCTAGCTTGTATTTTATCAAATAGGTCTAGACGAGGCGATTTGTTTAATCTTTCCTCCCTCATTCTTTTGGAATGTTCATAACTAATCCTGAGTATTTCTTCTTCTTTTGGAAATTCCTCATGAAAGTATTTTATCTCTTTCTTTTCTGTAGTTCTCTTTTTATCCATGATACTGCCTGATATGATGTTGGTTTTCTGTTAATCATTCTTCTTATTGCTTTATATACTGCAGGATTAACATCATCTGCAGCTTTATTGTTATCAAGAATAACAAAATTGTTTGTACCAAATAGTCTTTGTAATTGTCCAATGTTCTTTTGTATTTGTTTATGACTATTGATTACAATAGCGTCTGGTAGTTTTCTTGCTCTCATTTGATTTCTTTTTAGAGCAACTTCTAAACTTGTATTTACAAATACCATATTACAATCATATCCAATATATCTCATCTTACTTACTTCTGATTCTATTCTTGCAACATCTCTTGCTGTACTATCTAATATAAGACCTAAGCGACCTTCTAATGCAAGTTTTAACTGTACACCAGTTCTTGCTTTTGCTTTTGACCTTATATCATCTCGTCTTGCAATTTCTTTAGCATCTGATTGAGCAAAGTTTAAAGACATACTTTCTTTTTCTAAAGCACGAGCAAAAATAGTATCACTATTAATAACCTTTAAACCCATACCTGATAGTGTTCTTTCTGAAACCCATGATTTACCTGAGCCAGGACCACCTGCTAGAAAGAATGCTTTGAATATGTTAGGGTCGTAGACCCCTTCGTTTATGTATTGTTGAAAATCTCTCATGCTACTATTTATTCATATGATTTTTCTTTTTTATCATAAATCGACCATGTTTTTTTAATAGTGTCATTTTTATCATTTGGTTTTTTGTTCAAGACTTTTGAAACTCTGTTGTTTAATTCGTAAAATCTTAATGCTTCTTTGACAGTTTGATTACCATTAAGACTTTTAGATTTAAGTCTAGTTAATTCATTATATTCTTCTTTGTTTAACATTTACTATTAAATTATTTCCCCTTTAAAATTAATTATACCTTTATTGATAAAATGTTCTTTTAGTTCATTATAACCACCAATATGATCTTTATTAATCACAATTTGTGGTATAGTTCTTACTTGCTTACCTAGAGCTTCGTACAGTTCTTCAACTGATAAATCTTTTGTTACAACCTTTTCTTCGTATTGTAAGCCAAGACTTTTTAACAAGTACTTGGCTTTATCACAATATGGACAGTTAGGTTTGCTGTAAACTGTAATCACTAGGATATATCCTCTAAAGGTATCTTTTTATAATACTTTTCATCTCCATCAAGTGGTTCTGAATATGATAATTCACCATCTCTAGGACCTGGCACTAAACTATCTACAGCTTCATCTGCCATCTTTTCGATTCTATTGACATCAATATCTGGAACAGCATTATCAGAAATGTATTTTGCTAATCTGTTAGCATCACCGATACCAAATTTTAATCCTACATATACACGATAGGTATTATTAGGGGTTTGTAATACAGATTTATGCCATTCTTCATAACCTCGAACTTTAGTTTTCTCAATTATGTTTACAATAGTTTGATCGATTGTAGAAGCAACTGACTTGTTTTCCTCTGTACCTTCTTCTGTTTTATAGAAGTTAGTTCTTTTATTTAACTCACCCTCTAATTGATCGGCAAGATTTGCTTTAGCAACTAATATTGCTTTATCAATCGCCATTTGTAAATCAGGACTTTCACCAGACCCAACACCGTAAATATAATTTTCAGCATCACGATTTGTGATTAATCCTTTTTCGATTTGAGCATCCACAAACCATTGTGGCACTTTGTTGAGAATAGCGTCATTAGTACCCTCTTCTTTGACTTTATAAGTTGCATTTGCACTTGATTTACCTGTCATTGTTTTTGTACAATTTGCCAAGGCTAAAGTCATTAATATTAATAATATGATTTTCATGTTTTTACTCCTTCACTTCTACCATTATGTTTTTACTAACTTGAAGAATCTTTGCTAGATCAATCTTATTAGTAAATTCGTCCCAATGTATTGTTAAAACAACTATACAAGTTATCGTAACTAATATTTTATACATTATTTAGTCTCCCAGACACCATGTTCATCTAAACACATCAACCCAGGCATCTTAAATGGGTGATCTGGTCTTGCCACTTTCCTACAATATGCAGGAACTGTCAAATTTGAATAATAGTGAGCAGCAAATAGTTCCCAATAGTTAGGACCATCGTACCCGTCTTTACACTTCATCACTTCTTCTTTGGTAACTACTGTAGTGTCACCTTTTTCAACTGATGTAATAACAATTTTTATCATACAAGGATTTTTATTTAACCATTCTGACTTTTCACCTGCAAGAGCATAGTTTGATATAAGCAAAACTGATATTAATAGTAACATTGATACTATCATTGGTTTCCAAGGATCATTCATTACGAATTTGTACTTTCTGTTATCTTCCAACGACCGTCTGGTTCTTGACACGCTGTTCCCATTTCACTCTCTCTAGATATACCACTCATTGGCCATTCATGTTCAATACTTATAACAGATTCATAGTCTCTACATTTATAAAAATCGTTTACATAAGTTCTATTGATTGTGATTGAACCCCAATTACCATTGGCAGAGTTTCCCCAATTTGTATGTGATCTTTTACCTGGTGCTGTGTTTAATGTATCTACAAACATTGCTGTGTGTGTATTCATATCGTTTGTATAAAAAAGAGCAGAACCAAACAGTCCCCCTAACAATACACAAGCAGCAGTTAATTCTACATTCGTATTTAACATACCACGACAAGTTAAGTATCCTGATACAGCTCCAGCACCTGTACCCATATGACTGACTACTTGATTTTGACTACAACTAATAGTCATTAATGATAATAATATAACTAAGTATTTCATTATCTGCCTATATCCTTTATCTCTGATCTAGGAATAACTTGATATGCACCTTTATTATAAGCGGGTGCAACTGTAAACTTTTTACTTTCTTCAAGTCGCCAATTATGTTGAGATTCTTGTTTTAAACTGGTGCCGTGTGCCGGAATCGAACTGGCCACCTGATGATTACAAATCAACTGCTCTACCGAATGAGCTAACACGGCAGGCTTTTGAACTGATGTAGTTTCCCACCAGTTTGCAACTGCACTAAACTCTTTAGGATTAATCTTCTTATCAGGATTAACGCCTTTACTAATTAAAAACTTTCTATGCTCTAGTCGAGCTTTCTTTAAACTTTCTGTTTCAGGTAGTTTCTTATTCTTACTTCTACGCTGATGTACATAAAATAAACCCATTAGTTACAATCCTTATTTCTATATTCGTCTGATTGTAAAGCACATTTATAATTCTTATCTGCTTTTGATCTCATGTCAGCAGATATACCATCTAATATAGAAGGCATACTCTTAAATACAACTTCAATAATATCTAAACTCATGTTATGTATTAGTCTTTGTGTTTCGGCATTTGCAATAGAACTCTCATCCATGTCAGTTCCTTTAATCTTTTCGGTAAGTATGTGACCTATAACTGCGGTGTTGTAATCATTTGCTTCTACATCTTTAAATGTAAATGTACAAGATGTAAATACAAGTGCTGCAATTAAAATTTTCATATGATTCATTATACTACAAGTTTTGTCAATAGTCAAGCACTCAAGCATAGTTGAGTTCACTCACATTTTCCCTTCGTTTATATTCGGCTTCTACCATATCTTGTGTCCAATCTTTACCGAACCAAGTATATGTCTCATCAAAATCTTTTATCAATAAGAATTGGCACTTTTGTCCGTAATCGTTATAGTAATCTTCTTCTTTTGGAACTAAACCTTTAGCATAATAAGAATCACTAAGAACATCAGGATGCTCATCTTTGTAGGTTCTAAAATAATCTTTATCATCTACGATATAAACTTCGGACATATAAAACTGATCAGGATCAGATTCGTGATCTTTTGTAGTTTCATACTTAGCATAGTCTTTGTCTGCCTTTTCTTTTAATTCAGCACAATTATCACTCATCAAACATATTTGAGAATAATCGACATTTCTATATAGAGTCCAAGTATTTGCAAAAGTACCTTGACCTTCATAATCCCAATAGTGTCTAGAATAAACTACATGAAACATATTAACAATTACCTCTAGGTATGTGAACAGTCCAATCACTTGCAAAACAAAAGTCAGATTGAATTGAAGATATATCAACAAGTTTGCGACAATCTTTGACACAAGAATTGTGTTCATCAAAGACTTTAATGTCAGAGAATTGATAACTCTCTATCATTTTGTTGATAACAGAAACAGCACTTTTGTGAGTACTGATTACAACATGATCCCAGCTTCTGGTATCATGTTTTTTATAACATATTGTATATTTTTGATTTTTCATAATGTATCTTTCTTTTTTGTTAATATCTAAATGATCTACTATTTTAATCTGTTGTTACTATATTTCATACGATTGTTTCTTCTCTCTCTATTGACTTTAACAGCATTATAATATTCTTCTCTAAAAGAAGGTGCGTTTGAAAGTGAAAATCTTTCAGCAGCAAGTGATGACATTTGTCTTTTGTAGTTCATAGAGTTAGTGTTTGATTGATATAAGTTGTTATTCATAATGTATCTTTCTTTTTTGTTAATATACATATAGTATACATGAAATTGGTCATATTGCAAGCAAATAACCAAAAAAAATGGATTAAAAAAGTCAATAAAATCAAGGGTTTTGAGGGGGTATTAAAAATAATTTGATTTGTTTCACTATATGAAACACATTTTACACACCTTGGGCGTGAAATATGATGTGGTTTGTTCTACTTTTGTTCTTTTTTATCGATACCTCT
>Ga0209502_10003134_pt1 | contig 13191 bp, 10 predicted proteins | sample ArcticOcean_MG_C_10_FD_187442 | JGI IMG/M metagenome (GOLD analysis project Ga0209502, IMG submission 187442) | Marine microbial communities from western Arctic Ocean - ArcticOcean_MG_CB11_90 (SPAdes) (version 2) | ecosystem: Environmental > Aquatic > Marine > Oceanic | place: Arctic Ocean...
GGCGTGAAGAGCGACGACGGTAGCGGCGACGACGCCGCACACGCCGAGCCTCCGAGGACGAAAAACGAAATCGCGCAAAGCGAGGTCCCGAGCGCGCCGGCGCCGCCGGCGGTCGGCGCAGATGAAGTCTTGGTGCAAATCGGCGCGATCGTTTCCGTGGTGGGCGACGTGGTGGTGGTGCAGTCGCGTTTGAACACGGCCCCGATGGACGAATCGTCCGTGCTTTGTTTGCAAACGAGGCAAGGCATGGGCGCGATTGAAGAGGTGTTTGGCCCAGTCTCCGCGCCTCTGTACGCTCTGAGGGTACCCACCGCGCATGCGGAGAGCGGCGAAGGTCCAACCTCAGTGGACGACGAATCACACGAAAAAACACCCCCGGGTGTTCCCTCCGTCGGCGCGTCTTCGCAAGGCAAGCTCGCCGTCAAAGTCGGCATGCTGGTCTTCGCCGTGGAGAACCGCGTAGTGCTGCTTCAAACCAAGGGAATGCACACCAAGGGGTACGACAACTCGGGGCAGAACGACGAGGAGGTTGAGGACGACGACGAGTTCAGCGACGACGAACTGGAGGCGGAGGCGAAGAAGAAGCGCAAGCAAAAAAAACGCGGCGCGGAGGGCGAGGCGGAGAACCCATCCGGGCTCGTTCGGGATGGCGGGCTCGCGGCTGCGGCTGCGGCGGCGGGCGGGTTCGGTAGCAGCGGCCCCGGGGCCCGGAACGGCGGCGGGCGAGGATACGGCGGCCGGGGCATGGATCGACCGTCTATGACTCAAGAAAAAAACATGGCCGGGTACGGCTCCGGGCCGACTCTGGGAGGTCGCGGGTTTCAGCCGCAACACCCGCCCGTGATGCAGATGGCGTACATGAACGTGGGCGCCGCGCCTTCCCTTGGTTATAACTCAGGAACGCAAAGCACGTTCCAGCCTCCTCCACAGCACCAGCACCAGGCAGGGGCGCACATGGTCCCGCTCAACGCCCACGGCCAGCCCATGATGGGCCATGGGCCGGGTCCGGGTCCGGGGCCACACGGCGCGCACCAGATGATGCCTATGCAAATGATGCACGGACATCCGGGGATGATGGCAGGGCAGCATGGCATGCCCGGTCTCGGCCAAGTTCCGGGGATGATGATGCCTCCCGGGATGGTGATGATGCCCCCGACGGGGTTCCACGTCCCCGCGCCGCCGCCGCAGAACTGGCCACCGGGACAGCCGTGGCCGCCGCCGCCGCCGGCGCAGTAGCGACGTCGTGAACGGAGTAGTGTTCGAATCATTTGATGAGAAAGTACGGTAGCGAATGTCAAAATACAAACACGCTTCGAAGCACACCGATGGTTACTTGTCTAGGCCGCAGTAGCCGCGAATAGTGAACGGCTCTTGCTTGATCTCGGGCTCGAGCTTGATCTCCGGCGAACTCTCCGGCTCGCGCTTAACTCGCTTCTTTGAACTCGGCGAATCCGAGCGTGCTGACTTACACGCAGCGCAGCGGTGTTTCACCTTCCCATGAGGGCAGGGGTTGCACTTCTCGCACATGCTTTTCCGCTTCCCGTGGGGGCAGGGGGTGCACACCACGCAACTGCGTTTCACCTTCCCGTGAGGGCAGGGGTTACACTCCGCGCAGTCGTTTTTCAGCTTCCCGTGGGGGTAGGGGTTGCACTCCGCGCAGTTGTTTTTCACCTTGCCGTGGGGGCACGGGTTGCACTCCCTGCACTGGTGTTTCTGCCTTCCGTACCATTACCGCGTATCTTCCCACATTATTCGCCTCCGCGCGCACTTACTTCTGCGCTCCAAGCGCCACGACTTGCGAAGACGGAGTCGTACATTTTTGAGGTGACGTCTTGTTTCGGATTAGCAGAAAAAATCCAAACGAGTTTCGCTCTCTCATCACCTCGAAAACCAACGCTTTCCTTCTCCACTGTTCTTCGCGCGCGGCGCGTCGCTGATGGCGTCAGAGTCGAGCGACGACGATGGTCGGTCGTTCGGCTCTGAGCCTGACTTCGCGGCCATGGCCGACCTGCGGCTCGAGACGCTGATTGACGATGACCCGGGTCCGAGCGGGGCGCACGTGTTTGACGAGATTAACGACGACTCGCCTCGCGATTTCGGGCACGACTTGGAAATCACGGACGGCGCGCGTTTGCGTTTGGCGTTGGAGACGTTCGAGGACGCGGTGTACGGCGATGGCGACGGGCACGGGTCCGGAGGTGAGCCAGATGGCACGTCGAACCGCGAAGTCGCGCGAAACAAAAACCAAAGTAACCCTAAACGTGTCCACGCGGACCGGCAAACCACGCGACCTGTTTCGGTGCAGGCCAGGGAATGGCGACGGGTACAGCCGCACCTTCGCGCGCGCGGTAAACAATGCGCGTTCCCCAGTGGGAGTCGAAATCAAGACAAAGGGGACCCAAGTACATTAGAAGGTGTACAAATACTGCCCGCACCCAAACATGCAGAGCCTCGGGAAGCTTCGGACGCGTTTGGTTCGGCGCCGACTCCGAGCGATGACGCCGCGCCGTGGCGATTAGCGGAACTGCAACCGAACTCAAAAAGCTTTTCGTGGTGGGGGCAAACGGAAGTGCTTACCGTGTTTGGGGAAAGGGCAAGTATGTGTTCGGACACACATTTAGAAGAGGAAACCGTCTCGGAAACGTTCGCGGCGGATGGGGAAATCGTGGAGACGTTTTGCGACGATTCGCGGATACCGCGTTTTTCCGATGCGGCGACAAACGCGAATTTGTCCGGTGAATCGCTCGGGGAGGAGTCCGCACGTCTTGAGTCGTTAGACCTCCAAAGCGTGGAGTACACGCGCGCGAGGGATGCACGGCGACGTATTGTGGGTCTCCCCTCCATCGACCCGAGGGTGGTGATGGCGCTGGACCGTGCTTTTTTGTTGGGAGACGTCGATACTTTGGGCGAGCTTCACCACGCGCCGTCGGCGCGACGGGTCGACGGCGGCGGCTCGCGGCGATTTACAATAGCGGACGACGACCCGGAATCGGAATCGGACTCGGAGTGGTCCGCCGCGGATTCCGAGGAACTGCGGAGATGGGAGGTGTGACCTTGTGGTCTAGATACGGAAGTGCGAAACAGTGTGAATCGAAAGGGGGTGTGTTGTCCTGAACACTCGGTGTGATAGCAGAGCGAAGCGAACTCGTGTAGAATAGTCAAAAATAGCAAGCACGAAACCGAACAGCTTCCCGCGTTCACGTGTACATCCTATCCGTGTTTTCGGGCGCACCCGTTGTGGCGCGCCACGCGCGTGACGCGCGGTACGTGCTAGCGACGGTCGCGTCGAAACGCACGACGGGCGCCCCCCCCGCGTTGTTTATTTTTTCAGCCGCGAGCGTCCCCAAAACCCGCGCCGTCTCAGCGGCTTCCTTTGCCGATTCCGATTCTTCGTCTCCCCATAGTCCAAGCACTCTATGCCCTCCCACGAACACACACGTCGTGGGCGTGGACGTGGCGCGCATGACGTGCGTCAGCGCGGCCAAAGTTCCGTCGCGAATAGTTCGCGAATCCGATTCGTTTGTTTCTTTTTCAGTCGCGGCGTCGCCAAATTCCAACACCAAAGCGTCGTTCGCCCCTCCAGACACACCGCCACGTTTCTCGTCCAACCTCAGCGCACCTAGAATGAACACGCGCCCGCACCCCGCATCGGTGGCCATCGAGTACACCGCCGCGGCGACCGCGGCTTCGTCCGCCGGGCGCACTTGTTGGTTCACAATCAAAAGGCTTAGCGTGTCACCAAGTGTCACCAGGGACACGGATGGCGCGGTCGGCACCGTGGTGTCGTGATCGGTCACGAAGACAGCACCAACATCCGAGTCGTCGCTCAAGGCAGGCGCCAGGGACACGAGCTCCAGGTCGTGCACCACCGCGTGAACGCCGTCCGCGGGTACGAAACCAAGAAGCGCCCTCACGCCCGCGCCGGAAACGTCGCACGTGCCCACCGCCAGACGATCGCCAACCTTGGGGAGGGGGCCGCCGTTCTTCAGGCGCAACGCCATACCGAGAAACACGCGTGTGCGTGAAGTCTCGCAAACGGCACACGGCAACACCACACACCGGCGTCGGTTGCGTTATTCGATGTGGCAGCTTCGTGGTGGGTGGTGGCGATCTGGACGTCGATCTACATCCCGAGCACCCGAGGTCAACAAAAAAAATGGGCACTCAAGCAAGTCCTTTTCGTTTCGGGGGAGGCGAAGCGTTTCGGCACGATCGAGAAAAAACGCTCCTATTTTCGTTTGTCGCCGAGTCCCGTCGGATGCGTCCGCGAGCACGCACACTTCGACCACGCGTGCGTCCGCTGTTTCGTGCGATGTACGGATGGGAGCGCCGAAACGGCGCGCTCGCGGATCACTTCGCCGAAACCATCACGGACGACGACGTGGTGCGGACTTTGGAACGCACGCGACGCGCGCTGGTGCCCGAGGCGAAACCTCCGGCCGAATCTCACATTGAATCTGTCGCGCCATCAGAGGTTGTTCAGGTCGACGACGCGACACCTTTGCAGATCGCCCCAGTGACTCCAACGCAGCAAGGGTCCGATATCCCGGTTGATTGTATTCGCACTGCCTCCGCGGACCAACGTGTGACACACCAAACGAATTGGCCCGACATGAAACTGGCGGGCACAGAGGCTTTCGGTCGCGGGTCGTATCACGCCGCCGCGGTGCACTTCTGTTCCGCGATTGCGGTTGTGGAAAAAGCACCAACACCGCTTCCTGAAAGGCACACCGAAATTTTAGCCGGTTTGCACAGCAACCACTCCGCCGCGCTTCTCCTAAGTGGCGACTCGTTTGGCGCGCTGCGTGCCGCGGAACAGTGCGTCGCGACACGGCCGGGGTGGGAAAAGGCGCACTTCAGAAAAGGCGAAGCGTTGTTCGCGTCGCGCAGGTTCGCCGAGGCGCGAACCGCCTACGCCGACGCAATCGACGCGGAACGCGCGAGCACTGCAAACACTGAAAATACTGCACAAGGCAATACAAATGAGTCCACTTTTCACTGTCCGTCTCTCCTTACGCTTCGTCTCGCCGCCGCCTCGCGCGCCGCAACGGACGCGTCCGTTCTGGATCATCAAGAGACTGCTCTTCGCGACGCGCGCGCCGCGGCGGTGACCGAAAGCGAGGGCAAAAAGGAAGCCACAAGCGACGCGAACATCAATAAACTCAACGCCGAGGCGGAGGAACGGGAACGGGACCCGCGGGCGCGTGCGCTGATGAAGGATATCGAGAAGCTGTTTTTAGACGCGAGGGCGGAGATGAAAGAGGAGAAGGGAGAAACCGGAAAGGAGAGGGAAGACACCGAAAAGGAGAAGAAATTCGACGAGGAGAAGAATGACACCGATGAGACGCGCGCCGGTACGAACGCTGTCCGGGATGACGCGCCGGCCGAAACGGCACCCGAAGAAGAATCCACCAAAAACGGCAAAAAAACGTTCGGTAAAAAACCCAAAGGCCCGAACGCCAGAGTCGCGCTTTCGCTTTTGAACGCGCTGCTTTCAATCGAGCCTGAAAACGCGGACGCGTCGTTTCAAGCCGCGATGTTAAGTCTAAGGGACGGCGACGTCATCGGCGCGGTCACGTACGGACGCATGGTACGTATTGGGCCTTTCCAAAGCTACCGCCCCTCTGTGACGGGTTGAGTGCACTACTCGTGATGTATGTAGTAGTGTACACTACTAGTAACACTTACCAGTACTGTCAACTGCTACATACATCACAAGTGCACTGTTTACTGTCCCTGGTCGACTACAGTGCATACAATACTACAGTACACCCATACCTCATACCTATTACTCGAGACTCAAGACTGACCTTTTTCTTTTCCAATCGCAAGTGCGTGGACCGCGCGCCGGGGTTCGCGCGCGGCGCCGATTTGTTAGCGACGTGTTTGGAGATGACGGAAGAGGGCGGCGACCGCACACGGGGTGACGCCGCGGTCGCCGCGCGGTTGGTACCTCAGCCTGATTCGGGTAACGAAAACACGGCCGCGCCGTCTCCTTCTGAATCAGAAGCCGAGATGGCGCTTACTATCGGCGTGGCGTCCAACCCCGATTCACCCGAGTGCTGGTGCGCGTTCGCCAGGCACTTGACCCGCCGCGGGTTTCTCACCGACGCCGTGGCGTCTCTGCGCGCCGCAATCGCGGGCGGCCCGGAGGCGAAGTGGCTTAAACCTCGGTCTGACCCGGGTGTCATGGTCACGCTCGGCTACCTGGTGCACATCAGGGGGCACGTCGCGGAGCCCGCGAGTTTGTACACGAGCGCCGCGCAGATGGGAGGTGCGGGGCTTTCCCAATCACCACGTTCCGCCTCCCTGAAAACAGCCCCTACTTGACGTCCACTCCTTAAAAGGAAGTGCACAACATACATCACAAGTGCACTGTTTGCTCATGCAAGTTACGAACATCACGACCGACTGACACTTTCGGCGTTACTCGTGCCAGGCGGGTTCATCGCGTCCACGCTTTTCTCCGCCGTGGCGTTTGAAATGGGGGACGAGGACGACACAGCGCGCTTGGCGAAACGCGCCGCGGCTCGCGATGCCTTCGTGAAGCACCCAATCGAAATAGCCTCGCAAATCGAAGCCCTGAACGTTTCGTTCCAACCGCCGCAGTTCGAACGCGCGGCGCGGAAAAACGTCGTCGCCGCGTTGTTGCGCGACGCCCGGTGCCGCGACGTCGCACCGTGTGTGGTGCGTTTCCGCAATGGTGCATGGGCAAACAGTACGGACGTAATCGCTTCTGGCGTGTCCTACGCAAGCGATGAAACAAACGAGTCAGGCGGAAACCATGTTTGGATCCTAAAGGCGTTCCGGCACGCGTTCGAGGGCGACAAACGCGCGCCGCGGGTTTTCAAAGCCACCAGTTCTGCGGAACTCAGCGTCGCCCTGGTCACCGCGAGCGCGCGCCCGGAAACCGCCACGGTGCAGCGGTTCGTTTCAGGGCCCAAAACTCGGGGAGGGCGGGAGGTCACCGTGCGCTTTTTCGCAAAAATCACGGGCGTCGAGGATGACGAATCAACAACGAAAACGGACAACACAGGCGGTAAGAAATTCGCATGCAGCGTGTCCGACGGGTTCGTGATTCGAAGCGCGCGTGGTTTCGACGCGACGAGCGAAAACGAATTCGGCGAATCGGCGAAGTCCTCGCGCGACGACGATTTCATCGTGGACTGTTCCGGCCCGGCGGACGCGGACGCGTGGGCCACCGCAACGGGTGTTGGGTTCGGCGTAACGTGCGACGAAAAAGTAACACCCGGTTCTGAAACGGCCCGCAAAACGGCCGCTTCTGTTGATTCGGTGGACTGGCACGCGGTACGAACCGAAGCGCACCGAAAGGCGTGCAAATATTTCACCCTCGCGGAGAAAATCTACCAGACCCCAGTTGGCGAGTTCTGCGCGTACACGGCGTGGCGCCGGTCCCGGTTACCCAAGCTCGTGGAGCTTGTTTTTGTGCTGGATGAATTTAAACAACCGTGGCTCGTGGACGTCGAGCCGTTCCCGTCGATTTCCAAGTACGCGCAAAACGCGCAGGGGGCCGACGTCGGCGTCGCGCTTCGCTTCGCGGCGCGGGCGTACGACCTGGTGGAGTGAAGTGAAGTACGAGTTACGTACGGCCGTACGTGGAGTAAGTTACGTACGATCGTGCGTGGAGTGAAGTGAAGGAAGTTACGTCACCGACCTGGGACTTGGGAGACTTGTTTGTTGTTCATAAAACATGTGAACGTTCTCTCCGACCCGGCCGTCCCGGTCCGTCCACCCTCCACCCGTAACATCGCACACACTCAAAACGTCCCACGTCCCTTCGTGATGTCCCTTCGTGATGTCCCTGTATCACCTTTCCTATTCCTCTATCCTCGCCCGCGTTTTCCTTGCAGCGTGAGTCCCAATAGCACCGACCGCACCGTGCCTAGTAACATCTCGGCGGCTATTGTCTCGGCGGCACGATCACAACCTTGACTCCTCCCCGTCCCCGTCCACCTCGCGACCGTGAGCCTCGCCGCGTGGCGGAGACTCGCGTGGCGGGCGGGGGCATGCGTTCCGTGTCCGCGGCTGTGGCTTCCATGCGCGTCACGATTCCTGAATTCCTGGCGGCGTCGCGGCAAAGCACCGCGAGCGGTTCCGGTTTTTTCAAAACGCTCGTGATTGGTTTCATCGGGGTGAGTGATTTGCGTTTCACGGAGAAACCGCCGAACGACTTCGGCGCGGGCAGGGTAAACGCCACCACTCGGGCGGGGGTTTCGTTCTCCAAACCCGTGAAATGTCGCGGCGCGGAGAGCTCGGTCGACATGGACGCGCGCTTTAAAGCCTCCGCGCGCTGTGAAGCGAGGGACGGAGATACGTACGGGTCAGGAAAGAAAGCGTTTTGGGAAAGTCGAAAACAAAAAGCGTTTCGGTTTTCTTTTCGACTGTTGGCAGATTTTCAATATCGAAATCGATCTCACACGTGGGGAGAGGGGGAAAACGCCTGCTGATGGATGTGCTGTTTTCGCAGCGTCGCGCGCGAACTCGTGCGGTGTTGTCGGGAGTTTAGGACTATAGGCAAACAGTGTCATCACGATCCAACGTACCGCCTGTGGAGGTACGTAAAGCCCCAAACGTTTCATGCCCGAAATCGGGGTCCTGCTGCGGAGGGGGTACCGCATGGACTGCGGTTTGCAAAAAAGTGAGGATCGATCGGGGCGTTTTGTCAGTTTCCAAAAACGAGGAAGGGGGTTCCTTCATCCGGTTTGATGCGTCGAAAAGACGAAAACGTGCCGACCCGATACGGTCGACTTTAGGCGGTCGCGTACCTCATCGTCCTCGTCGTCGTTTTCGCCAGGCCGCTGAGGGTTGGAGGGAGTTTTAAGGTCTAAAGTCAATTGGGTTTCGGGGATGTGCTTGACACGAGTGGGACGGGTCGTGGAACGGACGGACGACGCGTGCCGTGCACAAAAAGCGGATGTGATTGGATTGTGTCGGGGTTCACGCACCGTCTTCCGCGCGGTCCTCAGGGTTTTCGCCAAGCGCTCCAGCCCGGCTTCTTCCGCCGAGTTCCGCTGTGATGAGAGGTAGTTAGTGGTGGGATATGGGGATGTCAGCGTTTTTTGAATCGGCGACGTGTTGGATTTGGAGAGGAGCGCGCGTCGGTGGTGGTTCGTCACGGCGGGTGACGATTCGAGAAGACGACCGGATCCTATATCGGGTGGCAAAACAACGCGACCCCTACCTCGGCGACGCGTTTCAACCCGAGCACGCGTTCCGGGGAGAACGCGAACAGGGAGTGGTGCCGGGTGGTGGTCTCGTCCCGCATCGCGTGCCGCATCATCGCCGCCGAGGTCATCGCGAACGCGCGTTTGCTAAGTGATGAGGTGTGGGGCGAGACGCGAAACCGAGTCACGAAGTGGGCACGGCAAAATAAAAGGGGTTCCAAAACCGCAGCAAAATGGTCAAGCAGATCTCCATCCACTTTCGTCGGCGCGCGACCATCATGGTGCGTCCCCTGCTTCGTTGACCCCCACTGTCCTTCTTTGCCCTTTAACGTCGCCTGACTTCCCACCCCCAACCCCGTCGCAGGATCCGAACCTCGAGGCAATCAAGCAGAAGCGCCTCGCCGAGCTTGGGGGCCAGCCCGGGGGCATGCCCGCGAGCGCGGAGGAGCAGGAGCAGCAAAACGCAAAGGCGGAGCAGCAGGCGGAGAACCGGGGTATGGCCCTCGCTTCTTTGATGGACCCCAAGGCGCGGGAAAGGCTGTCGCGCATCGCGATTGTGAAACCGGAAAAAGCGCAAGCGCTGGAGAACATGATTCTACAGGCGGCGCAGCGAGGGCAGCTGGGGGGGAAGGTGACTGAAGACTCCTTGATCAAGATGCTAGAGCAGATCAACGGTGGCGACGGCGGCGGCGGCGGGCGCGGCGGGCCGAAAATCGAAATGAAAAGAAGGAACATCATGGACGACGATGACTGGTAAGGCAGCAGGGCGAGTGGGGGTTCGGAGCACCCAAACAGGCGGGGAGGAACGGCGCGTAGCTAGCAGGCTGCAGAGACCTTTGTATAAGAAAAAGTGAACTTCTACTTCTCAGCGCGTGCTGCACTTTTTTCTATGTCAACAACGACTTTAAAATCGCAAACGGGCTTCGCTAGTCGGCCGACGTGAGGGTCACACGCGGTCGCGCGAGCCAACGCGGCTCGTACCCACCGGGCCGATACGACGCCGGAGTGAGGTTGTGGAACTCCAGGGTCGTCGCGTGGAACGGTGTCTGGGGACACCGTTCGTGGGCGTGTTCCGACTTTACGCACCTCGGGCACACTTGACACATCCGACGACGCTTTCTCGTCAAGGCTCGAGGCCGGCGTGATACGATGGGTTACGTGGCGCGAACCCTGCGCGCTTTGCTCGCGCTCGCGCTTATCAGCGCGGCGGTGGCGGACAGCACGCCTCCCAACTTCTCCCCCGGGTACCCCGCGGTGACGTCCGTGGACGGGTCAGGATTTGATTTGGAAGTTAAATCGAGCGAAGCCGGTAAGGTTTTTTACTACGTCGTGGCGGGTTCGTCCCCGACGCCGCCGACCCCGGCGCAGCTCAAGAGCCAGTACGCCTCGGCGTACGGGAGCGTCACTATCTTACAGAAGGGCGAAATCACGGTCACCGCGGACACGCTCGCCACGGCATCCATCTCCGGTTTGAGCGAGAATCAAGTGTTAAGCGTGTTTCTCGTGGCGCAAGACGCGGAGGCCACCCCCAACCTTCAAGCCGCGGTGACGAATTTGGCCTTAACCACCGCGGACGACACGCCGCCCACGTTCGTGGCTGGGTTCCCCAAAGTCACCGAGATCAAGACATCAGGCTTCAACCTCGTTGTGGAGCTGAACGAACCGGGGTTGTTCCACTGGATGGTGGTGCTGAGCGGAAGCGCGGCGCCGACGCTAACCGAGATGGCAAATGGCACCAACGCCTACAAGCTTGAGTACAGCGCCGTTGCCGGGGTCTCCGTGGACGCAGGGGCGCTGCAAAAGACCGTCGTCGTGAGCTCATCCATCCTTTTGGAGGCCACGGATTACGACGTGTACGTGTTGGCGCGCGACGACAACGGCGCGAACGGCGGGTCGCAGATTGATAACGTCCAGTCCGCGGTGTTCACCTTCGCGCTGACCACCGCGGATGGCACGCCCCCTTCATTCGAAAACACGTACCCAAGCGTTTCATCCGAAACGACGGTCGGGTTTGCGCTGGCCGTGTCGCTGGATGAAGTCGGGTCCGTGGCGTACTTTGTGGTGCTGAAGTCAGACGACCCGCCGACCGCGCTCGAGGTTGCTGGCCAAGCCAGCTCGTACCGGTCCGTGGTGGTTTTGAAGAAAGGCACGGTAGCAGTCACCGCGGCGACAACGCAGGTCGACATAACCCTCACCGGCCTGGACGACCTGACTGATTACAGCGTGTACGTGGTGCCGGCGGACGACGGCAACGTGAACACGGTGACGAATGCGTATTATTCGGTTGGCGCGAACGTCGCGAACGTCGCTGCTCGGGTAAACGCCACGACTACGGACGGCACCCCCCCTGTTTTCGTCGGCGCGTACACCCCAGGGCTGGCGCAAATCGACGGCACCTCGTTCGACATCGTGACGCAGCTGGACGAACCCGGGGACGTGTTTTACGTGGTGGTCAAGCGCACCACCGAAGATCCGCCGACGGCGCCGACCGCGGCGGAAACCAAAAGCGGCAACTTCACGAACGTCGTGGCGTGCGGCACGTTCGACGTCGCGAGCGCGGACGTGAACGTCACGGAAACTGTTGTGACGACGGCTAACCCGGAAAGCGATGCGAATTGCAGCCTGGACAACTGCAGCTTGTGTCCGTTGTTGGACTCGGAGTCGCAGTACTGGGTTTATCTGATCGCGGAGGACAAGGAAGCCACTCCGAACACTCAACAAGTGGCCACAACGCGTAACGTCACCACCACGGACGTCACCCCACCTACTTTCAAAAACGAAACCGCGAGCACTTTGCCGGTGTTTGTCTCGAGCAACGCCAAGGCGCTTTACGCGTACGCGCCCAACCTGGGCGGCGTCGCCCTGGAGGTCACCACGTCCCTTGATGAACCCGGGACGGTGTTCTACATGGCGACCCTGGCGTCGGACACGGCGCCGACGAGCGCGCAGGTCAAGGCGTGCGGCGCGAGTAGGGACGGCGACCGCGCGTCGATAGGTACGTACACGTATTCGGCCACCACGCCGATCGCGTGCGGGTTCAAGGAGTTTTTAGTCGCAAGGGTTGAGACGAAGTTCGTGCTTTTCGGCGCCCCCCCCGAGGTCGCACTTACGGTGTACGTCGTTGCTGAGGATTTCGAGGACCAGCGGGAGCCTCACGCGGGTTTGGCGGTCAATCCGCCGACGGTGAACCTACAACCCGCGGTGACCGCCGTGGACGTCACCGCCGCCGATATCGACCCGCCCGTGTTCGCCACTGTGAGCTCCGTTCAGTACCCTTTGGTGAAATTCTCGTTATCAGGGGACGTAACCAACAACAAAGCCGCCCTGCAAGTCGCCCTGAACGAGCCGGGTACGATTCACTACGTCGTCGTCACGCGAGACCTCACGTTCCACCCGGGATATACGGACGGCTCGAAACGGCAAACGCCGAGCGCCGCGGAGGTTCGAGCAGGATTCGGGCCGGGCGGTCTCGCCGCCGCGGACTCTGAAAGCGTGAGCGTCACCACCGCGGACACGGTGGTTGACTTCAACACCTCTGTCGCGGCGCTCACGCAGGGCACCGCGTACGACGTGTACATCGTCGCGGAGGATGATTATAGTCCCATAAACGAACAGGGCGACGCCGGCGTGGTGAAACTGCATTTCTCCACGCGAGACGCCACCGCGCCAACCTTCGGTGCCGCCTCGCCAGCCGCCGTGATCATGGGGGTCGCCGTGGAGATCACGGTTGTGTTGGACGAACCCGGCGCGGCGTTCTTCGTGGTTGTGGCGAGAGACGACACCGCGCCGACGTCCGCGGAGGTGGTGGCCGGGGTTGATTACGGCAGCGTGACGGTCGTCGCAGAGTGCGGGTCGACGCCCGGCGATTTCGACGTTCCTAAAAGCGCCACACCTGTGTCGTGCACCGTCGTCAGCGGTCTCGTGGAGGCCACGGATTACGACGTGTACGTCGTCGCCGAGGACATCGTTGATGTCTCCGTGGACGGCGGCCGGCCATTTCCCAGCG
>Ga0209502_10003136_pt1 | contig 13184 bp, 12 predicted proteins | sample ArcticOcean_MG_C_10_FD_187442 | JGI IMG/M metagenome (GOLD analysis project Ga0209502, IMG submission 187442) | Marine microbial communities from western Arctic Ocean - ArcticOcean_MG_CB11_90 (SPAdes) (version 2) | ecosystem: Environmental > Aquatic > Marine > Oceanic | place: Arctic Ocean...
TTTTTTGAATCATGCCTCTGGTATTGCAACATTAACTAATCAATTCACTCAAAAAGTTAATAAAAAAACTAAAATTTGTTGCACAAGAAAAACTACACCTAATTTAAGATTATTAGAAAAATACGCTGTCAAAAAAGGTGGCGGATTTAATCATAGATATAATTTAAGTGATGAAATTATGATTAAAGATAATCATATTAGTGCTGAAACTAATCTTAATGCGTTTGTTAAAAAAGCCATAAAAACGAAAAAAACCATCACTGTAGAAATAGAAAATATTAATCAATTAAAACAAGTTTTAGGGTTGAAATTTAAGAGAATTCTCTTTGATAATATGAACCTTTCGACTCTAAAAGAGTGTCTTAAGCTTTGTAAAAATAAATACGAGACAGAATATTCGGGTAATGTAAATCTAAAAAATGTTAAGCAAATATCTAACACAAATATAAGTAGAATATCTATTGGTTCGCTTACACACAGTGCAAAAACCTTCGATTTTACACTCATTTTAAGCTAATCTTAAATACAACCCATAGTAGACACATAGATTCTTTTAATATTCATAAATATCTTTTAAAAAAGGGATAATATGAGTTCACAATATAAAGAGAATAATTTTTCTACAGGAAGTCTTTCAACTCCTCTTGCTACAGATCAAAATAACATAATTAGATCAAGAAAGCCCAATATTGATAATTTAATTAAAAGGATAATTGTTGAGAGAAGGCAAGAAAAAAAAAATATAATAACTTTGGGAGTTGTTGTTTTTTCACTTATTTTAATATTTTATTTTTTTCAAGGTTAAATACGAATCTTAATTATAAAACTCTCTGTACCTGTTCATCGTATAAGTAATAAAACTTAGTTTTGTGTAACTTAATTTAATTAAGGGGAAACAAAATATGTTTAAATCACACAAAACTCGGTCCTTTTACTACTAGATTAAAATTTTGAAATGTTTCAATTGCGCACACCTTCTATGAATTGATATATGGTATTAAAAAAAGTGCTTAGGAAAATCAAATTTTTTTAAAAGTTTATTTGTGCCCCACAAAAATAAAAGTATTTTGTATTGCAATAAGGCATAAAGCGCAGCTATCGCTAGATAACCACTTTCAAGTCCAAAAACTGCTCCACCAACTATGATTGCCATAGCAGCATTTTGGATAAAAGATTCTATAATAATTGTTTTCTTATTAGCTGCATTTAGTTTAAATAAATTTACAACAGCATATGAGATAATCAAAACAATTATTGCAAGTAATGCTACCAAAAATCCTATCGACTTGTATAAGTCAATTATAACATTCCATTCTGAAACCCACGCTGCCAATATTATTAATAAGAATAACAAAAAAGAAAAAATTGAATAAACCTTTTTTATCTTTTTTGATATTATGGAAAATTTTGTATTAATAAATATGCCTATAAGCACAGGTACAGTAGTTATAAATAATAATGCCCGAGACATTTTGATGAAGTTTAGTTCTTGAAAAATATTAGCATCACTAAACACGATAGGTGTAATAATTGTTAATATAAATGGTATGCTTATAAATGACAAACAAGCTGTAATTGAAGTTAAAGAAACTGATAAAGCTACATTTCCATTTACTAATTTAGATAAATAATTAGAAGTAACAGCGCTGGGAACACATGTAATTAAGACAATACCCAATTTGAAAACAAGATCAACCGGTGCAAAAATTGCAAAACAAAATCCTGTGACTGGCAGAATTATCATTTGTAAAAACAGACCTAGAAATAAAACTTTTAAATTTACTTTAAAAACTTCAGTAAAACTTTTGAAGTTAACACTCATACCCACACCTAACATAATAAAAAACATTGCAGCTGGTGATAGTTGCAAAATTAATTTCATATGTTGAAAGGTGATTTTTTAATTAAGTTGAAAATATCAGTTACAAATAAAGCTATATATTTTTGATTAATTAAATAGTTGGTTTGAATTTTTTCGTTTAATTTACCTTCGTTGGTCAAAAAATACTCTAAGTCTTTATTTCTTTTTATAATTTTTTCACCAGAAAGTATTTTTAGTTTTCTTAACACAGTCGCTCTTGGTATACCTGAGATATCGGCAATTGATGAGGCGTTTACTCCTCTGTCTGGTTCATTTTTTTGAAGATTTGTTAAGTAAAGATCTGGCTCTTTATTATTTGATAAATCCCATTTATTATTTAAATTAGATATTTTTTCTAAATTTATACTTTGATTAATTCCTATATTTGCCCATATTACCCAAGTTTCTAAATCTCCAAAAATTGTTTTCCATCTAGTTAAAAAAGAAATTTGCAATTTAAAGAAATGATTCCAAAATACTGTATAATATTTTTTAAAGTATAATTCCATGTCGACTCTGTTGACAGCTGGACCAAACCATTCTTCCGCAGACAACAAAATTGATAATTTTTCCAAAAAAATTGACAATGTTTTAATTGAAGTTTGAGGTTTTTGTATGCTCAATGCTAATTGAGCTATGATAATTTTCTGTCCTTCTCTTTTGATAATATTTTTTTTCTCTAATTCAATAAGTTTACGTCTAATAGTTTCTTTTGGTATTTTTAAATTTATCGACATTTCCGACAAACTAATATTTTGTAACCTAATTTCGTCTTGAGAATAATATTCATCTATTGACTGAAATTTAAATAAATTTGAATTGTCCTGCCATGTGCTAGATACTAAATACATTAAAATAATATATTTATCATGATCTTTAAATTGATCGTAAATGTTTTTGACCCACTCTTGTTGAAATTTTATCCAATGTTTCATTAGAATGAATGGATTACTTGATAATATTAAACCAATTTCTTTACTATCAAAGTATTCAAGATTATTAAAATTATTTTTTTTTTTATCTTTTTTATCAAGATAGAAAATATTTTTATTCATGAGTTATTGTACTTTTGTTTTGATGTAACTCAAGAAAATTCTAAATTCCTTCTAATTTTGAAAAATCAATGTAAGCATTAAAAGTTTTGCAGAACATAAACATTAATTCTAAACGATTGTTTTTAATATCTTGGTTGTCGTCGTTTACTACTACATTTTCAAAGAAGTTATCAGTAGATTCTTTCACAGCAGCTAATTTTGCAAGTAATTCCTCGTAATCTTTTCTATCTTCTTTTACAGTAAATGATTTTCTAATTTCATTCAGTTTGTCAAATAAAAATTTCTCTTCATCTTTTCTAAATAAAACTGCATCTGGCCTGCCGGTTAATTCTTTGGTTGTTTTTTTACTTTCGTGATCAAGAATACTTGATACTCTTTTAAATGAATAAATTGCATTTTTACCTATTTCTTTGTTAAAGTTTTTATTCATCACCAGACTTTTTTTATAAAGAACCAAATAATTGTCACCAACATGCGAACTAATTGCCGCCTCAACGATGTCAGGTTTAATTTTTTTTTCTTTTAAAATATTTCTCATTCTTTCTTTAAGAAAATCTAATATCTCTTTTTCAGCCTCTTTATTTTCTATTTCAACTCCCTGATCTGAGTATAATCCTACAGCATAAGAAATTAAATCTTTAAGCCTAAGCTCTAAATTATTTTCTATTACTATTCTAAGCAAACCAATTGCTGCTCTTCTTAGTGCAAATGGATCTTTAGAACTTGTTGGCTTTTCATTAATTAAAAAGAAACCAACTAAACTATCTAACCTGTCAATAATAGAGATTGCATAGCTTAGGGGTTTCTTTGGAACTGGTGATAATAATCCGGTTGGTAAATAGTGATCACTAATTGCATTGGCTACGTCTTCTTCAAATCCTTGCGCAAGAGCAAAGTATTTTCCCATAACGCCTTGAAGTTCTGGGTACTCACCAACTAAATCTGATTTTAAATCAGACTTAGTGACAGAAGCCGCAATTTCAATTTTTTCTTTGTTAATATGCAACTGATCAGAAATGATAGCCGCTAATTTTCTAAGACGTTGTGTTTTATCATAAATTGTTCCAATTTTTTCAAAAAAAGTTATCTCTTTTAACTTGCTGATTTGTTTAATTAAATTTTTAGCTTTATCTTTGTTCCAAAAAAATTTTGCATCTGAAAGCCTCGCCAGTACTACTCTCTTGTTCCCTTCTCTAATAATATTTTGAGTATCAGGTTTATTAGCTACAATTAAAAAATTATTTGTTAGTCTGTTTTTGGAGTCAAATAATGGAAAATATCTTTGATGTCTTTGTAGCGTAGAGATAATAATTTCTTGTGGAATATCTAAATACTCTTTGTCAAAATCAGCTAAAATAACACTTGGGTTTTCAGTTATATTAACCACTTCTTCCATTAACTTTTCGTTAAAGTTTTCAAGATAGTTTTTACCTTTACAAATAGATTGAAATTTTTTTAAAATATTATTTTTTCTATCCTCCTGTTTTAGTAAAATTTTATTGCCCTTTAGCTGAGATTCGTACTCTTTAAAGTTTTTGACTTTTTTAAACTTATCAATAAAATTATCTACAATAACCATTCCATCATTGCTCACTAGATGGTGGTAGTCAAACTTAAGATGCCTGTTGTTAAAAATAGCTAAAATTGATCTAAGTGGCCTTCCCCACATTAAATCATGATCTGACCAACGCATTGATTTTTTCCAATTAACAGATCCTATTATTTTAGGCATTAACTTAGTTAAAACATTTTCTGTCAATATTTTCTTTGCTTTTTTTTCAAAGTAATAAAAAATTCCTTTATCTTCGGCTTTTTCAAACAGATCTTTTTTCATAATTTGGTGAGATCTCATAAAACCTTCAATAATATTTTCAGGTACACCGACTTTTGGTCCCCTTATTTCCTTGGCTTCTATTTTAATTTCATTGGGTAAATCACGCACTAAAAGTACTAAACGTGTGGGTGTAGAATAAACTTCTGCAGATTTATGCTTGATACTTTCTTCTGCTAACGATTTTAATAAATTTTTTTTTATTTCTTCTCTTGCGCTAATTTGTAGACCGTGGGGAATTTCTTCACTGTAAAGTTCAAGTAAAAATTCAGCCATATTAAGCTTGAGTACTTAACCATACTGCACCAGAACCTTTGGCTAATTCTCTTATTCTATTTATGTATCCTGCTCTTTCGGCAACCCCAATAACTCCCCTGGCATCTAATAAATTAAAAACATGACTTGCTTTCAAGCACTGGTCATAGGCTGGTAGAGCCAATTTTTTTTCAAGTAAGGCTTTGCATTCTAACTCTGCAAATTCAAAATTTTTTAATAGTGTCTCTGTATTAGCAAATTCAAAATTATAAGCTGAAAATTCTTTCTCTGCTTGGAAGAAGACTTCTTTATATTTAACGCCTTCTTTGTTCCAGTCTAAATCGTAAACATTTTTTTTCCCTTGTACAAACATACAAAGTCTTTCTAGACCGTAAGTTAGTTCTACCGGAACTGGCTTGCATTCAATTCCTGTCATTTGCTGAAAGTAGGTGAATTGAGTAACTTCCATGCCATCACACCACACTTCCCAGCCTAAACCAGCAGCACCAAGTGTTGGGCTTTCCCAGTCATCTTCTACAAATCTTATATCGTGTTTCTTTGTATCAATTCCAATATACGCTAAACTTTTAAGATAAATTTGCTTAATATCTTTTGGAGATGGTTTGATAATTACTTGAAATTGATAATAGTGTTGTAGCCTATTTGGATTTTCACCGTATCTGCCATCAGTAGGTCTTCTTGAAGGCTGAACATAGGCAGCTTTCCAAGGTTTAGGTCCTAGCGATCTTAGTGTCGTTGCTGGATGGAAAGTTCCTGCACCCACTTCGATATCGTAAGGTTGTAAAATTAAACAACCATACTTTCCCCAAAATTTTTGGAGATTCATAATGATGTCTTGGAAAGATAATGCTTTATTTTTTTTAGTTGTTTTTTTTGGCATCTACAAACCAAATTTTTGCCACACTGATTTCTCTTCTATTGAATTAAGAGTGTTGCTTAGTTGACTTTCAACAGAAGATGAAAACTTACGTTCCAACCAACCCTTTTGTTTTTCAAATTTTTTAATAACAGCTTTTTCACCAAATTTTTCTTTTAAAATTTGATCAGCATTACCAGTACCATCTATTAAACCGAGTTTAAGAGCTGACGCACCTGTCCAAAATTCTCCTGTAAAAATATTATTTTTTTCAGGATCTTTTAGTTTTGCCCCCCTGCTTGTTTCAACAACTTTTATAAAGTCTGCATGAAGTTCTAGTTGAATATCTTTGAGTCTTTTTATATCTTCTTCTTTTTCATCTACAAACGGATCAAGCGTACTTTTATTCTTACCCGCAGTATAAATTCTTCGATCGATACCCATTTTTTTAATTAACTCTTTAAAGCCAAATGATGCAGAGATAACACCAATTGATCCTATGATTGAACTCGAGTTAGCGTAAATTTCATCTCCAGCACATGCTATTAAGTATCCACCTGAGGCCGCAACATCTTCTGCAAATATTAAAACTTTAATTTTTTTTTTGTCAGCAAGTTGTCTAATGTAGCTATAAATTAAATGTGATTGAACTGGTGAACCGCCTGGTGAATTAATTGAAATGGCGACATATTTAATTTTTTTTATTGAGAAAGCTTTTTTAAGAGTATCTTGTTGACCCGCAAGATCCATACCTTTGCTAAATTTACCTGCGTTACCAATAACACCGGTTAATCTAACGTGAGGAATAATTATTTTTTTTTTAAAAAAATTTAACATAATTTTTAATGATTAATAGTATTTATCTTATACCAGTACCATAAATAAATTTTAAATATTTATTGTTCTACCTTCAGTTGAAAAAGAGGTGCGTCATCAAAGTTCAAAATTAAAATATTTTATTTAAAAATTAGATTATAAATACTAAAAATTATGGGATCAGTTATACCGCTTAAAAAATCAGCCAACACGGCTTACTTGGACTTAAAAAACCTTGTTAACGATAGACTTATTGAAGTTGAAAAGCTAATCGAGGTAAAACTAGATAGCAAAGTAAACTTAATTAATAAAATGAGCGACTATCATCTTAAGTCAGGTGGAAAAAGATTAAGAGCGCTTTTAACTTTAGGTTCCGCAAAACTTGCTGGATACGATCAAAAAGGAACACGTGACGTAAATTTATCAACATGTGTTGAATTGATTCACAGTGCAACTTTACTGCATGACGATGTCATTGATGAAAGTGATTTAAGAAGAGGTATAAAAACTTCTAATGCCTTGTGGGGGAACCAATCTTCTATTTTAGTTGGCGACTATCTTTTAAGCAGATGTTTTGAAATTATGGTTGATGATGGTGATCTTGAAATTTTAAAATTATTATCTTCAACTTCTTCAAAGATCGCACAAGGTGAAGTAAAACAATTAGAACACAAAGGTGAGGCTGATTTACTTGAAGAAACATATATCGATATTATTAATTTGAAAACGGCAGCTTTATTTTCTGCGGCAACTAAAACAGGTGCTTGTTTAGCTAAAAGTAATGAAAAAGAAAAAAGTGCACTAGAGTCTTATGGTAAAAATATTGGGCTTGCTTTTCAAATAGCTGATGACGCTTTAGATTATTACTCAAAAGAAATCATTTTTGGTAAAAAAATTGGTAAAGATTTTTATGAGGGTAAAGTAACACTACCCTTGATTATTATTTTTCAAAGAGCAGATAATACTGAGAGAAACTTTTTAATTGATACTTTTAAAAAGCTTCAAAGAACCAAAGAAGATTTTGAAAAGACACTGAAATTAATAAAAAAATATAAAGCTGTTGAGGATAGTCTTCAGAGAGCCGAGTACTTTGTTAACGTTTCTCATGATGCACTAGGAATTTTTGAAGATTGTAATGAAAAAAAGATATTACAAAATCTAACTGGTTTTAGTTTAAACCGATCGTTCTAAGGATAAAGAATTTCTTTTTTCCATTTCTCATTACTATTTATATAATTCAATCGTTCGTGGATTCTTCCTTCACCGTCTAGCCAGAACTCTATTTCTTTAGGTAAAATTCTCCAGCCCGACCAATGTGGGGGTCTGGGAACTTTATTCTGGTCAGAATATTTTTTTTTAAATTCCTCAATTTTTTTTAGAAAAGTATTCCGACTCTCTAATTTTTGAGACTGTGAAGATGCCCAAGCGCTTACTCTATTGTTGTATGGTCTTGAATTAAAATAATCATTTGCTTCCTTTTCGGTAACTTGCTCGACTTTACCCACAACACGAACTTGTCTTCTTAAGCTTTTCCAATGAAAGCACATTGAGGCTTGTAGATTGTTTTTAAGATCACTACTTTTTTTGCTATTAAGATTTGTGTAAAAAACAAATCCTTTGTCACTTAAGCCTTTTAAAAGGACCATTCTTACGCTTGATTGATTCTTTTTATCTGCCGTACCAAGAGCAACTGCATTAGGATCGTTAATTTCTGTCTCTTCTGCTTTCTTAAACCAGTTTTTGAATAAATCTATAGGATTATCAAGATCTTCAAAGCAGGGATCTAGACCGAGTGAATTTTTGCCATTTTTTTGATTCATATATTATGTAAAATAACTTATATATTAATTAACTATGTCTTTTAACACTTTTGGTAAAATATTTAAATTTACAACATGGGGAGAATCCCATGGACCAGCTATTGGCTGTGTTATTGACGGTTGTCCTCCTAATATTTCTATATCTGAAAATGAGATTCAAAAAGATATGGACAGAAGAAAGCCAGGCCAATCTAAGTTTACAACACAAAGAAAAGAAGCGGACAAAGTAGTTATTTTATCTGGCGTTTTTGAAGGTAAAACTACAGGTACTCCTATTTCTATTATTATTCACAACAAAGATACACGTTCTAGGGATTACGAGTCTATTAAAAATAAATTTAGACCAGGACATGCAGATTTTACTTATTTTAAAAAATATGGCATCAGAGATTATAGGGGTGGTGGTAGACAATCAGCCAGAGAAACAGCTTGTCGCGTGGCCGCTGGTGCAGTTGCTAAAATAGTTTTAAATAAACTGATTGGTTCAAAATTTAACATCATTGGTGCTGTGACTCAACTTGGATTAATGTCGTGTGATATAAATAACTGGAAGAATTCGGAAATTAGAAAAAATCCTTTTTTTTGTCCAGATAAAAAATCTATTAAACTTTGGGAGCAATATTTATTGTCAGTTAGAAAGGCGGGATCTTCATGTGGTGCTATCATTGAATTGAGAGCTTCAGGTATACCTGTGGGATTAGGTGCTCCTGTTTATTCAAAATTAGATACAGATATTGCAGCTGCTCTAATGAGTATCAATGCTGTCAAAGGTATAAATATTGGTTCAGGCATGGGTTCAGCATATTTGAGTGGTGAAGAAAATTCTGATGAAATGAGAATGACTTCCGGAAAATTAAAATTTAAATCTAATAATGCAGGTGGAATTCTTGGGGGTATTTCATCTGGTCAAGATATAGTTGCTTCATTTTCTGTTAAACCTACATCTTCAATTTTATCTAATCGGGAAACAATTGATAAAAAAGGTAAAAATTCTAATATTTCTGTTAAAGGAAGACACGACCCTTGCGTAGGCATAAGAGCTGTGCCTATTGGAGAGGCTATGCTTGCTTGTGTATTGTTAGATCACTATCTAATGAATCGAGCTCAGTGCGGTTAATTAGAAATTTTATTTTTATTCTTTGCTAAAACTATATTAGATTTTAAAACATTTTCTATTTTCTCAACTATAGAGTCACAATCGAGGCCAGCTTTCTTATACATAGCATCAGGAGTATCTTGATCAAGAAATAAGTCAGGCAAAACCATAGATCTAAATTTTAAACCTTTATCAAAAACTCCTCTATCAGAAAGTAACTGAGAAACGTGTGATCCAAATCCACCAATCGAACCCTCTTCAATAGTAATAATTACTTCGTGCGATGTAGCAACTTCTATGATTAATTTTTCATCTAATGGTTTTGCAAATCTTGCATCTATTATGGTTAATTCTATCCCTTTTGAAGATAAGATTTCTGCAGCCTTTTTACACTCCTCTAATCTTGCACCAAGACATAAGATTGCAGCCTGCTTGCCTTGTCTTACTACTCTTCCCTTGCCAATTTCAATTACTTCATTTATATTAGGTATTTGGACTCCAATTCCATTTCCTCGAGGATATCTAAACGCGCAAGGTCTATCGTTGATTCTAACAGCAGTGTTAACCATTCGAACTAGTTCAGCCTCATCACTTGCTGCCATAACTATAAAATTAGGAAGTGTTGATAAATAAGTGACGTCGAAAGAACCTGCGTGTGTTGCTCCATCAGCTCCAACTAAACCAGCTCTATCGATAGCAAATCGAACAGGAAGTGATTGAATAGCAACATCGTGAACTACTTGGTCATAGGCTCTTTGTAAAAATGTAGAATAAATAGCTGCAAATGGTTTGTAGCCTTCCGTGGCAAGTCCAGCAGCAAAAGTTACAGCATGTTGTTCTGCTATTCCAACATCAAACATTCTATCAGGAAAACTTTTTTCAAAAATATCCATACCAGTTCCGTCAGGCATGGCACCTGTAATTCCTATAATTTTTGTATCTTGTTCCGCATGTTTAACTAAAGTTTCAGCAAAAATTTTTGTATATGCAGGAGTATTTGTTTTACTTTTTTCTTGTTCTCCAGTTACAATGTTAAATTTAGAAACACCATGATATTTGTCTCCTGACTCTTCAGCCGGTTTATAACCTTTTCCTTTTTGAGTAATGGTATGAATTAAGACAGGTCCATCATGTTTTGAATTTTTTACATTCTCTAACACTTGAACTAAATTATTAATGTCGTGTCCATCTATAGGTCCAATATAATAAAAACCAAGTTCACTAAATAATGTACCTCCGCTCACTAAACCTTTTATTAAATCTTCAGCTTTAGCTGTTTTCTCAGCAAATCTCTTTGAGAAAGAGGAAATAATCATTTTAACAGTTTCTCTAAAACTAAAGTATATTTTTCCAGACAAGAGTCTTGCCAAGTATTTGCTCATTGCTCCAACTGGTTTTGCAATAGACATTTCATTATCGTTTAAAATAACAATAAGTTTTGACTTAAGTGCACCAGCGTTATTCATAGCTTCATAAGCCATACCTGCACTCATAGCTCCATCACCAATCACTGCTACTACATTGTTATTATTATTAGATAATTTATTTGCTACAGCCATACCTAATGTTGAGGAGATTGATGTTGAACTATGTGCTGCTCCAAAAGGATCATATTCACTTTCTGCTCTTTTGGTAAAACCAGACAAACCCCCTCCTTTTCTCAAAGTTTGTATAGAATTTTTCCTACCAGTAATAATTTTATGTGGGTAACACTGATGGCCAACATCCCATACCAATTTATCTTTTGGAGTATTAAATACATAATGTATAGCAACAGTAAGCTCAACTACGCCAAGACCGGCACCTAGATGGCCTCCAGTTTTAGAGACTATACTTACTAATTCCTGTCTAAGTTCATCAGAAACTTGTTTTAATTGATTTTTTTTAAATTTTCTTAAGTCTGCAGGGTAATTAATTTGTCCTAATAATGTATTCATTAAAAATTTCTTTCTAAAATAAATTCTACCGTATTAATTAAATCATTTGCATTTTTTCCATGTTTTCTTAATTTACTCAATATGTTTTTTTTAAGCTCTAATGCAAAAGAGTTGGCTTTTTTGTAACCCATCAAACTTATTATGGTTGATTTACCTTTTTTTTGATCTTTTTTAGTTAGTTTGCCTGCTATTTTTTTAGAACCTTTAAAATCAATAAAATCATCTGCAAGCTGAAACAATAAACCTATATCTTCACCCAATTTACTTAGAGATTTTAATTCCTCAATTTTTTTTTTTGCAATTACACCTGGTGCAAAACAACAAAAATTAAATAACTTTCCTGTTTTTTTTCTTTGCATATCGAGAATATCTGAAAAATTTTTTCTTTTCTTTTCAAAACTTAAGTCTAAAAATTGACCACCTGCAATACCACTATGTCCCGAACAAAGAGCTAGAGCTTTCACAAGTTCTGCTTTTGCTTTGTGTTCTATATTGTAAGTCTTGTCTACAATAATTTCAAAAGCTAAAGTTAATAATGAGTTGCCAGCTAAGATAGCTGTTGACTCTCCAAATTTTACATGTGTTGCCAATTTTCCTCTTCGAATGCTATCATTATCCATGCAAGGAAGGTCGTCATGTATTAGAGAATAAGAATGAATACATTCAACTGCAGCACAAATATTTAAGAGTTTACTAATTTTAATATTAAAAAGTTTTCCCGCTCCTATAATTACAGACGATCTAATTTTTTTTCCTCCTGATAGTGAACCATATTTCATTACAGGAATTAGACCAGATTTATTTTGTCTATTTAAATATTTTTTTAAGAAAATATCTGTTTTTTTTGCATTCCCATCTAAAAAAAGTCTGTTCATAAATTATAAATTTTTTTTAATTTTTTTACCCATAATAGAAATTTCTTTATTTTTTTTTTTGAATATTAAGTCTATCCGTTTATTTAAAGAAATAAGACGTGCGTAGTCATTAGTTGAGTCGGACAAATTAGTCTCACTATTTTCTAATTTTTCAAGAATTTTATTTATTTCTTCTTTAATCTCTTTTATTGATTTACTTTTAGTGTTCTCTAGAATATTTTCATTTTTCATTAAAAGTATAATAATTACATTATGAAAAATATCTATTCAAATATATTTAAAGTTAATAACAGTAACTTATCTAGAGCTATTAACTGCCTTAAAAAAAAAGAAATCATAGGCGTTCCTACTGAAACAGTCTACGGTTTAGCTGGTAATGCCTTCTCTTCTAAAGCTGTTAAAAAGATTTATAATTTGAAGAAAAGACCTTTTAAAAATCCACTTATTGTTCACTACTATAGTCTGGAACAATTAAAAAAAGATGTTGAGTTAAATGATAATTTTTTTAAGCTCTATAAAAAATTTTCTCCCGGGCCAATTACTTATATTTTAAAAAAAAAAAAAAAATCATTAATTTCTAATATAGCGACAGCAAAATTAGGAACGGTTGCTGTAAGATTTCCAAAAAATGAGGTACTAAGAAAAATATTAAAATCTTTAAATTTTCCTTTAGCTATTCCAAGTGCTAACAAATCCTCACACATTAGCCCTGTGTCAGCAGAAGACGTTGTGCAGGAATTTCATAATTCTATAAAAATTAT
>Ga0209502_10003145_pt1 | contig 13162 bp, 9 predicted proteins | sample ArcticOcean_MG_C_10_FD_187442 | JGI IMG/M metagenome (GOLD analysis project Ga0209502, IMG submission 187442) | Marine microbial communities from western Arctic Ocean - ArcticOcean_MG_CB11_90 (SPAdes) (version 2) | ecosystem: Environmental > Aquatic > Marine > Oceanic | place: Arctic Ocean...
CTATAGCCTTTTATCTGAGCAGCACCCGTAATACCTGGCTTCACTAACTGACGAACCATATACTTATTAATCAAAGCAGAATATTCCTCAGTATGCAACAACATGTGAGGTCTTGGTCCAACTATAGACATATCGCCAAAAAACACATTAATAAATTGAGGAAATTCATCCAATGATGATTTTCTAAGGAAAGCACCAATTTTGGTAATACGAGTATCTCCTTTACATGCTTGTTTGGTGTCTGCATCAAAACTTTGAGTCATAGAACGAAATTTATAACACATAAACTCCATATTACCTAACCCAGAGCGCGCCTGTTTAAATAACACTGGGCCTTTTGATGTAAGCTTAATTAAGATAGCGATTACAGGATATAACCAAGTCAACACAAATACAATAACTAAAGCTGAAAAGAAGATATCAAATGCTCGTTTAAAAAACCTATTTGTAATATCAGTAAGCGGTTCAGCTCTTAATGTTAATACAGGTACATCATCATAAAAATCAATATTTACTCGTTTAAAAAGAAAGCCCCTAAAATCAGGAACTATTTTAAAGCGAATCATATTTTGGTCACAAAAATCAACTAAACTCTTAATCTTTTGAGTATACGTTAATGGCATGGAATAATAGATTTCATCAACATCACTATTCAAAGAAAATGATTCCAACTCATCTAATCCGCCTAAACGAATACTATCTTTAACATCAAAAGAAATGTCTCCTTCAGAAAAAATACCCTTTACTCTAATCCCCAAGACAGCATCTGACATAAAATAAGTATACAATTGATTTGCAACCTCACTACCACCTATAATGACTACTCTTTTGTAATTAAACCCCGATTTTCTGAAAAGATAAATTAATTTAATTGCCGAATAACGCCACAACATTATTAAAGTAAAAAGTAAAACATAAGTTGCATATAAATGTTCTCTTGAAAACTCAGAAGCTTTAAGTGAGAACAAAATAGCACTAATAATAAAAGCATTAAAAATAAAGGCCTTAAATAAATTAAATAGAACTCTATCTAACCTTCTTAATCGTTTCAGCTTATACAACTCAAGAAACAAAGCAACCAATACCCAAATTCCATTAAAAATGATAAATAAAAATTTGTATTTATCAGAGAACATTAAAGTCTCAAACTTTAAATAATAAGTAAGTAAAAATGCAAAGTTGACAATAAATAAATCACCAATAAAGTGAATTACCCAAAAATATTGTGAATATCCTTTCATATTATACAAAGGTACAAATTAACTCAAGCTACGTTAAGTGCCAGTCAAGCATTTTTTCAACATCTTTGTTTTAGAGAAAACTGCTGGTAATGGTATTTAGAAACTAATTCTTTAAAATTTGAGTTAAATGTAGAGAATATTATTTATAAAGTATTTGAACAAAGAATGAATTATAGTCCGTCACTATTTTCTGCCAAGAATACAAATCACTTATTTTATTTCTATTATCTATAACAAATTCATTCTCTTTAGCTTTTATCTTATTATTTATTAAATCTGAAATTTGTTCAGAGTTCGCAAAATAATATGCATCTTTATCTAAAATTGATTTGTTAAAAATATTATCATGAGCACATATTAATGAATCTGATGCCATTGCTTCTAACAATGATGGATTTGTACCGCCAACACTATGTCCATGAAAGTATAAATTTGAAAAATACCTAAGGGAATTCAATTTATCTAAACCTGAAACAAATCCTAAATATTTAATTTTCTTATCTTGATATTTATTAGATAGATATTGACCAAACTTAGTCTCTAGGCTTCCAATAATCACTAAATCTCTATCTTTTTTTGAATGAATAAATCCTTTTAATATCATTTCAATATTATTTTCTGGTTCCATCCTAGCAATTACAATATCATAATTATATAACTTTAAATTATATTCTTTTAGAATATCAAAATCTGGATCCTTCATTAATTCTGCTCCATAAGCAATATACGTTGACTCAACTTTGTGCTCTTTTTTCAGGTATTCCTGGATGCCAATTGAATCTGCAATAAAATAATCACTATACTTAATCGCAAGGCCTTCAGCATATTTTAAGAATTTTTGCGCCTTTTTAGAGAACTTAGATCGCTTCCACTCTATTCCATCCATGTTGGTAACTAAGATTGATTTCTTAGGCATAATTCTGTTCCAAATAGAACTACTAGTATAGCCCAATTGTAAAACTATATCAAAATCATACTTTCTGGAATTTATTATACAATTAAAGTCATAAATAAACTGACCAGAAGTGCCTATTAAAAATTCAGGATCAAAACAATGAACAATGTTTACGCCATTCCAATTATCTGCTTTATAAGAATGATTATGAGAATTATAAACAAAAACTTCATGCCCATTATTAACTAGCCCAACTGACAAATACTCAGCAAACTGTTCAAAACCACCATAGTTATTAGGTATGCCTCTAGTTCCTATTATTGCTATTTTCATTTATTAGGTGTATTTTCTATTTTTAGTGAAGATACTAATGATTCTAAAATTATTAAATTTAAAGCAAGAAAGGCAAAAATCTGATGCTTCATTAAACCTGCATTAGATAATCCTGAGAATAACATTGTGAAATTAATAATGAATAAAAAAATTAATTTATTATTTGTCTTCCCTTTTAAATAATATAGGTAATAGTAGAGTGGTAGAATAAACATCATGAAAAATAAAAGACTCCCTATAAAAATCCCATACTGACACAATAAAGCTAGTAAATCGTTATGAGAATCTATCAAGACATTATATTTAAAGCCAAAATCTTTCTTATATCTGTTAAATCTCCCAACTCCAATGCCAGTTATAGGCTTCTCTTTTATCATTTCTAAAGAAGTTTTAAAAAGCATAAATCTTGTTAACAAAGAACTTGATTCTGAATTTTCTTTTAATTCTAATTTAGCATTTCCTGAATTTACACCTATAATTTGTTCAATTGAATATCTTTTTTGAATAAAATTAGTCTGAACTAATAATCCATATAAAAAGATAATAATAATGAACGAAGCCAAGAACTTAAATAGTCGTATTAGAAAATTATTTCTTAGATTATAAATAGAATAAACTAATAAAACTAATATTGGGGAAAGAAGAGCCATTCTAGTTTGAGTTCCTATAATAATTATTAAAGATAAAAGCGCAAGAAAAAATATTGTTCTTTTTGAAATTTTTTTATACTTCCTTAACCACAAAAAATATAACAGAATAGCAGAAATAATATTTGCGTATGAATTGACCGATAATGTTCCGCTAGTTAGCCGGCCTAAACCTTCCACATATGTGTTAACAGCAGATTCAAATAGCAAAAAAACTACACTAAAAATGATGCCAAAGAAAATTTGATTTTCAAAATTTTTATAAGAATAATAATAAGATAAGATTAATAACAATACTAAATATCTAAAATGATAGGTATGAGATAATAGCAAATAAAAATCCCAAATATCTGAAGAAAGAAATAAATTAACGATTAGAACTAGCATTACTAATACTAATACTATAAGCGTAAATAAATTACTATTAATATTCTTTGGTCTAGAAACTATTGCTTTCCGCAATATTCCTATCAGTATATATATATCAATATGCGTAAATAAGGGGAAAAATATTTCCCTTGCATCATTTGCTGAAGTTAAACATATACTTGGGAATATGTCATCAACAGGAGAAGGCATTGCCAATAACATAAATGGCAAAAAGAACAAATAATTTCTATCAGAAATTAATCCTAAAAAAGTAATTGAAATAAACAATAATGTAGATGCTACACTAAGAGGGTTAAGGTTAGTTAATAAAATTAAATCGTTATTGAAATTAAGAAATACTGAACTAGTAGCAATATAAAATAATGTTAGGCTAAACACTAATACAAATAAAATAAGTATTTCTGATTGAATCTTATTCTTCATATGCTATAGCATCTTTCATTCTTTCACTTGATTTCCCATCTAAAATATAAAAGAAATCTGATATAAATTTATCATAATTACTAAACTTTGAATACAACAGCTTTTCATCTTTTAATATCTCTAAAAGTTCAATATGATTTCCGGCCGATATACAACAATCATAATCTTCATATGCCAATTTTGTATTTATCTCTTCAAGTTTTATTTGAATAAGAGGCTTATATAATGCAATTGTTTCGGCACCAACAGTAGAAGTTGTTGAAACAACAACATCTGATTTTCGTATTAACTCATGAGTGTCTTCTAATCTAAATAATTTATAGGGGCAATTGTTAAATATCAATTTAGGCAAATGACCATAATGTTCAGAGCTAGGATGTAGCTTAATACTTAAATTTACTTTTATTTCTTTTGTCGCATCATTAATAATTTGCAAAAAATCTCTAGATAAAACTTCTCCAATAGGATTCATTATCACCAAAACATTTAATGATTCTAATGAGTTTTCTAAACTTTTTTTATCTAAAACAATATTATCCATTTTAGGAGTTCCTGTAATCTGTAATTTATTAATATCTGTTCCTTTATCTAAAAACCAATCAAAAGAAAGTTTACCCCAATTAAACATCTTATCTGCATATACAGGTAGATATCCATAATCGAGAACTGGAGCTCCATGTTGTAATACATAATTCTTAATCTTATGCTTTTTACAATAGAAAACAAAGATTCTTGATGTTTTATGTACATCAGAATTTAAAACAACGCTTTTGACATTTGACATTTTATTAAAAAATCTCTCAACACAATTAATAACAAATAAAGAGTCCCACACATTTAAAAGTAACATTATCATATTTACATTAAATAATTTTGCTATTTCTTTTACTTTTTCCCAATTCTTGAAAACTAAAATTGTTACCTTAAAAATATCAATAATCGTACTTAAAAAATTTGAAAATTTATATAAATAAATATCATTTTTCCTATATATTCTCTTATCACAAACAACCTCAATAATCTTATTCTTATCAAACACTTTCTGCAGAGCTCTAGAGTTTGACACCATACTCATATTGTATATGTCATTCACAAAAACACACTCTAAAGAAGAAAGGTTAATTTCCTTTTTTGGGCTAATCAAATAAAGATAAAATTTCACTAAATTATCAAGACTTAATTTCTTAATAATCTGACTCATTCCCCAACCATACCTCCCCAATTTATTCTCAAACAGGAACACCTGAGATAACGCTATAATATCATAACCCTTATAGAATAAACCTACATTATTAACTTTATCTATCTCTTCTTTATAGCTCATATAAGAAGGTTTATTTTATATTTCTTAAGACAAATGATATATATAACAACGAATTCAATAAAATAACTGATAAGTGTAGTGAGAGCTGCTATTTTATATCCATAAATTGGCAACATAATTACATTTAGAACAATATTTAAACCAGCTGCAATAAATGCAGGCAAAGCCATTAAATAAGTGTTTTTGTGAAAAAAAGGAATATTTGACATTAGTGTGTACAAAAAATAGAAAAACATACCTAAAAGAATAGTGGGTATAATATCAAGTATCACATAATACGAACTATTTGATAAAATATTTACTAAAACTGTTTTAAGCAATAAAATAACTATCCCAACCAATACTACTACTAACAAGTACTTCTTAGCAGCACTTTTAATCTCATCTATCTTTTGTAGTTTTAACGATTCTAATATATACTTTTGCCACATCTTATTAGTTGCCAAAAAGAAAGCGGCATAAATAGTTCCAATTGTATATGCAATAGTATAATTAGCCACCTCTACATCAGAATAATAATATTTTATTAAAAACCTATCAGAAAAACCAAGTAATAAAGCTGAAAGCATAGCAGGAATAAAAGGAATGCTAAAGCTTAAGGAAGATTTTATTGTTTCATAGAATAACTCCCAAGAAAGTTTTATAAAGTGTCTTCTAAAAACTACGTATACTGCTAGAGGCACAACAACAATAAGATGAATAGTCCCAAAACTAATTATTCCACCTGAAAAGGAAATCAAATACAAAACTGTTAAAACATAAGGGATAGCCTGTCTTACTATAAATATAATATTATACTTAATAGCATCACCTTTTATTTGTAAATAAGATAAGCTAATTTCTATTATAACAAAAAAGAAAGAACAAAAAAGAATTAAAGAATCTAATCCTTTATCAATTAGAACAACATCAAGATAATTTATTATCCAAAATATTAAAAATAAAAATAAAAATAAGCCTAAACTAAATAACCTCACTGATTGAATAACCTCATTTATTTTTTCCTTAGAATTTATATATACAGATTTTATATAACTTCTTTGGGAAAAATCAATAAACACAGATAAAATTGGAATTGAGATCCAAAATAAAGCAAGTTTTCCAAAACTTACTTTGTCAAAATAATTAGTAAAAAAACTTATAGAAAAAAGAATAATCAGTTTTGCTATTCCTTCTCCTAAAAGATAATAAATATAATTACTAGCTTTATTTAATGTTTCTAATATCCTCAATTGTAAATTGACTTTTAAATAGGTTTATATTTCTTTTAATCTTACTTTTATGCCAATTCCACCATTTAAGATTTTTCAATTCTCTAATCACTTATTTACTGAAACTAAGACTTTGCGCCTTTGACGGTGAATCAAAAAAAACTTCATAACACTTTACATCATAAGTAACTATAGAGCCTGCACTTACGACCGCACCATCTCCGATTTGAACCCCAGGAATAATAACTGCATTTGCTCCAATCCAAATATCATTACCTATACAGGTTTCTTCTATATTTCTTTTATTAATTTCTGAAAAACCAAAATGTTTAATGTAAGAAAATGCATGCGTTGACATTAAAGTGAAGTCATGTTTTGTAGCTCCTATAGTTACATTCCATGAAATAGAAGAAAACTTACCAATCTCTGCATTAATAATTGTGGAACTCGTTCCAATTGTAGAATAATCATTTATAGTCGAATTAGAGACAAAAGAGTTCCTTGATATATTAATATTAGATCCAAGTTTTACATTATATAATTCAGCACCTCTTCTAATTGCGTTATTTTTTAAAAACAATTTCCTATAAAGCGTTAATATACTTGAAACTAGTCTTTTTAATATTATCATAGATGTTTTATAAAACCTTTCATTACATTGTATTGCTTATCAATATATTTCCCTATTTCTATAAAACTATCAAAATTATTGTCTTTATACTCTCTTAGTTTTCTATCTACTTTTGCTACAACATCTTTATCTTCAATATTAAATATAGGTAAGCCCATAGTTTGTACCATTCCTTTTCCTCTACCATCTTCATTAATAAGCATAGAGGGCAAGCGTTTGCTTAAAAAATATAAATGTGCATGAACTCTATACCCAATATGAAAGTCACAATCATCATAAAAATCTAACTTTTCTAACTTATAAGCAACATCTTTAATTTTTATTTTTCTATTAACTAACTTTGCAACACCATACATTAGTAAATAGCCTATTGTTGCCCTATATGTAGTGTGCTTATCTGGGAAAATCCCCCTATGATAACTCATTGTTATTTCTGCATCAGGAAAATATTTATTTATACTTTTAATTAATAAATATGTTTGCTTTATTAATTTAGGATCTGCTGCGGTTGTAAAAACAATCTTTTTAATTGAGTTTTTAATTTCAAACTCTTTGCCAATTGACTCAACATCATACCAAACAGGACATCCAGTCATTGTTACATTATTATACCCACAATTTTTTAAAACACTTGCCGTAATATCATCTCTACAACTTGAATTTTCAATAGTTGAATGAATATTATCTAATAACATTTTTGAATCTGCATTAAACCTAAACTCATTAGGATTAGATGGTCTTCCGCACCAACCTAAACCAAACGGTATAATTGGAACTTTTATCTTTCTTAAATCATTAACTAAAGGATAAATACCCTTATAAATATCGCTTGCATAGGCAGGACCACCACATAGAACAAGAAATCTAGCACTGTTAATTAAATCAATATCTGATTCTAAATTTTTAAATCTATCCAAGATAATTATTTCATCATCTAATAAATGAGCAAACAGTTTTCTTGCTCGTTCTGTAATTAAGAAATCACCTATATTCTTTTTTTCTCCAGATAATAGTACTATCATATCAAATCTTTTTTTATTATATCATCTTCCATTATATCCACTTTAGCCTCTTTACCGACAACATCATAAATATATTTTGGGCTAATTCCATGTGCTGGCCTTTTAAAGGTCAAATCACTCTTTTCAATTATTTTTCCTTTAGGAATGTCGTTTGCAGCAACTAAACTTCTTCTAGCATTTAACCTAGATTTTTCTTCATCTGCTAAAGCTTCAATTTTAAAAGTACCTAAGATTTTAAAAGTAGTTTCTATATTTTTATTAAAAAGCTTTAAATCATCTTTATCCATAGCATGATAATGATCATTTCCTGGCAGTGATTTATCATGTGTAAAATGCTTTTCAATAATTACAGAACCGAGCATTGTTGCAATTTCACATACTTTCATGTCATTTGGAAGGGTATGATCAGAATACCCAATAATATTATCAGGAAATCCTTTAATCAATCCTTTAATCATCCCTAAATTGGCATTCTCATCAGGAGTAGGATAATTAAGTACACAATGCAATAAGGCTAAAGGAACATTAAAAGGTTTTATCCAATTCACAGCATCATGCACTTCCTCTAAATCACTAGCGCCAGTTGATAAAATTATTGGCTTCCCAAAGCTACAGATATACTCAATAAAAGGTTTGTTTGTAATGTCAGAAGATGAAATTTTAAAAACATCCATCATCTCATTTAAAAACTCAGCAGATTCTACATCAAACGGAGTGCTCATGAACTCAATACCAACCTTATCACAATAGTTTTTTAATTCTTGCATCTCATCTTTCCAAAAAGAATCATGTTTTTTAAATAATTCAAACTGAGATTCTGTTGGCTCCTTAGTTGTATCCCAATAAGCAGGCGAATGCTTGGATGCCAATGTTTCTGCCTTATAAGACTGAAACTTTACCGCATGAGCACCACCTTCTTTTGCTTCATCCACTAATCGCTTAGCAGTAGCCATTGAACCTTCATGATTCACCCCAACCTCTGCAATCATATAAGGTTTTACTATTGGATTTTCTTTGTCAACCCCTATATGTAATAAATCTAGTAATTTCATTAATTATTTATCAAATCTTGTATTAGTTTACGCACTCTTTTTCTTCCTGATTTTAAATCTTGTTTCTTCATTAAGCTACTCATGTGACTTCTACTTTCGAAAGAATTTACTAGCCTAACAAACTCATTCATAATATTTTCATCCGACACTTCATGTCCCAGTCCTAAATTAGAAAAACCATATTCTGCTGAAGCAAAAAAATGTGTCATTTCTCTTTCGTTTTGCGCCATAACTACAGCAGGTGTACCGATACTTGCAACTTCATATACTGTCCTGCCAGCAGAAGTAAAAATCAAATCTGCCTGCAACATATAATCTGATATATTCGAAATATTTCTTTTTATAATAACATTTTCATAACTCTTAATTGAATCGTAATTAGCATAGCCAAAACCTGCAATTATAATAATTGTAATATTTTCCTCATTACAATACTGATTTATTATTCTAATTACTTTTTCTGTATAATTATTAGGATCAACTCCTCCAAAAGTAATTAAAATATTCTTTACTTCAGAAGTTATAATCTTCTCCTCTGAAAAAATAAATTCATCTCTTAAAATAAAATATTCCTGTCCAAAATAATGGTTTGGAAGAGCATTTTCTTCAGGGTAGATTGCATTAAAAACTGAATCTGCATATTCACAGCCCTTACCCAAATCTTCAAAATTAATTACTTTTAAATCTTGGCTCTTTAATTCTTTAATATATGCTGCACTAGTATCTAACCTATCATTAATAATAATATTAGGTGCAATTTTTTTGATATCATCTATTATGTTTTCAGACTTCTGCATTAATACAGGATAGTTCTTTGCTTTAATTGCACTAAATGCCATTTCACTTTCTTTATCTACTAAAAATGTAATTTGATGATTTAAGATGTCATTAGCAATAAGAAGTGTATTGTAAACATGACCTAAACCAACAGTAATATTACCAGTTACAACAAACAAGATGTGCTTTCTGCTTAAAAAATACTCACATAAATTCCAGTCTTCATATGTATCAATATCTATTTCCTCTCCACCTGCTAATATTTCTAGATCAACATTTTCTCCAATTCTATTATTTCTAGAAATAACAGAACTTCTTGTTATAAGAAAACCTCCTGTTTCTGTAAACTCAGGCGTTAAATATTGTCTATTTACTCTTTCAGTATAATTAGGAATGTATCGCTGACTCTCTTTTCTCCAAGAAAGGTGCGTAGCATCTTTAGCTGCAATAATTGTGTCAATATCAGTATTATTAATCATTTTTTCAATAGCAGAATCTAGAGATTTTGTCTGCAACAAAGGAGATGTTGGTTGCATTGTAATTATTAAATCATATTTTTCACTTTCACAAGATTTAGCATGAGTATAACAGTCATAAATCACAGGATCTAGAGTTGTTTCGTCATTTGCAATATTTTGATTTCTTTTATGAGTTTTTGCACCAAATTTCTGAGCTGTATTTAATATCTCATCATCTTCACTTGAAACAAAAATATCTGAATTATAGTTAGAGTTTAATGCATTTCTAATAGAATAATACAAAAGAGGCTGCCCTCCTAATAATCTTAAATTTTTTCTTGGTATCCCTTTAGAACCACCTCTTGCTGGAATTACTACTAAGATATTCATTCTAATATATCATTTTTTCAAATCAATTAACTCATCAAACTTAAACTCTAACTCTGTCTCTTGATTAGCAAAGAAACTATGTACTTTATTAAATAATGGCAATTTAGCATTTATATGCTTATCAACTACCAAATCATGGAACATCTCAATTGCATTAAGACCTTCTAATATTACAGAATTAGATTTGTAATCTGCGCTAAAAAAACCTTTTCCAATTAATAAACCCAATGTTCTGTTTCTGCTTAAATCATTTAAAGATGTCAAGCAGAAATCACCAAATCCACATGCTAAAAACAAAGTATCTTCCGATCCTCCAACAGATTTTAATAAAATTCTAGCTTCAGAAAAAGCTTTAGTTAAAATCATAAAACGAGTGTTTGGCGAATTATATTTTGCATCTACAACACCCAAAACCAATGCGTAAATATTTTTCAATACACTAAGCACCTCAACACCTCTAATATCAGTAGTACAATCAATATGGAGGGAAGTATTTTTAATTAATGTATTAATAATTTCATATTGATGATTAGTTGAATAGCCTAAAGTTAACAAGGTATCGGCATGTTCCATTACTTCAACAGCAAAAGAAGGCCCTTTAAGAGTTACAATATTCGTGATTCCTAGATTCTCTTCAATACTCTCAACCACAGTTACACCTTCAGAAAATAAGCCTTTTGATAAATTCACAAATAAAGCATCATCCTTAAAATAGGATTGAAGAATTAATAAATTTTCAATTATGACATTAGAGGGTAAGGCTATAAAAAAAACATCAGCTTTCTTAATTTCATTTTTATCTGATGTCGCTGACAAAAATTTAGTTAAATGCTTATTTGGGAAACAAGACTTGTTAGTGTGATAAGTATTTATTTCATCAACTTTTTGCTGACTTCTGGAAAACAACACTACATTGTTTTCTGTATTTACTGAAAGCTCATTTGCTATTGCTGTCCCAAAGGTTCCCCCTCCAAGTACTAAAATATTCATGACGCGAATTTAGTAACTATTATAGCAATTCGGAAGTATAACCATCAACATATTTCAACAGCAATTCCTTAACAATTATTTCATTTTGTATTTCTCTAGCTGATTTGATTATTTCGACACAATAAATTACTTCTTCAAAAGATAATTTAGACTCTCTTGCCTGCATAATTCTAGGATGTTCTGATTGGATAACATTATCCCCAATCAGTAGTTCTTCAAATAATTTTTCTCCTGGACGCAAACCTGTAAACTCAATACTTATATCTCCATCAGGATTTTTATTATCAATTGGAGTTAGTCCACTTAAATGTATCATTTTATAAGCCAAATCAATAATTTTAATCGGCTCACCCATATCCAAAACAAAAACATCCCCCCCTTTTGCCATTGCACCAGCTTGCAAAACCAATTGTACAGCCTCAGGAATTGTCATAAAATAACGAGAAATGTTTCGGTGAGTTACAGTTACCGGACCACCTTTCTTAATTTGTCTTCTGAATAGTGGCACAACTGAACCTGCAGAATCCAGCACATTGCCAAACCTAACCATTGAAAAACAAGTACTGCTTTTAACAGAAAAAGCCTGTAAAATAAGTTCAGAAAAACGCTTTGAAGCTCCCATTACATTAGTAGGACGAACAGCTTTATCAGTAGAAACCAAGATCATACTATCTACCTTTAACTCGTCAGCAACTCTAGCTACATTATAAGTCCCAATAACATTATTATACACTCCCGAAATAATATTCATCTCAACCATAGGAACATGCTTGTAAGCCCCAGCATGAAAAATTGTATTGATATTATGTTCGCTAACTATTTTTTTAAGTTGATGATAATTAGTTACAGTACATAAGCATGGTACAATTTTAACGCTTTTTAATATTGATGATAATTCCTGATGAATCGTATATAAATTAAATTCTGAGTTATCAAGTAATATAATCTTATCAGGATTAAGATTAATAATTTGTCTTGACAATTCAGATCCGATACTCCCACCAGCACCTGTAATTAAAATATTTTTCCCTTTTATATTTCTTTCAAGTAACTTTTGTTTTGGGGCAACTGGAATTCTACCTAAAATATCAGCAACACCAACATGTTTAATGCTATCAATTGAAACTACGCCATCTACTATATTATCCATTGAAGGTAATACCTTAACTTCAATAGGGAATTTTGTAAGTTTCTGTAATATTTGCGTCCTTTGTTTATGTGATGCTGAAGGCACTGCAAATAATAAAATTTTTGCCTCCTTAATTTTTATTAATTCTTCAATTTTATCAAAAGAAAAAACCTCCAAAAAATTTAAAATAGTACCTTGTCTTGCTTTATCATCATCAATAAATGCAATTGGTGCGTAAACAGTACTTTT
>Ga0209502_10003148_pt1 | contig 13160 bp, 7 predicted proteins | sample ArcticOcean_MG_C_10_FD_187442 | JGI IMG/M metagenome (GOLD analysis project Ga0209502, IMG submission 187442) | Marine microbial communities from western Arctic Ocean - ArcticOcean_MG_CB11_90 (SPAdes) (version 2) | ecosystem: Environmental > Aquatic > Marine > Oceanic | place: Arctic Ocean...
ACTACACCGACGTTGCTGACGTCCCAAAGCCAGGACCGCCTAAGTTCCCCCGTGTCGAGCCCGCAAACGCACAGCTGTCCGGCGCCGCGGCTACCGGGCCGGGAACCACCCTGGAGACCCTCGATTCCAAGTACGAGAAGGACCCGGAAGCGCGCGAGCGCGCTATTTGATTGGATGTACGTCGAAAACCCGCCCCGCGATGTCCCATTTTTTTCTCGAACCGAATCGCGGGCGTCGGCGCACAGCTGTGCGTTTTCGCTCGCGACGCGACGCTCGCAGTGCAGATCTGACTTTTTTCCCGATTTCCTCATCCGCATCCTTTCGCGTCGCAGGCGCTCCGGCACACCGACCCGGTCCAGTGGAACGAAGAGTGCAAGAAGCACTGGAGAAAGATCCACGAAGACCGACGCGCGAGGCGGGTGGCCAAGGCTGCCAACGCCGCCGCTGCGATCGAGCGCCGAAAGACGGCGGCGGACGAACTCGTCGCCGTCGGAACGACGCAAAGCGCTCCGCCCGCGGCGAACGACGAGCCCATGTGCTGCGAACCGTGCCCGGTGGATGCGACGCCCGATACCGATCCAGTGGCGCCCAAGAAGGCGGGCATTGGTGGCAAGCCCTGGTACGTGTTTTCCTTCTCCGCGCTTAACGGTTTCTTTTCCCCGACCCTTGTTCTTCTTCCTTCGCGGCGTTGTCGCAAAAGCTGACTAAAAGCGTCTCGCTCGTCCGCGTCAACAGGAGGGACCCAACGTTACAACGCAGGGCCAAAAGGTGGACCGACCAGGTACGTCGCGATGCCCACGGCCTTTCCTCTTTCATGCTGTGTGTCTATCACGTGCGTGTAGAACCAACCCTCGAACATTCCTTCACAGGAAATCGAGCTGCTCTGCTCCGGTTGCGGCACCGACCAGACCAGCGACTGGGGCGCCAGCAAGATCGAAACGAACAAACCGGTCTGCGAAAAGTGCAGCAGACTACAGAGGACGCCCCCCGACCACGTGTGCGGCCCCAGCGGGTGCGGCAAGGGCGCGTCCAACGTGATGAAGTGGTACCACTCGCAGTGCGACACGGACAACAAGAAACTGTGGTTCTGCTGCTCGTGTTACGACAAAGAGGTGCGCATTCCCCAATTTCCCCAACCCTCCCTCGATGTTCCGTCGCAAACCGTTTCGCTGACGTCGCGTCGTTTGATTTTTTATTTTTCGCAGTCGCTGGAACTCGCGGACGAAGCGGGGAGGACGTGCGGGAGCTGCCCGTCTATCAAGACCTGCAAGTGGCACCCCTGCGACGGCGTACCCGATGGCTGGACTTGCCACCAATGCCACTGCAAGGAAGAAAGCTACCAGAACTTCCAGAAAGAGTACCACAAAGGATACAACAGGCCGAAAAAGCAGAAGAAAGCCTAAGCGTCGACGACCCCACCCCCGTGTTTTCCTTCCTCGAGACGCCCCATGACCCTGAACCGATACGCAACCTGATACGAGACGATATGAATCGAGATAAACAAGTGAAGTAGCAAGACGTTTATTACTTCTTCTTTTTTTATAAAAAGAAAAGCCAATTCACTACTCTACTGTAATATCTCCGCTACTCCGCTACTTGAGCCTCGCTAACACCCGTTTCGCCTGGTCCTCCAAATCGAAAAAGATGTCGACGGTGTCTTCCCCGTCCCTTCCTGCGTGCCCCCCCCCGCCACCGTCTGCGAGTTCGGCCTGGCAATTCGACACGCCTTCCCGCACTGCGTCGCATGCCTGCACCGCCTCCGCCACCGCTGCGGTCAACGCGGATGACAATGCCGGCGCCGCTGCGAGCGCGACGGCGACACCGCGACACCGTTCCGCCACGGTTTCGAGTGAAGCCGCCGCGGCTAAAGCTGCTTCCGGGGCTTCGTCTCGTGCTAGCGAACCCGCGAGCGCGCGCGTGGTATCCACGAAGAGCGCCGCCGCCTCCTCCGGCGCGACGGCGACCATCGCGCTAGTACCCGTCTCCGCGTCCTCATCAGCCGGGTGCGTCGCAAACTCCAGGGCGCGGAGCGCGGCGATTCTTAGGGCCGGAGGCGCAGACCCTTCCGGGTCGGCCGCGGCGACGAGCGCGGCGAGTACTTGCGCCGATGTCCCTCTAGTCGCGGCGCCGCACATGTTCGCCAGGGCGCCAAGTGTTTCAGCTGCCGCAATTGCTTCGCCAATATCTCCGGTGGTAACCGCGGTTCGCCCGCGACGGCCGCCTCCCGGCGCCGCCTCCGCGCCGACGGATACCTCGAGCACCGCAATCGCAGCCGCGGTCGCGCCCGGGAGCCACGGGGCTAACCTCCGGTCCAGCGCCACGGCGAGCCGCGCGAAAACTCGAAGCGAGCACTCTCTTGAAGTCGAAGACGATGTCGCAGCTGACTCAGAAAGCCGCCGAGTCGCCGCGTCCAACAGCGCGTCCACCGTCCCGGCCGGCGCCGCGTGCTCGCCCGTCGCCGCAACGACGGCGGCCATCGCCGCTAGCGCGCGTGCTCGAACGGCATCCGCCGCCTCTTCCCCCGGCGCCGTTCCCGAGCCGGCGAGCTTCGCTAACGCAGAAAGTGTCTCCCCCGCGTACGGCTCAAACTGCGACGCCGCCGCGGTGGCCACCGCGGCGAGCGTGCCGAGACACCGCGCTCGTCCACGCGACCTCGTCGACTCAGCGCACGCGCCGCCCACCAGACTCCCCGCGAGCGCTCTCCACGTTTCCGGATCCAGCTCTTCGTCGCCGCAGTTCTCGACGAAGGAAACCGTCGCGGCGTGCGCGGGCGCGGCGAACCCCTCCACGAGATCAATGGCATCATTGGCACCATCGATTAAGCCCAGTCGAGACTCGGCGTCCGTGGACACGCGAATCGCGACCACCAACAGGCTCGCGACTTGCGTTGCGTGAAGCGACGCCAACGCGTGCCCCGCGTGTTCCGTGAGCTCCGACAAAACCAACGCCGCCGCTCGCGAAGTGGACGCGTCGCCGCTCTCCACGCCGCAACGCAGCGCCGTTAGGATGTGACGCACGGTTGCATCGTCATCCGCAACGTCATGCGCGCACCCCTCTATTACCACGGCGAACGCGCCTAGGGCGCCGGCCGTGGGGGTTTTGTTCAAAGAACCCGCCTCGACCACCGGTCCCAACACCTGCGGCAACACCACGGAGGGCGGGAACCGAAGCGCGCACTGACGCAACGCCGCTCGCGCAGCCGCGGCGACGCCCACCGTTTCCGAGTCGTCGTTCCCGAAACCCGGTGGCGCCCCGTCGTCCCTCGCCGCCGCGCACAGCGGCGGCAGAAGCATCGCCGCGATGGTTGGGGGCGCGTGCGACGCGGAGACGCCCGTGGCGGCGGCGGCGGCGGCGACGCTAGGCACGGGTTCGTCAAGCGCCCCCGAGTGCGTGGACACCAGGGCTTCCAGGGCTTCAAACGCCGCGGCTCGCGCGTCGTCGATTAAGTCTTGGTCGGCGTTGGCGACAACCCTGTTGTCGTTTCCTACGTATCCTCGGGTAGCAACCGCGAGCGTCGTTTCCGCGGCGGGATAGAGCAACTGCAAATCGTGACCGAACACCGCGTCGGCGTCCACGGCGACTGCCGCGGCGAGCGCCCTGAGCGTCGCCGCTACCCCCACCAAATCGCCACAAGAAGAATACTCCACGGCCGCGTGCAGACACCGTTCCAGGATTCGTGGCGCGAGCTCGGCAACCAGAGGGAAGTCCCCCCCCTCGCCCACCGCGGTGGCGAGCTGCGCGAGCGCGCCGAGCGCCGCTCTCCGCGCGCGTCGTCGCGTGTTTGGATTTGTTTGATTTGAGGTATCGCATTCATCCTTGCTCGCCTCGACGAACAAATCCACCAACGACCGGTGGTGGTCTTTGAGATGATTCCCCATGGATTCCACCAAGTTACCAAGAAGCAACGACGCGGCTTCGCGGTGCGCGTCTTTCGGCGACCGCGCGGCTTCGCTGAGCGACGGCAACAAGTCGTCCCACGCCGTCCCAGTGGTCGTGGAGGATTGCGCCACCACATCCGCGGCGTGCGCCAGGGCGCGTAGGGTGGCGGGATCCTCCGCGTTGGCCAGCGCCGCGAGTACGCTCGTTTGCGTCGCTTTCCGGCTGGCATCGTCTAAAGCGCGCCAGTGCTTTCCCGCCGCGGTCGCGAGGAGCACCGCGGCGAGATGGCGAGTCTCGGGCGCCACGGGAACTGGCGCGCCAGGATCTAGATGCTGCAGCAGCGCCAACACCACCGCTGGGTCTTCAGAAGCCGCGGTGACGAAGGTCTCCGCGTCGCGACGCGCGTTGGGGTCGATGCTCGGGGACGCCAGAGCGGAGAGCGCGCGGGAAAACGGGTCCGCCTCCATCGCACCACCGAGGCGCGTGTGCGCGGCCGACTCTGAAATGTGGAGGGCGGCGGTCGTAGTCTTCGAAGCGAAGTGCAGATTTGTCTGGTGCAGGCGTGCAGTGCAGCACATGTGCCATCGCTTGACCCCTTGCTGGTGACCGGAGTATCCGGTGCGATGGCCGGTCAGCAAAGGCCGTTTCCTTCAACTTCACCGAGAGAAACGGCTGGAGGCACTTTTTTTGCCGAAAAAGAGAAAAGGGGAACTACATTTACATCGTCAAGAGCGACACACACAGCGCGCTTCGACACCCGCACGCCTACGACACGGCGCATTCGTCGCACGTCATGTCCGACGACCCACCCACCCCCCCCGTGGACGACGACATGGAGGCGCAGGAGGTCGGGACCTCGGACGAGCTCGCGGTGACATCGGATTCCATAAACGAGCCCGAGACATCCGGCGAGCCCGAATTGGAGCCCGAGCCCGAGGCTGTGGCGGAGCCCGAGCCTGTGGCGGAGCCCGAGCCTGTGGCGGAGCCCGAGCCCGAGCCCGAGCCCGAAGCCCCCGTAGAGGAACCCGAGCCGGAACCCGAGGCACCCGCCGCGGAACCCGAGGCTGCTGTCGAGTATGCCGCCCCTGCGCCATCGCCCGAGCCCGTTCCCACCGCGGTCGCCGCGGCGGCGCCAGCGGTCGCCCCCCCCGTCCCGGTCGCGGCGAAGATGCCCAACCCACGACCGTTCACGAAGGAGAACATCGCGCCTGCCAGTGACCCGAGCGAATCCCTGTTCGCCAAGAAAACACCGGTGCATTCCTACCTCGCCACGCACATCCAAGTCGCGGTGCGCCACGCGTTGCGGGCGCTGAGCGCGCAGCGGCCGGAGGAGCCTTTTGTCATGGCGAGCGATGTGATCCGGAAGTGGACCCCGCAAAGCGCACCCCCCCGGCTTTCCCGACCCACCGGAGGCGTCGGTGTCGGGGCCAGGGAGTACCTGGAGAGCGTCGGGATATTGAAAGTGTTACACGACGGCATGTGCGCCATGGCGAAAGGTACGTTTCCCAAATCCAGGCGCGCTGTTTACGGACCCTCTTTGCGTATCATTTACGGCGTACTGGCAACTGCGTAATACAGCACAAACGCACTGTTGCCTGCGTTTTATGGAGTACAGGTTGAAAGCCACACCACGGGCGGAACTACCCAATCCCGGATATACACATCACGAAGTACACCCGTACTCGAGAGACTCTCCGACTGACGCTTTTTTTTATTAATCGCAAGTGCGCCCGGGCGACCCGCGGCAGTTTCTTTCGGACTATCTCCTGGACAACGCCCCCGTTCCGGATTACGTGAAGAAGATGGAAGCCTTCGACGATAGCGATGAGCGGATGGCGCGGATGGAGCAAAAGATGAAGGGGGCGCAAGCCGCGCTGGACGCGTCCGCGGCGTAAGCACCGGGGGTGATTATTGTAAATTTAAAGCTTTTTTGAGCTCTTTTCCTTCTCGTGCATTGGAGAACTAACTTTCGTCATCCGTCGTCGCGTCGTGTCGCACTTCGACTCAATGCCACTATGTGGACGATTTGGGAGTCATCAGACCTACATGTGTGTTTGCATAAGTTCGTGACTAATAAAGCAACGTTTGCGGTCTTTGTTTTGCGCCTCAAGATGTTTTTTGCGCTTTTCCGCAACCGCAGAAGAGATCACGCAAAAAACGAAAAAAGCGGTTTTCGATTTCGCCCCTCGACCATCACGCCCCGACTTCCGCACAACCCAACGCGCGCGACCCGGTTCCCGTAACCGCCCCGGTAGAGCCGAACCCGTGACTTTTTCGTCGCGCCAACCACGCGATTGTCGTTTCGTTTGCTGTTCCGTAAACCACCGTCCCCGTCGTCGCCGTAACGCGCTTCGCTTTCGGATTCAGTTTTATCCATCGCGGAAACCGGAACGTGACGTGCCTTTAACGTAAGCGCAACACACCTTACCCCCGGCATCATGGCTTCCGCGTGCGTCTCCCTGGCGCGTTTCGCGGGGCCGTGCAGTGTCTCTGGTAGAGCCGAGCGCGCCCCGACGACCGCCGGCGCTCGCGTCGTGCGCGGTGCGGCGAACCCGGCGCGCGCCGTGTTCTCCGCAAGGGCAATCGGAAACGCCGGCAAGCCTCACGGCGTGGTGGCCCGGCGCGGCGCCGCCGTGCCTCACGCGAGCCTGATGGAGCCGACGACGAAGCAGGCGACGTACAAGCGTCGTCCTGAGGACGTCGTCGCATCCAACGGCAGGGAGGTTGAGCAGTTCGCGTTGGAGTCGTGCGTGGCGAGGCAGAACAGCGGCATCACCACACCGCCGCCTAAGATTCGACCCGACACGCTGGACGACGCGTACGAGCGGTGCCGCGAAGTCACCGCGGAGTACGCCAAGACGTTCTACTTGGGCACGAAGCTGATGACCCCGGAAAAGCAAAGGGCGATCTGGGCGATATACGTCTGGTGCAGGCGCACGGACGAGCTCGTGGACGGCCCGAACGCGTCGCACATCACGCCCGAAGCGCTTGACCAGTGGGAACGGCGGCTGGAAGCGGTGTTTGAGGGCCGGCCGATGGACGTCATCGACGCGTGCCTTACTGATACGGTTTCCAAGTTCCCAGTCGACATCCAGCCCTTCAGAGACATGATCGACGGCATGCGCATGGACCTGGTGAAACCCCGGTACCAAACCTTCGACGAGCTTTACGAGTACTGCTACCGGGTCGCCGGCACCGTGGGTTTGATGTCCATGCCTATCATGGGCTGCGACGACGACTTCGAGGGCGACCTGAAGAAGGTGTACAACGCCGCCCTATCCCTGGGGCTAGCGAACCAGCTGACGAACATCCTGCGCGACGTCGGGGAGGACGTGCAAACGCGTAACCGTATTTACGTCCCCCTCGACGAACTCGCGCAGTTTGGAATCACGGAGGAAGAGATCATCCGAGGCGGCCTGTACTCGCCGAGCACGGGGAAAGTCGACGACCGGTGGAAGGCGTTCATGAAGTTCCAAATCGCACGCGCCAGGGAGGTGTTCCAGGAAGCGGAAGATGGCGTGAACTGCTTGCACGCGGACGCGCGGTGGCCGGTGTGGAGCGCGCTTGATGTGTACCGCAAAATCCTCGACTCCATCGAAGCCAATGACTACGATAACTTTTCGAAACGAGCGTACGTCCCAAAGTGGGAAAAGTTCGCGATGCTGCCGAGCTCGTACGCCAAGGCCAAGCCCGCGCAGAAGTACTAAAAGGAAACCGGGACATTTATTTCAATTCAAAGAAAGGAGAGAGAAGAGACTCGCGTGTGCAAACAGCCAGTTTTAACATCGCAAAACTACGGACGCGTATCACAACGCTTTACGCGCGGAACGTATGTCGCATTTACTCATGTCACACACTCTTATGCCGCATTTTTTGGCTTCGAAAGAAACGTCCCTGAACGTCGGGGACGAGTTTCCCGCGACGACCACCGCGTCGGCGCCGGTGCACTTAACAGCGCACCGCTCGATTAGCGGCGACGACGCGCCGTCGTTTTGATGACTCGATTCCACGCGAATCGCCTCTGAGAACCCGGTGAAGTCGAACTCCATGTTCCGGATCCAGCAGTTGCGTTTGATGCGAAACACGGAGGTGTATTTCTCGACACCATCGACAAAAATAACACCGCTGGCTTAATACTCGCAGATACCCCGCTTCATACTTCTCATTCTCATCTCGCGCTCCCCTTGCGCCGCGGCATGACGCGTTCCGGAGGCGGCCTGCGCGCTTTGGGCGGCGGCCTGTTACGTGGCACCGGCGCGGGGGTCGGCTTGCTTTTCTTTGCGACTGGTTGCGCCTGGTGTTTCCCCCCGTACGGCGTGGTTCTTTTCGTTCCCAGCCCCTTCCCAAGCTTGGCCGCCTTCGCCGCTTCCAAAACAGCCTCGGCTTCGCAGTCCACGCACGTCCACCGCCGCGGCGTTCCTTTGTCGTCGCCGATGCCGACGCACCGCGTGTGCATCCATACCTCGCAGTTGTCGCACGCGATCATGCGCTGGCCGTCGTCGTCGGATGTTCCACACACACAACGCACGGTCCACTGATCCAGGCCTCCCTGGTACCGGAACTCCGATTCAAGGTCCGCGCCTTCGCCGTGCACTAGGAGTTTTTTACCACCCAACTTTTTCCCGATCTTCGTGCCATCCTTGACGTTTTCGAAACCAATCACAGCCTTGACCTTGAACTTCCCTAGCACTACGTACAGGTGCTGGAAGCACTTGGTGGCGCACTGTTTCAACTCACCTAAGGTCGCATCAGGGGGGACCAGAACAACCTCAGGCGGCGGTTTCGTTTCCACGCCGTACGTTTTGCTTCGCGCGCGTTTGGCTTTTTCCGCTTTGCTTTTGTTTTTCAGAAAAGCGTCGCTCCCTCCGTTCATGCCGCTTACCTTCGGGCCTTTGTGCTTGGAGTCGATAACAGCGGTGACCATGACCCTCGTTGCTTTGCCCACCGCGCTTTTCACAGGCGCTTTCATCGCAAGAAGTTTCTCCACCGACGTGTACGTCTTAACGAACTGCTTCGTGTCCAACAACACCCGCGCGCACTCGATCAAATCGAAACCGAGGTAGGACTTGGAATCATTTTTGGATGAAGTTGAGGTGTCGCTCTTTCCGTTACCCGCGCCCGGCACCAAAGCTCGCGCGGGCAAGTAGCTCTCCAGCAACGTCTTGTACACGACCTTCACGTCACGGTCCAGGTCGGATTTTGAGAGTTGCCTTGCGGCTTCCTCTGCGGCGCGGCGTTCGCCCGTGGCGCCGGGTTTTGTTTTGGGCGCGGCGAGGTTTTTGTTCTTTTGGAGACCGCCGGTTTCGGGTTTGGCCGGCTTTGACGTCTCCGGCGCCTTTTCCTTTTGCTTCTTCACCACCACGGGGGATAGATCCGCCTGTTTCGGTTTCGGAGGCACCACCCTCGCGCGCATCTTGCGCATGCCCTCCACCTTGTCTAGGTGGTACTCCAGCTGGCCGGTGGAGGCGTTCTGGCGGCGACGCACTTTCGCCTTGATTTGCGGGCCTGCGTTTTTTTTTTTTTGAGGACAGGACGAAGAAAGAGACAAAGAAAAGGTCAGTCTCGGACAACGGCGGCGAGGGGAGAGAAAGTCGCGTGGATCACATCAGGATAAACAAAAAGATAAAAAAGCGCGCGGGTCGGTTTCCTTGTTCTCGACGCCGTGTCAATTTTCGACATCGCTCCGCAGGTGGCGTTCGAGATTCGAAGCCGCCTCGCGTACGATTTGGCTAGTCTTCGTCATCCCCGGCGCTTTTTCGGTTTTTTTTTTTTTCCCGATTTCCATCCGAGCGGGTTGAGTCGTAAACGTACGCGACTACATGGGGGCTTGAGTAGTTCCCGGAAGTTTACTTGTAACCGTCCCAAACACACGTACCTGTTGTGTTTTTGTGTTTGTCCACCACGCAAAGCGTGACTTTGGCGTCCGAGATTGTTTTCAGGACGTGGTCCAGCAAACCGGTGTCGCCGACGCCTTTTTCCCTCGCCGCGCCGCGAACGTCGCGCCTCGCCATCCACCGCCCGTTCGCCTCGCGAAGCACCTCGACACACGCGGTGCACGCGGTTTCTATTCGCTGTTCGCTCCATCGCGAGCCGGCCGATGGGCTTTTCGGAGACTCCGGGTCCGGGTCAGGTTTGGTGGGCTTTTTCTTAGCCACCGGCGTCGGCGCGAGCGGCTCGACTTTCGGCTCGACCTTTACGGTCTGTTGCGACTCAACCGGTTTCAAATCGCCGCGTTCCCGGTGTTGTGTTTTTTCTTCGTGTTTCGCCCCAAACTGTCGCCTCGCCTCCGCGGGCGCGGGCGCGGGTTCCGCTACGAAGTGTTCATCAGTAGAGGGAACCAGCCCGTCCGCGCCTCGCGGGCGAAGCGGGCGAAGCGGCGTGACGCGCGGCTTCGCCGCGGACATGACACGGTTTTTCTTTGAGGATTCGCCGCCTTTGTTTTCGTGTCCCAGCTTCGACGCCTTGGTGGCTTTGGATTCAAACTTCAGAGGCTCGAAAAGCGAGCTCGCGGCTTTGCGTTTCGCGCACGCCTCTCGTTCCTCTTCCCGGCGTCGTTGCGCCCGGTCTGTGCCGTTGCCGTTGCCGTTCGCGTCCGAGTCCGACGCCGCGCCTTTCCCTTTTTTCCCTCCGTCCCCGCGTCCCGTTTCGCCGCGCCGGCGCTCGCGAAGCACCAGCTCTTTTTCCGCCTTGTCGTTTCTGCGGACGATTCGCTGCAGCAACAACAGCAGCGCAACGAGGCCGCCCAATGTTTTAGGCGCGTACTGCTTCATCAGCACCTGGTACCGCGTGATGACTTCAAGCGCGGCTTGGTCGGGAAGCGCGGTTCCGCCTTTTTCGGATTTCGCCATTTTTAAAAAGTCAGCCGCCACGCTAACAAGGGGAAACCCCCGCAACCGCTCGGCGGCTCTTTGGTGCGTCGCCGCGGTGTTCCCGAAGCTTCCTTTGCCGAACCGGTACCCGTACGTGCCGTACCAGGTTTTGCCACAAGCTACTGGGTTTAGTAACCGGAACTCCACGCCGTATTTCTGCGAAACGTCCTCCACGGAGACCTCCCTGGCGTTTAAAACGGTGCACAGTTTTTCCCAAATCTGAATAAGCTGCTGCCCCGAAAGATGCAAACTCCCCGCTTCGCGGCCGTTTATGCGCATCAAGTGCCCGCACCCGTTCGCGTGCAACGTGCCGTGCATCAGGTGCGTCTGGTAATCCAGAATCGACGTGGCTTTGTCGTTCTCGCCGCACGCGGGGCACGTCTTGTCCTTCGCGGGCGCCGCGGCTGTGCAAATCTGGCAAATGCGTTTCCCAAGCAACTCCGGTTTCGACTCCACCCTGAAATCGGTGTGGATGATGAAATGGTACTGCTTCCGAGTGACGGGGTGGTGGTGCCACCCAATACAACGGCAGCAATCGCAGTGCACCCTGGTGCTTTCCAACATGGTTTCTTCGTAAATGCGTAACCTGCATTCGTGCGTTGTGCCCTTCCCTAGGGTCACCGTGTGCCCCAACACACCCCGCTCCACGCAGCAATCGTCCGGCTCGGTTTCCGTTTTGATCAACGAACGCACGTTGTCCCTGGAGCGGTCGTGGGAGTTTTGGGTGACGGGGTCAGAGGAAACGCAGAGGAGCCCATGTGGTGTCAGCGCACTGACTCGGACGCAAGCACACCCGTGATCGTGGGAACAGTTCGACTCCTCCCGTCCACGGGAGGGCGATCGAATGGTTGGGGCACTTTATTCCGCGCGCGAAAAGCACCGAGCCCAGTGTCGATTGTTCTTCACCACGTGGCGTCCACGGGGGGCGCGCGGTCACGCAACGCACCTGAAGGGGCCGTAATACGCAAGGTCATCCTTCTCCAGCCAAGGCACCACCTGCGGCTCGTCCATGTGATCGCTCGGCATCACGCAGGCCGCCGTGTGTGTTCTCCTCTCGTCGCCAGCGCGCGCGTTTGGGTGCCAGACAGAGCAGAACAACCCTCACTCGCCTGAATCCAAATTCAACGACTCCGAGGGTTGCCCCAACGCGCACTGGCGGCGCGCCCGTCGTGCGCTTCGCGCTTCCACCGAACGCGCGGATTCGGTCGGTTTCCGCTCGCCAAGCCACGCGGCTTCGCTCCCCCGTAAAGTGGGGGGGACACGAGGTCGTTGAAGCCGCAAACGCCGCGACCGCCTTGCGGCGCGTTGCCGAGGTCACGAGGGAAGGCTCACGCGCCCAGAATCTTCCAGAAACGTGGAAGATGGGCCGCTTGTTTTTTTCCTGTGTAGCCTGGCAAAAAGCTGTCATCACCTGATCGGTCCGGGTCGCAGTGTTCGAGGGCGCAAGTTGCGCGGTTGGGCGCTCGTTGGTTAAAATGAGCACACGAAACGCGCTGCGACGTGCGACCGCGGCTGCGCCGTGGACAACGGCGACGCCGCGGTCGTGGAAACCCGTGGAGTTGTGTCGCACGGTGTGGTCATCAGGCTCCCCTGTTCGTGGGTTCGCGCCAGTCACGCCCAACGCTTCGCCTTGGAAAGGCGGGCGATCCTTCGCCGCGGCGGCGGAATGTACGTCATCCATAGTACCCACCCCCACCCTGCATGCGCGTACTTTGCGCGCAACACGATGGCATCGCGTGTCTCGAGTCTCTAGTCTCTGGTCTACAACGACGGCAAGGGACACGGGGCGCGACCATCGGAGATATTTTTGGAAATCCATCCCCGACGCTTCGCTTTGCAAAAACGTTTGGGCAAAGTTTTCCTCGATTCGCGCGCGCCTTTATAAGGTTGGGTTAAGTGATGAAAACCTCGTTGCTGACCTTTCTTTTCCAATCGCTTCCAACGTAAACCCGGACACTAACACTGTCGCCCACAAAACCCTAAAAAATCGTCCACCCGACACAAACAGACCCTCCGCACCAGACGATCACGATGCCGGCGTTGTCGCCGACGATGACGCAGGGCGCCATCGCGGAGTGGAAGGTTGCACCTGGCGCGCAGGTCAAAGCCGGGGACGTCATCGCTGATATCGAAACGGACAAAGCCACGATGGCACTGGAGTCCATGGAGGACGGGTGGATGGCCAAGATCTTGGTGGAAGCGGGGGCGCAGGACGTGCAGGTTGGCGAGATAATCTGCGTGATGGTCGAGGAACAGGGGGACTGCGAGAAGTTCGCGGACTTCGCGCCGACCGCGGCCGCGCCCGCCGCACCCGCCGCGCCCGCTGCGCCTGTTGCACCTGTCGCGCCTGCCGCGCCTGCCCCTGCCGCCGCTGCGTCTCCCCCTCGACCCACCTCCGGCGACCGGGTCTTC
>Ga0209502_10003149_pt1 | contig 13157 bp, 9 predicted proteins | sample ArcticOcean_MG_C_10_FD_187442 | JGI IMG/M metagenome (GOLD analysis project Ga0209502, IMG submission 187442) | Marine microbial communities from western Arctic Ocean - ArcticOcean_MG_CB11_90 (SPAdes) (version 2) | ecosystem: Environmental > Aquatic > Marine > Oceanic | place: Arctic Ocean...
ATAATGGAAAAGGCTTGGGGCTCGCCTTGGTGTCAAAGATAGTGGCACAGCATAAGGCCTGGGTAAGTATTTCATCACGACCGGGGCAAACCACATTTCGTATATCGTTGCCGATTGAAATTGAAATTGAAAAATAGGAAATATTATTATGGATGGAACGGTTTTAATAGCTGATGATGATCGCACAATACGGACCGTTTTGACGCAGGCCTTCACGCGCGCTGGCTGCAAAGTTCACGCTACCTCATCACTAACAACGTTAATGCGCTGGGTTGAGGATGGAAGGGGTGATTTGGTTGTCTCCGATGTGGTTATGCCGGATGGGAACGGCTTAGATAACTTGCCGAAGGTCATGAAACTGAGACCTAATCTTCCAGTGATTATTATATCTGCGCAAAATACTATCGTTACCGCTATTCGGGCGAATGAAGCCAAGGCCTTTGACTATTTGCCCAAACCATTTGATTTGCCAGAGTTGATGCGCCGATCTGCCATTGCTCTGGAACGTCGCCAACCAGCGAAGTTAGGGGCCGCGCCTGTTACAAATTCAGACGTGGAAATCCCTCTGGTGGGGCAATCTCCCGCCATGCAGAAATTGTACCGAAATATAGCACGGACTATGAATTCTGCAATCCCGGTGTTGGTTATAGGCGAGCCGGGAACTGGGAAGTCATTAATAGCAAACAGCTTGCACAAGTTGTCCAACCGAGCTGATCAACCATTTGTCATCATTCATCCAGAGATGGCTGAGAGTCAGTCTTTGATTAAAGATGCAATCCAACGGTCTGAGAATGGCACACTAGTTTTGGACGGCGTAACAGACTTCAGTCCTGCCTCACAATTACGAGTATTACACACGTTAGGCGAACCCAGTGAACAGCCTGCACGCTTGATTTCGATTGCAGGGACAAACATCCTATCAGATGTTCAAAATAGTAATTTTAGGAACGATCTTTTTTTTCGTATATCTAGCTTACAACTGGCGGTGCCTGCTTTGCGCGAAAGGGTCGACGATATTATGGTCCTAGCAAAACACTTTCTTAAATTGGATTCTACCGAAACACCAGTCGAATTCAGTACTGTAGGAACGGAGGCGCTTCGTTCGTTTAACTGGCCAGGCAATGTACGCCAGTTGCAGAATGTTGTGTCCCAATTGATAATGGAAGCACATAACACGATTTATGACGGTTCAACAATATTAGAGATTTTGAAAAGTACAGGTCTCTCCGCAAGTTTAACTCATATAGTACCCTATGGTAAATTATCAGAAGCGGTTGAACAGAATGTTCAAAGATATTTTGACCTGCATGGTGCAAATTTGCCTCCTAATGGTATTTATCAGAGGGTATTAACCGAGGTTGAACGTCCTCTTATTGAAATTACTTTGTCTGCTTGTGCTGGAAATCAGGCTAAATGCGCAGATCTTTTGGGTATAAATAGAAATACTTTGCGTAAAAAAATTAATGAGCTCGAAATTGTAGTGACACGACATCGAAAAATGATGTAAAAGAGCAACATGCGTTGCATTTTAACAATATAGTTAGAAGTTGAGCCGCTGTTGTAACTATAAAAGGTCAGCAAAAATGCGCAATGGTCTAGCCAGTTCTCTTTTAGATAGGATTGCTGATTTATTGACAAACAGGTCTGCCAATTCTGGGCTTACCTTTGCATTGGTTATTATTGGACCGTTGCTAGTGTTTTTTACATTCTATGCGATGCAACCTATTCAGGGGGGACGGGCGTCACTGCGTTTCGCATTAACTGCTGATTTTGTTTATATTTTGTTTATAACTACTCTGTTGATACGTAGAATAGTCCAGTTGGCTGCCGCGCGGCGTGCAGAATCTGCGGGTTCGAGGCTGCACTTTCGGCTAACTACCGCGTTTGCGACTATAGCACTATTTCCTACTATTCTTGTGGCGATATTTGCGGTATTATCAGTTAATCAGGCTTTGGAAGGTTGGTTTTCTGAAAGAGTACGAAATGCTGTTGGTGCTTCTCTGAGTGCAGCTCAAGCCTATCAAGCACAGACGCGCAAAGGTGTTATAGCTGACACGGAAGTATTCGCGGATCGCTTAAATGCCCTAAACCAAAATAGGTTATTAATCGGCAACATAGACACGGACAGCCAATTGAGCCCTGAACTTACACGCTTACAAACTGAATTTGAGCGCGGCTTAAAGGAAGTATATATAATTAATAATATGGGTGATTTGCGCCTACGCGGACCATCATCTTATCTTTTTGACTATGAGAAACCAACCCAAACTCAGATGATTTTAGCCGACGGTCCAGATGTACTGATTATTGAGGATTTAAGTGCTAATGAGATGCGGTCGCTCGTTCGATTACGCAATTACTCAAATCATTATTTGTATCTTACGCGCACAGTCGATGGGTCACTTTTAGGCCTTTTGGAAGAGACGACAGAAACAGCGACCTATTATAACCAACTAGAGTCTGAACGAGGTCGTTTATTGTTTGATTTTGGGCTTTTGTATCTCGCATTTGCGGTAATTTTGATTCTAACAGCCACTTGGCTCGGCCTTTGGTTTGCTGAGCGTCTGGCCAGTCCTGTAGGGAGAATGGCCGCCGCCGCTAAAAAGGTGGGGGCTGGAGATTTGGATGCACGAATTGAGAACATCAAAGGTGATGATGAGATAGCAATGCTAGCCCACTACTTCAATCAAATGACCCACCAACTTAAGGGACAACGCGACACGCTTATTAAAAGTGCGGATCAAGCTGATCGTAGGCGGAGATTATTTGATAATGTCTTGTCATCAGTGACATCAGGGGTGATTGGGTTAGATAAAACAGGGCATATTGCCTTTTTAAACAAATCAGCGCAGCGGGTTTTGGATTTACCCGAAGTCACAGAGCCTTCTCTATTATCCGATTCCGTTCCAGAGTTTGGCGATATGATGAATTATTTTTGCAGTGGCGTTAGTGATGTGGCGCAACGAGAAATTCGTTTGGTGCGACGTGGCAAGCTTGAAAGTCTTTTGGTGCGTATTGCATTGCGGACCAACGAGTCATCTGAGGCTGAGGGCTATGTAATCGCATTTGAGGACGTCACTGATCTGGTGAGTGCACAGCGCATGGCAGCTTGGGGGGATGTAGCGCGCCGTATTGCGCATGAAATTAAAAACCCTTTGACCCCTATCAGACTGTCCGCTGAACGAATCAAACGCAAATTTTCTTCCAAGCTTGGTGACCAGTCGGGTGAACTTGATAGTATGACCAATATAATTGTGCGCCAAACGGACGAACTACGGCGAATTGTCGATGAATTTTCTCAATTTGCAAGGATGCCTGAACCTGACCGTAAGCCAATTGAGTTTGGGGCTCTCATTAAGGATACTGTGCTGCTGCAGGAGAGTGGGCAACCAAATGTAACTTTTAAGCTAGATTTACCTCTAAAAAATATTTGGATTGATGCTGATGTATCAATGATTGGCCGTGCTGTTACAAACTTGTTGAAAAATGCTGGGGAATCCATTGAAGAAGCCATTAAAGAAGCCCCCGATCGCGATGGGGAAATCAGAGTTTTAGTGTCTCAGACTGAGAAATTAATTGTGCTTGAGATATCGGACAATGGCGCTGGCTTACCGCAGGACAGGTCGCGATTGATGGAACCTTATGTGACCAATAGAGCTTCAGGTACAGGTTTGGGCTTATCAATTGTCGCAAAAATAATTGAAGAACACCGCGGTATTTTTTTACTTTCTGATGCCTCGCCCTTTGGCGATGATCCCAAAGTCGGCGCAAAAGCAGTAATTAAACTACCACGAATGAAACATAATACTGAGCAAAACATAAATTTAGGAAAACCAGTATGAGCTATATATTGATAGTAGACGATGAGCGAGATATTCGAGAACTTATTTCAGATATTCTTATTGATGAGGGCTATAATACTCGCTTGGCTGGTACATCGGATACTGCTATGCGCCAAATTTCCGATGAACGTCCAGCTATGTTGATCCTCGATATTTGGTTAAAAGATAGTGCCATGGATGGTATTGATATTCTCAAGTTGGTTAAAGCTAATCACCCAGATATTCCGGTAGTAATTATTTCAGGGCATGGCAATATCGAGATTGCAGTTGCGGCCATCAAGCAAGGCGCGTTTGATTTCATAGAAAAGCCATTCAACATAGACCAACTCAACGTGGTGGTACGGCGCGCGATGGAAGTAGCCAATCTACGGATTGAGAATACTGCCCTGCGTAGTCAATATAATCATCCGCTCGAACTTACAGGGAAAAGCACTCTTTTTAAGGCCCTAAAGAACAATCTTGATAAGGTAACTAAATCAAATGGACGGGTTTTACTTTACGGTCCCTCAGGTGTAGGCAAAGAAACTGCAGCACGCTACATTCATGCTAATTCAAACCGCGCCGATATACCACTAGTAGTGGTTAATTGTGCATCGTTGGAATGCGATGACGTCGACGCCAAACTGTTTGGTGTAGAATCTGGTGCCAAGGCCGTCCAAAATGGCATTTTGGAAGCAGCACATAATGGTGTATTGTTTTTTGATGAGATAACAGATTTACCGTTATCTGCGCAGGCAAAAATTTTGCGAGTCTTGGTAGACCAAAGTTTTACCCGTGTTGGAGGCTCCTTGGCTCAAAAGGTTGATATTCGAGTTATCTCAGCAACATCTAGAGATTTGTCGCAAAAAATTAAGACTGGGGCATTTCGTGAAGAGCTCTTTCATCGTTTGAATGTTGTGCCGATAGAAATTCCTAGTTTAGAACAACGCCGAGAGGATATTATTATTCTTGCTGAGCATTTTTTGATAGAGTTTAATGAAAAATTTGGTCTGCCAAAACGAGCCTTAAGTGAAGATTCTGCGACAACTCTCGAAAGCATGGATTGGCCTGGCAACATCCGCCAGTTAAAGAATCTGATTGAACGTATCTTAATTATGGGGCCACCTGACGCTTTGATCGAGCCAGAGGAACTGTCCAACACTAATGGTGGTAGTGACAGTAAAGACGGCCAAATTATGTTGTCTAGTCGTGTAGCAACGTTCTCTTTACGTGAAGCGCGAGAATTATTTGAACGAGAGTATTTGCTGACCCAAATTAACCGTTTTGGAGGCAATATTAGCAGGACCGCTAACTTTGTCGGAATGGAACGTTCAGCGTTGCACCGTAAGTTAAAATCGCTGGGTGTAGTAACTTCAAATAGAAGTGGCGGGCGCGTGGCAAGCTTGGACGAAAATTAAATCGAATAATTGACCTTCAGTCTCTTGTCTGACACAAACTGCGTTAGATTTTTCTTGATCCAAAAGGGGCCTATCCCGTGAAAGTGATCATTTGTGGCGCCGGTCAGGTTGGCTGGCAAATAGCGCGTCACCTTGCCAATGAAAAAAACGATGTGACGGTAGTAGATCGCAATCCTGACCTCGTTCGCAGGCTAACCGATACATTGGATGTGCAGGGTATTGTGGGCTTTGCCAGCTACCCTGATATTTTGGCACGCGCTGGGGCAGATGACGCAGATATGGTTATTGCGGCCACTCATTCTGATGAAGTGAATATGGTCACCTGCCAAGTTGCCCATTCTGTGTTCAATATTCCACGTAAAATAGCACGATTACGTTCACAAAGTTATCTCGATGCAATTTACTCTGATCTTTATCGTCGTGATCATTTACCAATTGATGTTGTTATAAGCCCCGAAAAAGAAGTTGCTGAAGCGGCTATGCGTCGATTAGATACTCCAGAAGCCTTCGAAACTGAGTTTTTTTTGGGTGGAGAAGTACAGATGCTGGGCATAACACTAGATGATAAATGCCCAGTGTTGAACACGCCGTTAAAACAGCTATCTGATTTGTTTTCCACTCTTTCAGCAATAGTTGTTGCTATCAGGCGTGAGGGTAGTTTATTTGTTCCCAGCTCAGGTGACCAGCTTTTTATTGGAGATTCATGTTATATATTTGTTCAAAAACATGATGTTCAACGCGCCTTAAAGGTTTTTGGAAAAACCACTCGGTCCCGAGACCGAGTAGTGATTGTAGGCGGTGGCAATGTGGGCTTTGCAGTGGCTCAAAATCTAGAAAACCGAAGCAGTCGCATCAGGGCAAAAGTTATTGAGATAAACCGCACAACAGCTGAACATGCTGCAGAAGTTTTAGAAAAGACAATTGTTCTTCATGGGGATGGCCTAGATTCTGAAATTTTAATTGAAGCAAATATTGAGCGTTCCGATGCTATTTTAGCTGTGACTGATGATGATAAAACTAATCTTTTAGCAGCTATTCGTGCTAAATCCATGGGCTGCCCATTGGCAATATGTTTGATCAATGATCCCTCTATGCTGCCGCTTTTGCAAGCTATGGGTATCGATGCATATGTTAACCCTAGGGCGACTACTGTTTCATCTATTTTGCGCCATATCAGGCACGGGAGGGTTCAGGGTCTCTATTCTATTGGTGATGCTGAGGGAGAGATTATTGAGGCACAAGTGCTTTCAACGTCAACCATCGCAGGCCATTACATTCGCGATGTTGAGTTCCCAGAGGGAGTGTTAATAGGCGCTGTAAAAAAAGGCACAGAGATACTGAAACCCTCAGGATCTCTACGTATTGAGGAAGGCGATCAAGTGGTTTTGTTTGCGCTTTCAAACGACGTAGGTGAAGTTGAACGCTTATTACAAGTTACCATCGACTTTTTCTGAGGATGTGGGTCGTCTTCAAAAAATTGCCTTTAGCAATATCAATACCCGTCATTTTTATAATCATGATGATGATTCCATCCTTGCATGGTTTCCATGTAGGTAATGAAAATCAAGGCCGCACTTTTCTTTATGCGGCACTTATTGGTTCGTTTTCGTTAGGTTTTATTAGCATTTTAGTTCAAAATGAACCTTTGTTTATGTACCGGCATCCGCAACTCTTGTCTTGCCTTTGCTTTTTCTTAGTACTCCCATTTTTTTTGGCCATCCCATTTCATGAAGCTATAGCCTCTCAAAATATAATTAATGCCTACTTAGATCTCGTCAGTGTTGTTACCACAACTGGCCTACCAGTCTTTTCAGCCAATGCTTTAAGTGAGACTATTATAATCTGGCGTGTGTGTGTGGGGTGGACCAGCGGTTTTTTGATGTGGGTCTTTGCATGGTCGCTATTTGCACAGCTGAACCTTAGTGGGCTCAATCATTTGGGGGGGGGGGACCCTGGAAGCGGATACGGTATCAAGGGACCCTTTGGCAAGGCGGGGTTGCCAGTCGAAAAGTTTTGGCGGGAGGCCGCGAGATTGGGCCCAATTTATTTTTTAATTACAACTGTTACAGCTTTGTCTCTATTGTTTGTAAGCGGGGATCCTATTTTTGCAGTTTTGCGAGCAATGTCGACAATTGCGACCTTTGGTGTCGATCTACCAGGACATCCAGGGTCAGGTTGGTCCAGTGAGGCCATATTGATTTTGGTTATGTTTTTTGCTTTATCACGAGGCACTTTCTCGAGGTCTTCTTCCAAGACAAAAAAATGGCTTTTGTTATATGATCCTGAGATCCGCGTGGCAGCAATACTGATTGCATTAGCGATTATCATTTTAGTAAGCCTCAGTTGGAGTAAAAATTCGCATATAGGGAGCCTGGTGGAAACAATTTGGGGAGTATTTTTTACTAGTGTTTCATTTTTGACAACTACCGGTCTCACTTCAACCCATATTCCAGAAGTGCTGCGTGGGTTTGACGGGGCAGGAATCATCTTTGTAGCACTAGCAATGCTTGGTGGCGGAGTGGCCACAACCGCGGGTGGTATCAAGCTGTTACGCGTGTATATTTTGGCAAAACATTGTAAGGCTGAAGTTGACCACCTGATTGCTCCTTCGCAGGTTAAAAAGCGTGAAAGTAATTTCATTTCGATGAATTATCCCAACGCTATGTTGGCATGTGTTTTTTTAATCCTTTTTATTTTGGTTTTTGCAGCTATCTCTCTTGGCTTGACTTTAACTGGTAGTAACGCCAGAGAATCTTTGTATCTGACCCTGGCCACGATGACCAATACAGGGCCGTTGGCAACGGGGTTTGGTGATTCTGAAAGTATAGTTATTGAACTTGGAACTAGTGCAAAACTAATTTTGGTTTTTGCTATGGTGTTTGGTAGATTGGAGGTTTTGGCGCTTTTAGCTCTCTTGAACCCCGATATTTATCGTTGAAACAAAGATTTTTTACTGATTTATACTGGAACTCATCCCAAAAAAACTACATATAAGTGTTAATGGAGGTAGGCTTGTGTATCTCGTCAAGCAAGAGGGCTAAACAATGGCTTCGGATAAACAGAATTTACAAGATGCATTTCTCAATCAGGTGCGTAAAGCTAAAGTACCAGTTACAATTTTCCTAATTAATGGGGTCAAACTACAGGGTATAATTACTTGGTTTGATAACTTTTGTGTTTTGTTGCGCCGAGACGGTGCGTCGCAACTGGTATACAAACATGCAATTTCTACAATCATGCCAGCGCAACCAATCTCCCTCTATGATGGAGAAGAATAGCTTCTGATGGGCAGCACGCCTGATCTAGTAACCCACGCCTGGGTTTTACACCCTAACATTAAAACAGATGGCTCGCGCCGCTCTCCCATAGATGCATTGGCTGAGGTCACAGCATTGGCTAATGCGCTACCAGGCCTCAGCGTTATGGGGGAGATGATTGTGCGCTTGCCGCGCGCGCATCCCGGCAAGCTTTTTGGTAAAGGTAAGATTGCAGAGCTCTCAAAATTATTCAAAGCAGTTGAAGTTGAGCTGGTGCTAATTGATGGCCATGTGTCACCAGTACAACAACGCAATTTGGAAAAAGATTGGGGAGTTAAAATTCTTGATCGAACCGGTTTGATTCTTGAAATTTTTTCAGACCGCGCTCGTACACGTGAAGGAGTACTTCAGGTAGAGATGGCGGCACTCAGTTATCAACGAACCCGCTTAGTTCGAGCTTGGACACACTTAGAGCGTCAACGTGGTGGGCTAGGATTTGTTGGTGGGCCGGGTGAAACCCAGGTTGAGTCAGATAGGCGAGCTATTGATATCCAATTGGTTCGTTTGCAAAAGCAATTGGATAAAGTAGGTAAAACTCGTGCGTTGCATCGCAACGCACGAGCGAAAGTTCCTTACCCTATTGTAGCGTTGGTGGGCTATACCAATTCCGGTAAATCCACATTGTTTAATTATATGACTGGTGCTCAAGTGTTTGCCGAAGATATGCTATTCGCAACTTTGGACCCAACAATGCGGGCTGTACAATTGCCAAGTGGAAAGGATGTAATAGTATCTGATACCGTCGGCTTCATTTCAGAATTACCCATAGAATTGGTGGCCTCTTTTCGCGCCACATTGGAAGAAGTAACCGCTGCTAATCTAGTGGTACATGTCCGTGATATCGCCCATCCTGAAACGGCAGAGCAGGCTAAGGACGTTGAATCGATTTTAGAAAATCTAGGGCTGTCTAGGAATATACCGCGCATTGAGGTTTGGAATAAAACTGATTTGTTAAATGTCGAGTCATTACACGCTTTGACCAATTCCGTGAAACGTGCGGAAAATATTTTTATGACATCTGCTTTAACTGGTGCTGGTGTCCCCGAGTTTTTAGATGCTTTGTCGTTAATGCTTACACCTGATAAGATAGCTTCTAAAATTAAGCTGGCGTTTTCTGAGGGTCGCGAGCGTGCTTGGTTGTTTGAACAAGGTGTTGTTGTTTCTGAGCAGCAAATAGCTGATGGCTTTATGGTAGATGTGCTTTGGACGTTGCGGCAAAAAAAAGGTTTTAATGATCAACACTTTTCGTGGTTGGCATTAGAATAGTAATTCCGGTCGCACCAGCTCGTGCTAAACTTTCATCTAAAGACATGGAAACATATTCACCTCGACGCCAAAGTTTTCCTAAGTTATCGTAATGGCGTGAGAGTGGGTGCCCACTCTGACCCGTTGAAATAATAAAGACTGAACTATCAGGGTCGGCAAAATCATAAACCCCGCGATAGGCCCCAGAATGTACATTCAGATAGGGGTTTGGACCCGTACCAATGGTCTTACCCCTCTGGATGGTATTGTCGCCACCTGATGTGGATTGGCGAATATTAACAAACCACTTAAGTATTGGAGTTTTACCTAAGGCCGGATGGTCATGAGCTGCCTGATGTGCATCTCCCCAACGCAGAGCGCTGATATCTCCTCCATAAGTTGTTGCTAGGGCGGCCAAAGAGTCATCCAAGCTGGAGAGCGCCATCTCAGCGCAGCTTTCTATCCTTGTTGACTGCACCACGTCGCACCATATTCCAGCGCCGCCTATATTACGGAAAACACGTTCAATGAATAATGGATTTATTTGAGTAAATTCTTCTTGCAATAATCCGATTTCATCTTCAATCAATCGGTTTTGCAGGGCCTGGATCCAGGCAGAATAAATCAACGGTTCTGGTAAATGCTCATTCATGTCACCATTCCAGTTGGCCAAGAGCTCCAATGCTGCCTGACGTCGACGTAGCAATGTGTCAGCAGAATTTGTTGCAGATTGAAACCAAAGCTCTGAACCAATCAAAGGCAATAGGGAGCGAGCCGTCGGAGACACCGTGTCTAACTGGGCTTCAATAAAGCTGTCTCGGGTGTGGGTGTCCCGATTTTTCATCAAGCGCGCCCATCGATGCACCCGTTGCGTATCGCCCCAATCATAAGTGATGTGTTGAGGGAACGGGCGGTCTACATATTTATTGTTGGTATTGCCTAAAACGCCACCAATAGGATTGAGAAAAACAGGGTTGACGGATTGATCAAATATACCTTGCCACCTATTTACTAGTATCCAACCAGCTGTTGGCATACGGCCTTTAGATTGGTGGCGTGGGTCACGCTTTGGCAGGGCACCAATGGTCCGCATTGCAACCTGGCTTTTGTCCGCCAAGGTAAGGTTTTGCCCCGGTGCTACATAGGCGCGTGAAGCTAAAATCGCCGACTGAACAGAGCGTGCTGTCATTATGTCAAACGCTGCCTCAATCGAAGTATCCTTATCTGAAAGCAACGTCCACGCCACTGATGCTACATGGCCTTTGGGCGTGATGGCACCCAGATTGTAATGGCTTGCAGGTAAAACAGGACCGTTATCTGTCCATAAAAGATCCAGTGTTACTGGTGGATTATTTTTAACTTTTATGATAGTTTTTTGTTTCTTAAATAATTTAAAACCATCTAAGGAAAGATATTGATTTGGATCTTTAGGGTTTAACCTCTCAATATAGATATCTGTATCATCGATGTTTGCTGTAGTTAAACCCCAACCAAGATGAGCCGATCGGCCAACCAGAATAACCGGAAGTCCGGGGATTGTACCGCCAATTACCCCACCAGTTTCTAGTTCCAATCTCGCCAAATACCAAATGGATGGAGCTGTAAGACCCAGATGGGGATCATTGGCTAGAAGGGAGCCCTTACTTGCGCTCCGTCCTGGTACTGCTGCCCATGCATTTGAGGCACCCGAGAGTGCAATTTTTTTAAAGGGAGACATCGCAGATTGCTTCATCAATTCGCTGGTTTGATGTTTATCAACACTAGGAAAAAGAACAGCAAAATCGTTAAGTTCGGCTACGCCAGTTCCAGGAACATCGGGCAGGATGTCTTTCAGGCGATCGTCACGTAAAACTAAAGACACTCGTGCGCGTAGAACCTCGCTCTGTAAGTGACTTGAGTGTTGCAAGCCAATCAACTTAATGATCGCTAAGCTATCAGTAGGACTCCAAGGTGAAATTGCGTTGGAAAAAATAAAAAATTCAGGTGCACCACGCCCTAGCTTGCCAAAATTAATTTCTTTTAAACGCGCATTTACTCCTTGCGAATATGCTTCCAATTTATCTAAGGTGTCTGGCCTGAGTGCAGATAAGGACCTGTGCGCAGCTCGGTAGAGCCCCAACCTTCTTACGACCATATCAGTAGCTAGTGTTGTCTCCCCAAACAGTTCAGAGAGACGCCCTTGGGCTGTGCGACGCAGCATAGTCATCTGCCACAGACGATCTTGCGCATGGACATATCCGAGAGCGAACAAGGTATCATGGTCACTGGCACCAAAAAGATGTGGGACATTGGCTGTGTCTCTAACAATTTCTGCCGTTGAGGACAAATCCGAAACTTTAATAGTATTATTATAGTCTGGTAAAGATTGTGAAATTAAAAAAAAACAAAATAAAAATACTGCAATGATAAAAACTGCGAAGCCCGTCGTAATACGTAAGAGCCATCCAAAAACGCGTTCCATAGTATACTTTCATTCAGGATAGCCATTGAACTCAATATGGTTCAAAAACGGCATCCTCACGGATTAATAAATATAATTTTACGAAAAAATATAGTTTTTTATCATTTATCATTTATCATTTTTTACGGTTTATTCAGTTTCCTAATACTAAGGTTACGGAATTATCCGCATATATTTAATCCCGTCCAACGTGACGCCCAGGCGAAGGCCTACTTGAGCAAAAATAACCGCAACTACAGGGTTCAAAGTCGTAGTTGTGTCTGCTGTCAAAGAATTACCCTGATCCTTAAACACATATTCAACGTTTGCTCCAGCAGCCCAACCTCCTGATTTTCTAAAGCTTTCTAAGGAATCTTCGGTCATAAAAAATAATACATGGGAATATTGCTGGGCACCAATCTGAAACCCGGCACTGGCACTGGCCGCAGAATAATAGTCTACATTACTATCACCAACCCGCAATGCTCCGCGCCCAAAGCCTGCACCAATGCCAAATCCGCCCTCAGTAACTAGTGGCATAACTAACATGCCACTAGCTTTTTTGGCAAGTTGTTGGGTACTTGGATAAGTCTCGTACATCGCGTTTAAGGTTGCATCAACACGGGCATCTATTTGAGCTGTATTATTTGATCCAATGCCATTACTACAAGCAGTAACGAAGCACAAAATCAAAAGTGCCAATGAAAAATTACGTTGATTAGTAGAAGTCATGACTGCTCCGCCCGTGATGTATCCGAACTTTTCGGTTGTTGATTAAATTTATAGTAAAGATCCACCCTTGTCACTATCTTGGAGCCACTACACTCTCCTTAATAGTAGTTCAGCTGCTACTGGTGCAAAATAAGTTAAAACTCCGTCACATCCGGCCCGTTTGAAGGCAATTAGGCTTTCTAGC
>Ga0209502_10003153_pt1 | contig 13145 bp, 13 predicted proteins | sample ArcticOcean_MG_C_10_FD_187442 | JGI IMG/M metagenome (GOLD analysis project Ga0209502, IMG submission 187442) | Marine microbial communities from western Arctic Ocean - ArcticOcean_MG_CB11_90 (SPAdes) (version 2) | ecosystem: Environmental > Aquatic > Marine > Oceanic | place: Arctic Ocean...
AAAAAAGTAAAACTTTAGAAGGTTTACAAAAAAAAAACCTTAATCATAAAAAAATAACATGGGTAAAAAATTTTAGTAAAATAAAAAAAGGCCCTATTATATTTTTGGGAAACGAGTTTTTTGACGCTATCCCAATAAAACAATTTAAAAAAATTAACAATATTGTATACGAAAAATACGTAAAATTAGAAAGTAGTTCAAAAATTATTACTACTTTTAAAAAAGCTAATTCAAAAACAATAATAGAATTAAAAAAATATAATCTTTTAAAAGAACAGTCCTTTATTGAGTTTCCAGAACAAGGCTTAATCGAATTAAATCTGATTATAAATGCTATTAAAAAATTAAATGGTGGTTTGCTTTTAATTGATTATGGTTTTTTAAAACAGGAAAGTAAAAATACCTTACAGTCTGTTAAAAATCATAAGCAAAATATGATATTTAATAACGTTGGAAATGCAGATATTACTTCTTTGGTAAATTTTAATTTATTAAAAAACTATTTAAGAAAAAAAAAACTTAAAGTAAACAAAGTTGTAACGCAGGAGTTTTTTTTGAAGAAAATGGGAATTATTAATAGAGCTGAAATGGTGAGTCAAAAAATGAATTTTAAAGAAAAATCAGATCTATATTTAAGATTGCAAAGGTTGTTAAATCCAAGACAAATGGGCAAATTATTTAAGGTTATATCAGCCTGTAAATTAAAAAAAAAATTTTCTCTGGGTTTTAAATAGTGTATTTTTCAAAGAAATTTAGTGAGTTTAACAACGTTAAACATTGTTTTTTTTCAAAAAATGGTGGTGTATCGAAGAATGTTTATAGCAGTCTTAATTGTGGACTAAGTTCTAATGACGAAAAAAATAATGTTCTGGATAATTTAGCTATTGTTTCAAAAAAAATAGGTGTTTCTAAAAATAATTTATTATTGATGAACCAAACACATAGTAATAAAGTTGTGATGATTACTAAAGATAATAAAAATATACAAAGGATTAATTCTGATGCATTAATCACAAAAATAAAAGATATTACAATTTCAGTTCTTACCGCAGATTGTGTTCCTATATTAATCTACGAAGAGATTAATCAAATTGTCGCTTGTATTCACGCTGGGTGGCGCGGTGCGCTAAATGGCATTATTAAAAATACATTAAATGAAATAGTTAATATGAGTAAAAAAAACAAAATTTACGTAGCAATTGGCCCTTGTATTGGTTTTAAAAATTATGAAGTTGGTAAAGAGTTTCACAATGAGTTTATTCAAGAAAATAAAAAAAATGAAATTTTTTTCTTTCATGGCGAAGAAGGTAAAATTTTATTTGATCTCAGAAAATACGTTAATTTTAAAATAAAAGAATTTGATATAAAATATATAGAAAATATAGGTTTTGATACATACGCAGAGAAAAATAATTTTTTTAGCTTTAGAAGATCGCAGCATTTAAGGGAAAAAGACTATGGTAGATGTATTTCTACTATAAGCTTGATAAACACTTAATTCATTTGAAAATATAAATAATTGACTGTATAACAACTCTATCTTCATGAAAATTTTATCCGGAACTAGTAATCCCAGATTAAGTAAAGAAATTTCAAAAAAACTTAAGCTTAAACTCATCAATACAAATATTAAAAGATTCGCTGATGGTGAAATTTATATAGAAATAAATGAAAATATAAGAGGAAATAGTGTTTTTGTGATTCAGTCTACTTCGACACCAGCAAATGATAATATTATGGAATTGCTTTTGTGTATTGACGCTCTTAGAAGATCTTCAGCAAAAAATATTACCGCTGTAATTCCTTACTTTGGTTATGCAAGACAAGATAGAAAAGTTGCGCCTAGAACTTCTATATCGGCAAAAGTAGTATCAAATTTAATTACAAACGCAGGTGCTAATAGAATTGTAACAGTTGATTTACATGCTGGGCAAATACAAGGTTTCTTTGATATTCCTGTCGATAACTTATTTACTACGCCGTTGTTTGCTAGATATATTAAAAAAAAATTTAAGTCTAAAAACTTAGTTTGTGTTTCACCAGATGTTGGTGGTGTCCAGAGAACAAGAGGACTGGCAACTAAAATAAAAGCCGATTTAGCAATTATAGATAAAAGAAGACCTGAGCCAGGTAAGTCAAAAGTAATGAATATCATTGGAGACGTTAAAGGGAAGAATTGTATTATAATAGATGATATAATTGATAGTGGTGGTACAATTATTAATGCTGTAGAGGCTTTAAAAAAAGCAGGAGCAATCGATGTTTATGTTTTTATTACGCATGCCGTTTTAAGTGGCGACGCCGCTGAAAGAATTAAAAAGTCAAAAATAAAAAAATTGATTATTACAGATACGATAGATAATTCTTTAAAGATAAAAAATAATAGTAAAATTGAGGTCATTTCTATTTCCCCGCTTATGGCTGAGGCGATTAGTAGAATTTCTAACTCTACATCAGTATCTGACTTGTTCAATTAGTACTTGTTTTATTGAGAAACTTAAGTTAAACAGCACATCCAAATAAAAACATGAATAATTTAAAAGCTAATAAGAGAGAGACTATTACCACTGGACAGCTAAACAAACTTAGAGAAAGTGGGTTTATTCCCGCAATTCTGTATGGTGGCAAAGATCCTAATTCTAAAATTTCAGTAGAAAAAAAACTTCTTAAAAATATATTAAATTCTGATTCTTTTTTGTCTACTGTGCTTGAGCTAGATGTCGACGGCACAAAATTAAAAGTAATTCCAAGAGAGGTTGCTTACAATGTAATTTCTGACGAACCCATTCATATCGATTTTATGAGAGTTGTTCCTGGCACAAAAATTATTTTAGATATTCCAGTAAAATTTATTAATAATAGTGATTGCCCAGGTTTAAAAGTGGGTGGAGTATTAAACATTGTAAGACGGAAAGTTGAGCTAAAATGTCCTGCAGATAACATCCCCGAAGAAATCATAATTGACTTAAAAGGCCTAGAAATTGGGACTAGTATAAAAATATCTTTTATTAAACTTCCAGAAAATGTCACACCAACAATTACTGGCAGAGATTTCGTTATTGCTACAGTAGCCGCTCCTACGGTATTAAAAGAACCTGAAAAACCAACTGAAGGTGAAGCAGCTGAAGGTGTAGAGGGTGCCGAAGGCGCTCCTACGGCAGAAGCAGGAGCTGAAGGAATAAAGCCAGTAGCAGGTAAAGAAGGTGATGCAGGCAAAAAAGATGATAAAGCAAAAGGCAAAGAACAAGCTGCAGAAAAAAAACAGCCTGAGAAGAAATAATTAAATATGTTACTACTTGTTGGTCTAGGAAATCCGGGCCCTAAAGATATAAACAATCGACATAATATTGGTTTTAAAATCATCGATGCTGTTAATTCTTTTTTTAAATTATCTAAACAAAAACCTAAATTTAAAGGTCTTCTAACAACTGGCATGATCGGTGAACATAAGGTATATGCGATTAAACCGCTCACCTTTATGAACAATTCAGGCACGGCCATCAAAGAACTTATTGATTATTTTAAAATTGATGCAAAAGATGTGATTGTTTTTCATGATGATCTTGATATTGATTTTGGAAAAATAAAAGCAAAATTTGCTGGCAGCAGCGCAGGACACCACGGAATTGAATCAATTGATAAATTTATTGGTAAAGATTACTCTAGAGTGAGAATAGGCATTGGCCATCCTAAAGATAAAAAAAAGGTCAACAATCATGTTCTTGAAGATTTTAAGGAAGATGAAGAAGATCAAATTAAAGAAGTGGCTGAAAATATAGTTAAATTACTTCCAACTCTATTAGATAAAAAAATCGACCTGTTCTCGAGCAAAGTTAACTCTAGTCTTGTAGCACTAATCTAAATGGGCTTTAAGTGTGGTATCGTAGGCTTACCAAATGTGGGTAAATCTACGTTATTTAATGCTTTAACAGCATCGAAAAATGCTGAAGCCGCGAACTTTCCTTTTTGCACAATAGATCCAAATATTGGGATAGTTGATGTTCCCGATGAAAGACTTGATCATTTAGCCAAACTATCGAACTCAAAAAAAAAAATTTATACCAATATTACTTTTGTCGACATTGCTGGTTTAGTTAAGGGAGCCTCGAAAGGTGAGGGTTTAGGTAATAAATTTCTTTCCCATATTAGAGAGGTAGATGCAATTATTCATTTAGTTAGATGCTTTGATTCTGAAGAAATTACTCATGTTAATTCTAAAATTAATCCCTTAGATGATTTAGAGACTATAAAAACAGAAATTCTCTTATCAGATATTGATATAATTCAAAAAAAATTAGAAAAGGGAAAAAAAAAATTATTAAGTTCTATAGAAGTAAAAACTTTAGAAAAAAAGTTAGAATTATTAGATAAAGGAGTGGAAGACTCTGGTTCTTTTGATGGAGAGGAAATAAAAACCTTAAACCAACTAGGATTACTTAGTCTTAAACCTAAAATTATAGTTTGTAATGTAGATGAAGAAAGTCTTGCAAAAGGAAATGAGTATACAAAGAGTGTTCAAAGTAAATTTCCAAATGAAAAAGTAGTGATTATTTGTGCTGATATAGAAGATCAAATTATGGGTTTGGATAACGAGGAAAGAGAAACTTTTATGAAAGAAATTGGCTTAGGCAAAACTGGCTTGATCAAATTAATTAGAGAAGGTTATGATTTATTAAATCTAGATACTTATTTTACCTCAGGACCTGAAGAAAGTAGGGCTTGGACAATTAAAAAAAATACTTTAGCTCCGCAAGCAGCTGCTGTAATACATACTGATTTTGAAAAAAATTTTATAAGGGCTGAGGCTGTTTCTTGTGATAATTTTATTAAATATGGTAGTTCTGAAAAATGTAAAGAAAATGGCAAATTAAGAATAGAAGGGAAAGATTATATTGTTAAAGATGGTGATGTATTATTTTTCCGCGTCAACCCTTGACCATACTTTCTTCATGCTAAAATAAACAAGAGTTGCCAGTAGAATTAAGTAAATTATAACTTTAGTTCCCGTTCTGTGTCTTGCCTCTAAATGCGGTTCAGCAGCCCAGGTAAGAAATGTTGTAACGTCTTTTGCCATTTGGGCTTGTGTGGCATTAGTTCCATCTGTGTATTCTATTAAGTCGTTTGATAATGGACTCATCATTTTTATTTTATTTCCATCCATATATTTGTTGTAATAGACACCGTCGTCTAAAACAAAACCAGCTGGTTTTTCTTCGTAGCCCATTAATATTGAGTAAATATAATTTGCGCCCCCTGTCCTTGCTTTCGCTAAAACTGACATGTCAGGTGGATATGCTCCACCATTAGCTGCAATGGCAGCGTTATCATTTGGATAAGGATTTACAAAATGATCGGAAGGTCTTCCTTGTCTTTCATACATTTCTCCTTCACTATTTGGGCCATCTTCAACATCATAACTAGCTGCAATGGCTTTAACTTCTTCTAAAGTAAATTCGGGTCCGCCTTTTTGACCTAAGTTTCGGTAACTTAAATATTTCATTGAGTGGCAAGAGGAGCATACTTCCTTGTAAACTTGATAGCCTCTTTGTAGAGAGTCTCTTTCAAATTTTCCTGTGAGGCCGGCAAAACTCCAGTCAATTTTCAACAAGTCTTTACTTGAAGAGTATGCTTTTCCAAAAAAAAAGGTTGTTATTAAAATAGTTACTAATAATTTTATAAAGTTATTTTTTTTCATTTATTATTTTGTCTGACCTAGTTGGCACAGCACTTAAACCACCAGTTAGAACAGGTTCTGAAATGCTTGCTGGTAACGGATCTGTTTTTTCAAGAAAACCTAGGGCTGGTAAAACAACAATAAAGTGCAAGAAGTAATAAATGGTCGTTATTCTTGCTAAAAATAAATAGATACCTTCCGCGGGCATCGCACCTAAGTAGCCAAGAGCAAGCACATCGACTACAAAGATCCAAAAAAACTGCCTATACATAGGTCTAAATGTTGCTGATCTAACCTTACTAGTGTCGAGCCAAGGTAAAATTATTAGGACAAATAATGCTCCAAACATTAATACGACGCCGCCTAATTTATCCGGAACAGATCTTAAAATTGCATAAAATGGTAGAAGGTACCACTCAGGAACGATATGTGCTGGTGTAACAAGTGGATTAGCTGGAATGTAATTATCTGCATGTCCCAAAACATTTGGTGAGAAAAATACAAAGCCAGCAAAAATAATCATGAACATCAACAAAGCAAAGATATCTTTCACTGTAATATAAGGATGAAAAGGTACAGTGTCTTTTGAAGGCTTTTTAATATCTATCCCAATAGGGTTGTTGTTTCCAGGTATGTGTAAAGCCCATATATGTAAAACTACTAAGCCTAGTATTAAAAATGGAATTAAATAATGAAGACTAAAAAAACGAGTAAGAGTTGGATTGTCAACAGAGTACCCACCCCATAACCATGTAACTACACTTTCTCCAACTAAAGGAATGGCGCTAAATAAATTAGTAATGACTGTTGCTCCCCAGAAACTCATCTGCCCCCACGGTAATACATAACCCATAAAAGCTGCTGCCATCATTAAAATATAAATTAACATTCCAATAATCCAAATTAATTCTCTTGGTGACTTGAAAGAACCAAAAAATAAAGATCTAAAAATATGTATATAAACAGCGAGAAAAAACATTGATGCGCCATTGCTATGTATGTATCTAATGAGCCACCCATAGTTTACGTCTCTCATTATTTTTTCAACACTTTCAAATGCAAGGTCTGCATGAGCAACGTAATGCATTGCTAAAACTATGCCTGTAACTATTTGTGTAATTAAACAAAAAGTTAATATTCCTCCGAATGTCCACCAATAATTTAAATTTTTGGGAGTCGGATAATCAGATAAGTGTGCACCCAAAGATAAAAGTGGAAGTCTATCGTTAAACCACTTTCCAGCTTTTGACTTAGGTACGTATTCATGTTCGCTCATTTTTAATTATCCAATCTTTATTGTATTGTTGTCTACAAATTCATACTTTGGTATTTCCATATTTTTTGGCGCAGGCCCTTTTCTTACTCTTCCTGAAATATCGTAGTGAGAGCCGTGACAAGGACAGAACCATCCATTAAAATCTCCTTTATCTTTTAATGGCACACATCCTAAATGTGTACAGACTCCAAGCATAACCAGCCATTCGTCTTTTCCTGCTTTAACTCTTTCTTCGTCTTTTTGTGGATCGGGTAAATCTTTTAATGCGACTGATTTAGCCTCTAGTATTTCCTCAGGAGTTCTTCTTTTAATAAAAATAGGCTTTCCCCTCCACAAAACTGTAATTGATTTTCCAAGCTCAACTTGGCTGATATCAACCTCTGTAGTAGCTAGCGCCTTGACTGACTCGTCTGGATTCATTTGATGAATAAGTGGCCATATAGTTGCACCTATGCCCACAGCACCAACTGTGTAACTAGCAGTAAATAGAAAATCTCTTCTGTTTTTTTTATCTTCTTGTTTGCTCATAATTATTTATTTATTATTAAAGAACGTTTAATTAGAACTTATTCTACAGCTTTTCTAGGGTCAAGAATGACACATAAATAAACTCTTAATGATAAATATAGTACTTTATAAACCAGATATACCTCAAAATACTGCTGCTATTGTTAGGTTATCAGCTTGTTTAAATCTAAAGATACACATCGTCGAGCCTTGTGGGTTTAATTTAAACGACTCAAGATTTAAAAGAGTTGCTATGGATTACATTAATCTTGGTTTAATCATTAAATATCCTGACTTTGAAACATTTGTAAAAAAAAATTTAAAATCTAGACTAATTTTAATGACAACCAAATCAAAAAAATTCTATCACCACTTCAAATTTAAAAAAAATGATTTTATTCTTTTTGGGAGAGAAAGTGCTGGTGTGCCTAATGAAATTCATAAAAAAATAAAAGATAAATTAAAAGTACCCTTGAGTAGAAAGGCAAGATCGCTTAATGTAGCCATGACAGTTGCAATAGTTGCTGCTGAAGCTCTTAAACAAAACAACTTTTTTAAATGAAAAAATTAGTAGAGATAAAAAAAAAACTAGCTTGTGATTGGTTTAAATTTCTACAAGATAAAATTATTGATGAATTTCAGTTGCTTGAAAATGAAATTAACAAAAAAAATAAAATAAAAACCAGACGTTTTATTAGAAGAGAATGGAAAAAAGATAATAAAAAAGAAGGTGGTGGAGTTTCATGTCTTTTAAACGGTGGAAGAATATTTGATAAAATTGGAATAAATCAATCTACGGTTTCAGGTCAATTTAAAAAAACTTTTAGATCAAAAATTTTAGGTGCGGAAAAAAATGGCAAATATTGGGCTGCAGGTATTTCTGTAGTTGCTCATATGAAAAATCCTAAAATACCAGCATTTCATTTTAACACGAGATTTATTGTTACTTCAAAAGAATGGTTTGGTGGTGGCATGGATGTGACACCTTCTTTTAGTGATAAAAAAGAAAAAATACTAGTTCATCAAAAATTAAAGGCAGTGTGTGAACGCAATAATAAAAATTACAATAAGTACAAAAAGTGGTGCGACAAGTATTTTTATTTACCTCACAGAAAAGAATCACGAGGAATTGGTGGAATATTTTTTGACTACGAAACTAAAGACTGGGAAAAAAATTTTAAATTTGTTCAAGATTTAGGTATTACATTTATAGAGATAACAAAAAAAATAATTTTAGGTAAAAAAAAATTAAATTGGAATGATAAAGATAAAGAACAACAGTTATATAAAAGAGGAAGATATGTTGAATTTAATCTTTTGTATGATAGGGGTACAAAGTTTGGATTAAATTCAGGTGGTAACGTTGATTCAATTTTAATGTCGTTGCCTCCTCAAGCTAAATGGAAATAAATGAATAAAGAGCCTATAACAGTCGAGGGATTAGAAAATCTTAAATCAGAACTTAATGAACTAAAAAATGTTAGGCGACCACAAATAGTTGCGGCTATAGCAGAAGCAAGATCACATGGAGACCTAAAAGAAAATGCTGAATATCATGCAGCTAAAGAACAACAGGCTCAAACAGAAAGTAGAGTTATTGAAATAAATGATGTTATAGCTAGAGCCAACGTAATAGATGTCACAAAAATTGAAAATAATGGAAATGTAATTTTTGGATCAACAGTTACCGTTCAAGATTTAAAAATTAATAAAAAAAAAACTTATAAAATAGTTGGAAAAGATGAGGCGGATATATCTAAAAATTTAATTTATTTTAAATCCCCTATAGGTAAGGCGCTTATAGGTAGGGGTGCAGAGGATACAATAATAGTTGATACTCCCTCAGGAGAGAAAACTTTTGAAATTTTAGATATTAAATATATTTGATTTTTTTATCTTATCTACAATTGAAGAAACTTCTTTGGTTTCTAAATAAAAATTTTTTTTAACCCATTCCTTTTCTAGCTCTTTAAGAGCATAACCAATTTTCTTGCCATCAAGCAGCCCATGATTCATGAGGTATTGGCCGTTAAATGGAAAATTTGGGATATTTATTTTGTTAATTTCTTCAACAGTGTTGTTTAATATTTTGACCGAGAACATCGGCTCTGCGCAGTAAATAAATTCTAATAATTTTTTAATGTTATTTTTCCCTAGATTATAAGTGTTTTTTTTTAAATTATTTTTAAAGTAGTTTTTTTCTTCATTAAACTTAATGTAATTTTCTGCAATAAACGTCAATTCTTTTTTTAATTTATTAGACACTTTATATTTGTGACAAAAATACTCATAATTATCTTTTTCATCCACTAAAAGTATAGAAAAAATTATTTCTGGTGATTGTAAAAAAATATTTTTTTTTGAGGAAGGAAGAAATTTTTTTAATCTATCGAGATACTTAAATTCAGGAAAAGCTATTAAAAAAAAATTTTTTATTTCTTTGTTTTCTAAAAGAATATTGATATTTTGTAATTTAAATATTTTGTAAAGCTCATTTAAAATTCTTTCTTTTGAGAGATTTTTAATACCATTTAAATTAAGTTTGACTGCTTCAATAGCTTTAGACTCAGACTCCTTGTTATTATAATGAATAGAAAATCTTATAAACCTAATTATTCTTAAATAATCTTCTTCTATACGTGTAGAAGGATCACCAATAAATTTTACCTTATTATTTTTTAAGTCTTCTCTTCCATTCTGCGGATCGTATATTTTTCCTCTTCTGTCCATATAGATTGCATTTATAGTAAAGTCTCTTCTATTTGAATCATCTTTCCAGTTATTTATAAATGACACTTCGGCATGCCTGCCATTAGTTTTAATATCTTGACGCAAAGTAGTAATTTCAAACTTACTTGAATTTAGAATAGCTGTTACTGAACCATGCTCAATACCAGTTTCTATAATTTTAAATTCTGAGTCTTTAAATTTTTCTTTTATTTCTTCTGGAGAAAAAATAGATGCTATATCTATATCGTCAATATTTTCGTTGGTTAAAAATTTTCTTACGCAGCCTCCGACAAACATTGCGGCTTGGGTGTCTTTTTGTTTTCCTTTCTCGAGAATATCAAATAATTTTTTAGTGTCATTTGATCTGTAAAAAGGAAAAAATATTTTTTTTAATTTTTGATAGATAGTTGTATTTTTCAATGATTTTTTCATTTATTTGGCTGGGGCACTAGGGATCGAACCTAGGATGACGGTATCAAAAACCGTTGCCTTACCGCTTGGCTATGCCCCAATAGTATCGGTTTGATATATCATAAAAACAAATAATTAAATAGATTTTGTAAATATACACCAACAATTAGGAAGTTTTTTCTGGATTTTTATCAATCCTTGCTTTGCTGATTTTTTATTAAAGAATACGCCAAAACAAACTGATCCAGATCCACTCATTCGTGAAAATAAACAGTCTTTTTGAATTTTAATTATGTCTAAAATTGTTTTAATTTTTTCATGCTTTCTCTCAACTATTTTTTGTAGATCATTTTTTTCATTTTTAATAAATTTTATATAGCTCTCTTTAGATTCTAGTTTTGATAAATCTTTTTTTATAGGTAAATTAAATTTTTTTACTTTGGAATAAACTTCTCTAGTTGAAGAGTTTATATTTGGATAAACTAACAAAAAATAAAAATTATATTTTTTTTTAAATCCTGAGACTTTTGTCAAATTTTTTTGAAAACTATGATTTGTAAAAAATAACCTAAAATCTGAACCAATTTTTTTTTCAAATATTCTGACTAGTCTTTCGGTAATTTTATTTTTTAAGAAATATTTTATTAAAAAAACAGCATTACTAGTTCCGCCTCCAAGACCTGCGTATACTGGTATTTGTTTATTTATAGTAATTTTGTATCTTTTTTTTTCATCTATTAGATTGTGCTTTCGTAAAAGAGATAGAGATTTAGATATCGTATTTAAATTTCTATTTATGTTTTTTTTAAATTTTCCAATAAATTCGATATTATCTTTATTTTTATTTATTTTTTTTAAATTTATCTTATCGTGCAAACCTAAAAGCATTACACTTGATTGAATGTTGTGCAGGCCTTTATAATTTTTTTTTAAAACTCTTAAAAACAAATTTATTTTAGCATAAGATTTTATCTTATTGCTCATTCTAAATTTTGAGTCCAAATAATAATTTTTGTTTAATTTCTTTTTTTAATTTTTCTTCTGTATCTTCTAATTGTAAAACATAATTCCAATAATATCTTGCTTGCAAAGAATCATTGTTCATCCATAGTGAGTCAGCATAATGATCGTTAACTATGGGATCAGAGGCCATTAATTTAACTGCTAACTGTAAATACTTTTTTGACTCTTTGAATTTTTTTAATTTAAACATAGCCCAACCTAAAGAATCTATGATGTAGCCGTCGTTTGGCCTTAACTCGTTCGCTTTCTTAAGCATGTTTAATGACTTCTGAATATTTATACCTTTTTCAATCCATGAATAGGCTAAATAATTAATTACATAGGCATCGTCAGGGGAAGCACTTAGTGAATTAAGTAAATCTTTTTCTGCTTTTTTCCATTGATCAATTTGTGCATAAGCAACCCCCCTGCCATCAAATACTTTTCCATACAAACTATGCTTGCTATCAATTATATTTATAATTTCTGAATAGTGTTTAATTGATTCTTCATATTTTTCGTTGTTTTTTAGAAATCTAGCATAATCAAATATTTCATAAACTGTTGGGTTTTTAATTTTTTGAAAAGTTTTTATTAGAAAGCTAACTGCTTCTTCATTTTTTTCTTGTTTAATTAATATCGATGAAATTTGTTTTGATGCATACCAACTATAAACAGATCCATATTTTTGCATTTTCTCATATGTTTTTTTTGCCTCTTCATATTCATCAATAGCAAAAAAATTATTAGCATGAAGTGTTTCGAATGAAATAAAGTTTGGATTTAAATATTTAGCTAAATTTAAATAAAAGTTGGACGCTTCATAATTTTCTTGAATGGCGAGACCATTTGCAACAATGTAAAGTATCTCCGCAACTACATGCGTGGAATCTTTACAGTCGAATTGATTTTTAAATATTTTTTTTTGCGTAAGATCTATTTTTAATTGATTCAAAATTAAATTTTTAGGGTATGAATTAAGTGAAGTGTCTAATATTTTTTTTACTTTTTTTTTATTATTCTTTGAATTTAGATAATTTGCATGAAAGAAGAAATATCTTGAATAATTAATGTCAGAACGTGAAGTTAATATTTTAAACATATCATCTGTTTGATCTGAGTCAAAATAACAATAAGCAAATGTTTTTTGTATTTTTTTCAAATTTTCAAATTTTTTTGGTATATCTTCCAATAGATTTAGTGCTGAGTTAAGGTTGTTAATGTGCTTGAAATTAACCCAACTATTTAACGATGCAGAAAGTAAATTCTGTATTGAACCTGGCCGACCTACTTTTTTTAGTTTTAAAAAATTAACTGAGGCTTTTTTAAAGTCTTTATGTCCTAAATAGTAAACTGCACTTACTAGACTGCTCTCAAAATTGTCAATTTTTTTTTTCTCTAGTTTTTTTGAATAATTTGTTGCTTCTTTAAATTTTTTAAGACTTACCAAAGAATAAAGAAAATATTGTGAATAATTATGGTGAGCATCTTCTAGATTGTTTAAAGACTTTAAATATTCATGAGATTTTTGATACTGATTGTCAT
>Ga0209502_10003155_pt1 | contig 13143 bp, 13 predicted proteins | sample ArcticOcean_MG_C_10_FD_187442 | JGI IMG/M metagenome (GOLD analysis project Ga0209502, IMG submission 187442) | Marine microbial communities from western Arctic Ocean - ArcticOcean_MG_CB11_90 (SPAdes) (version 2) | ecosystem: Environmental > Aquatic > Marine > Oceanic | place: Arctic Ocean...
ACACCCCGGACAGGATGATTTTGTCGCACGTGGTGGCTCAGTGATGCATTCGTCCGAATATACCGACCCGAGCCTGTGCAAAGGAAAAGACATCGTTGTGCTTGGTGGCTCTAAATCCGCGACTGATATCGCCGTCAATGCTGTCAAGAATGGTGCGCGGTCTGTGCGGCTGGTCTATTTGGAAAACGTCTGGCGTGTGCCTTATTTTGTGGGCGGCATCAATTTTAAGCGTTTGTTGTACATGCGCGCACAAGAACAACAGTTCAACCAATGGGGTAAGAGCCCACTGCAACGGGTCATTGCCGCCGTTTTTACGCCCTTTGTTTGGGTCAATTTTCGTGGTCTTGAGACGCTTTTGAAGATGCAACTCAAACTAAAAAAGCACGGCATGGTGCCTACAACACCAATTGAGAAAGAAATATCCTGTTCGGTGCCGATCGTGACGCCTGGCTTTATCGAGTGCCTTGATGCAGGGAGCATCATGCCTGTAATGGGCACATTTGACAGCTACGGTAGTGATGGTCTGAAGCTGACAAACGGTGAAACGGTGCCGTGTGACGTTGCCATTCTGGCCGTGGGCTGGAAGCTGGGCGTGCCTTATCTTCCTCAGGAATATCAGGAAAAACTTATTGAGGACGATGGGCAATATCGGGTGTACCGTTTATCGGTGAATCCGGATTTGCCAGACATGGGGTTCGTCGGGTTCAATTCTAGCTTCTGTACAGTTCTGGCAGCTGAAATGGTTGCAAACTGGTTGGTTAGGTTTGCAGATGGGCAACTTAAAAATCAGCCGTCTGATGCGGCTATGAATAAGAACATCGACATGATGTTGAACTGGAAGCGCAATGAGCGCCCGGCGGCCAAAGTTTATGGAGGCCTGTGTTCAGCACCATTTCACTTTAAACACTTCGACGAACTGTTGGCTGATATGGGGGCAGCAAAAAAGAAACGTAGCAACCCGCTTGCCGAACAGTTTTCCTACCCCAACGCGGAGGCTTATGGGACCTTCTTAGCGACAACGCCGCAATATCTAGTGCAATAGGAGCATTATGCTAAAACCGATCAAAGACTGGGACGACGCATTTGCAAATATGGCCCATGTGGCTGGGTCGGAGGAGTTGCCGCGGCTTTGGTCAGACAGTGCCGCAGCCTACCGGGCAAGTGGTGTAAAGATTGATCAAGGCATTGCTTACGGGAGTCACCCCCGAGAACGCTTTGATCTTGTCTGGCCCGAAGGCACTCCCAAGGGGCTTGTCGTATTCATTCACGGTGGGTTTTGGATGCGCTTAGACAAATCTTATTGGACTGATTTTGCCGAAGGCGCCCGTACCAATGGCTGGGCTATCTGTCTGCCCAGCTACACGCTGGCCCCTGATGTGCGGATCAGTCAGATGACCAGTCAAATAGCCGCGGCCATTGACGTCGCGGCTTCCATGGTCACAGGTCCGCTTCGGATCACCGGTCATTCCGCCGGCGGACATCTGGCAACTCGGATGATCTGCGATGACACACTACTCTCAAAAACTGTGCTCGGGAGGATCGAAACAGTTCAATCCATCAGTGGCCTGCATGATCTGCGGCCCCTGATGCAGACCAAATTGAATGATATTCTTCATCTTGATGAAAACGAAGCAAAACTTGAAAGCTGCGTCCTACACAGGCCTATTTTATCAATTCCTTACACGTGCTGGGTTGGAGGCGGCGAGCGTCCAGAATTCATCCGGCAATCTGAGGTGATGGCTCAAATGTGGGATGGTCTTGATACGAGAACGCGTTGTGTGGTTGACGGGCAGTACAATCATTTTACGGTAATCGAAGCACTCCGTGATCCGGATAGTGAAATCGTGTCGAATTTGGTCGACTAAAGCGACGAACGGAGCTTTCAGACTAATGAGAAATCGCATCGGATTGGCGGTATAGCCTCAATCTATGCGCTCAATAATTGCCACCACTCACCGAAAGCAGCGGCTTGGCTTGGCTTGGCTTGGCGCTTGCATAGCGATGTACACCCAAACAACATCCCCATCCAATTAATCCACCATACCAACATTAAAGGCCCCGGTGTCCGAGGCGCGGGACCCGTGATCCGGGGTCCATCGTCATGCGCCAAACAGTAGAAAATAGGCCAAGTAACCCCGCTGTTGGGCCTTGGTCCACGGACCTTGCTCCGAGCAAAACCATCCAACGCAAATTGAGCCGCAGCAACGCTGAAGGCGGGAACGTGGGTGCGTGCTCTATGGTCCGATAGGGCCCGTGGTTCTTAGTTCCCGGTCCACGGGATTAGGCAAACCGTGTTGTCTTAAAATGTCTTTCTTATGTGCGGGGAGGGTTGTAGTAGGCTAATAAAAGAGCAGAATTCTCATATGCGATTGGGTTAATTGCTGGTAAATTATAGATGCAAAAACTGTTCTACATAGCTGCGGTTCTCCGCAAATTCAGCTGCACTTCCTCTCCAGACCACTTCACCTTTTTCTAAAACAAAATAATGGTCTGATACTTGGGCAAGCTCGTTAAGGTTCTTGTCTATAAGTAAGATAGACAGACCACCCTGAGTTAAAAACCCAAGCATTTTCCAGATTTCTTCACGTATAAGGGGGGCAAGTCCTTCGGTCGCCTCATCAAGTATGAGTAGCTGGGGGTTGGTCATTAGTGCGCGACCAATTGCCAGCATCTGTTGTTCACCGCCCGATAGTTGAGAGCCAAAGTTCTTTTTACGTTGTGCCAGACGGGGGAAGGCTTCATAGATCAGCTTTTCTGTCCAGCCGCCCGGCTGTGGCCGGGCTGTGGCGCGCAGGTTTTCACTGACTGTGAGGGATGGGAATATCTGGCGGCCTTCCGGCACCAGTCCTAAACCAGCTTGCGCAATGCGGTAGGGCGGTGCGCCGGTCATGTCGGTATCCTTAATAGTGATTTGTCCAGCGGTGGGTTTAAGGAGGCCCATCAAACAACGGATGGTTGTTGTTTTACCCATGCCGTTGCGACCCATCAATGTGGAGACCTGACCTGCTGCTATATCCAAATTTATGCCGAATAATACTTGGGTATTACCATACCCTGCGTGCAAGCCGCTGATTGTGACAAGCGCGCTCATGTGCTGTTATCCCCAAGATAAGCGGCGCGCGCAGCTGAATTATTCCGGACCTCATTTGGAGTACCCTCGGCAACCACTACGCCATCAACAAGCACATAAACAGCATCGGCTAACTGAAAAATTGCATCCATATCATGTTCTACTAACAGCATGGGTAAGCTACCGCGTAACTCTGAAAGCAGGGCCACGAGTGCAGCACTTTCTGTACGGCCAAGCCCGGCCATAGGTTCATCTAGTAAAAGAAATTTGGGATCAGCAGCAAGAGCGATGCCCAGTTCTAGCAGTCGTAATTCACCGTGGGAAAGATTAGCAGCGGGAATATCAGCGCGATCAGCAAGCCCCACGCGCTGCAAAGTAGCTTTGGCGATGTCGTTCAGTGGAGTTTCTAGTGCCGCATCAAAGAAAAATCGCATGCTGGAGCCAGACTTAGCCTGTGCGGCTATCGCTAAGTTTTCCGCTACTGTAAAGCTAGGTAGGATTGATGTGATCTGAAAAGTTCGACCAAGACCAGCTTGGACTCGCTGTGACACTGATAGGTGTGAGATGTCCTGCCCATCTAGCGCAATATACCCGGAATCAGGCCGTAAAGCACCTGATATCTGATGGATCAGCGTGGTTTTTCCAGCGCCGTTGGGTCCTATTAGTGCGTGGCATTGGCCCTCCCCAATACGCATCGAGATGTCCTGGCTTACCTTGACTGCACCAAAGCTCTTGTTCAAATTTCGAATTTCCAGATGGCTCATGAAGGATATTCTCGAGGGGCTTTGGGCTCTAATAGATCGCTGATACCACCCTTCGCATAAATGACCATGAGCACTAGTAGTGGGCCATAGATTAGCCGCCATTCATGGATAAAAGAGCCCAGTACTTCCTCCACAATAACGATAAAAAATGCGCCGAGGATTGCGCCATTACGGGTACCAAGGCCACCTAGCACAATGACAACGATTAAGTCACCAGACCGTTGCCATGCAGCCAAAGATGGGCTGACAAATTCTGCGTGCTGCACCAGCAACAAACCAGAAATACCTGCAATCATAGCGGCGATCAAATAGGCAGCTAGACGGTAGTGCGTGATGGAATAGCCAAGCACTTCGGCCCGTTCGGGATTATCCCGTGCCGCGCGCAATACCCGACCAAACCGCGAGCGGCTGATGCGGTGTACACCCCACCATGTTATAAAAAGAGTGCCGAGCACAACAAAATAGAGACCCTCACCACTTTGAACGATGTTGCTGCCAAACAGGGTAGCTAGTGACCAGAGTGTTAACCCATCATCACCGCCATAAGCCGCAAGCGAGGTCAGGGTAAAATAGATCATTTGGCCAAATGCCAGCGTGATCATTAAAAAATAGATACCGCTTGTGCGAAGCGCAAGAATACCAGTCACAAGTGCAACTAAGCCGGTGACTATTAAGGTGATGGTTAGTAAAAGGAGAATGTTTTCAATCCCGTTTTCAAGACTAATGGCGGTTGCGTATGCGCCCACACCTACAAACGCAGAATGTCCGAGACTGACCATGCCCCCATGGCCGATCAACAGATCAAGAGAAATTGCTGCGATGGCCAGCAGCATCGCCTTGATAATTAGGCCTGTTAGGTATCCTTCGCCAATCAGCGGCAAAAGTACTGGCATGGTGAGGAGTAGGCCAAAAATGACACCACCAACAATCTGAGATCTATGCATCATGGTACACCCTTGGCTGGTAACAAACCTTTGGGACGGAAAACTAAGATTGCTGCCATCAGGATATAAATTAACATTGAAGCTAACGCTGGACCAATTTGGTTTGCAAAGGATGGGCTGAATACCTCTGACAGGATAATTGTAGCAAAGCTGCGCCCTAATGTGTCGATCAGTCCTACTAGCAAAGATGCAACAAAAGCACCGCCAATGGACCCTATACCACCGATGATGATGACAACAAAAACAACGATCAAGATATTATCGCCCATGCCGGGTTCAATCGCAAAGATAGGTGCTGCAATTATACCTGCAAATCCGGCCAACATTGCACCTACTCCAAAAACGATCATGAACAACTGTTGGATATTAACCCCCAGTGCAGAAACCATTTCAGGAGTGGTTGCCCCAGCGCGGATCAACATCCCTATTCGGGTGTAACTGACTGTAAAGAACAAAGCCAAAGCCACGGCAAGCCCTGCAACGATAGTAAAAAAACGGTAAACTGGATAGCGCAGGGTTTCTGTAAGCTGGATTGAGCCAGACAGAAATTCAGGAGGTGCAATTGACAAGGTTGTGGGACCAAAAACCACTTTGGCTAATTCGTTGAGGAAAATGATAATTCCAAAGGTCGCCAGTACCTGATCAAGGTGGCTGCGCGTGTATAGGTGGCGAAATATTAAATATTCGAGCAGCAACCCAAAAACTAATGCAGTACAAACTGAGAACAAGGCGGCCCATACAAAATTTCCTGTCAACTGCACATAGGCAAAAACCAGATAAGCACCGACCATATACTGCACGCCGTGAGCAAGGTTGATAAACCCCATTACGCCGAATACCAGCGTCAGCCCTGCTGCAATCAAAAAAAGCAGCATGCCGTACTGTAACCCGTTAAGGCAAAGAATTAGAAAAAGAGTCATAGACATTGAAAAGTTCGCCTTTTGGCAGATAGGGGGCCTATACCGATCTTGGTAGGCCCCCTAAGTATTTTACATTTTACAGTCTTGGTGGAAGCTATCGGCGTAGTCGGCTTTGATGGTACGAACGAACGAGGTTTGGAACTTGCCATCGTCACGCTTAACTACGTTTAACATATGGAAACTCTGTACCGGATAATGGTTGTTATTAAATGAAAAGTCGCCACGAAGAGAGGTGAAGTCAGCCTCTTTAAGCGCAGCGCGCACTGCGTTTTTGTCGCTAAGGTCACCACCAGTTTTGGCGACGGCGCTATCGATTAGGTTGGCTGTATCATAGGCCTGCATCGCGTATGAGCCAGGGATATAGCCATATTTCGCTTCAAACGCTTTTGCAAAGGCAAGGTTGGCGTCATTAGGCATGTCTGGCGCCCAAGTTCCTGCGGCAAGAAAGCCTACAGCAGCGTCTTTTTGACCTGGCAGTGTAGTTTCATCAGTGGTGAAAACTGACATAAACTTCATGCTGTCTGACAGCCCCGCATTCGCAAACTGCTTGACCAGGCGCACACCCATTCCACCGGGCATGAAAGCAAAGATAGCATCAGACCCTGAGGTCGAAATTCGTGCAAGCTCGGCTGAGAAGTCCTGGTGGCCGAGCGGTGTTAACACTTCAGCCGTTACGTTACCTGCAAAAGTTTGTTTGAACCCTTCAAGTGTGTCTCGGCCCGCCTGATAATTGGGAGCCATGGTAAAGACGTTTTGAAAACCTTCTTCGTTGGCTATCATGCCACTGACTTCGGCATTCTGATTGTTCTGATAGGAGCTCACAAAAAAGAAGGGGTTGCAGTTTTTTCCAGCGAATGTTGAAGGTCCGGCATTGGGGCTGATTAGGAAAGTTTCGGACTGGACAATGGGTTTGAAAATAGCTTGCAGCATGTTGGAAAAGACAGTTCCTACAACGAAATCCACCTCGTCACGTTTGATCAGTGATGTGGCCTTAAGTAGGGCTACATCTGGTTTCAGCTCATCGTCTTCGACGATCAACTCGACTTTTTGCCCACCCAGCATGCCACCTTTTTCATCAAGGGCGAGTTGAAAACCATCTACGATCTGCTGGCCAAGCGCCGCGGGGGGGCCGGAAAGTGTCACGATCATACCAATTTTAAGGTTTTCGGCAAAAGCTGCTGTACCCATTGCAGCGCTAAGCAATAGTCCAACTGTCATTTGTGCAAAGTATTTTTTCATATTCATATCTCCTCATTATGCCCATACCGGTTAGGCTGATTTTACCGATTTTAAGAACGCATCGGTTTTGCGTGTTGGGTAATCAGGGTAAAGTCTTAAATGTTACTAGGAGGCCGGGGCCTTTTCTCGTTGGGCAAAGCCCGCCAATTTTGAATAGCCTTTCACGATGGCTGCTCGATCCTCGAAACTCAAGACATCGTCAATTTTGTCAAATCCTGCAGGGCTCAGCTTTTCGACCTCATCAATCACCCGTTCTGGCCCACCGATGCGGTTGGTGCGAACAATCTCAGCCGTTTTGGGCAGGCGGTCAAGTTCATAGCGATAAAGCGCTTCGCGCGGGTGCTCGGAACGGGCAAGCAGATCGGCAAGGCTCCGCGCATCAAGTATCGCCTGCGCAGACCCGTTAGAGCCAACAGGATACATTGGATGCGCAGCATCACCTAGCAGTGTTACGCGGCCATGAGTCCAACGGCTCAGGGGGTCACGGTCCGCCATGGGATATTCAAAGATATCAGTACTGGCACGCACTAAGGCTTCCAGATTGATACCAGGGACATGAAAGCGCTTTGCATATGGCAGTACTTTGGCCAGTGGCGCTCTCTTTGACCAGCTTTCGGGCGGTGGTGGTTGAAGGCTTGGATCGGCTACACGGACATTAACTACCCAATTAATTAGCTGTTTTCCACTCACTGCTGGCGCTATAGGATATAGTACAAGCTTGCCGGCCAGGCCGCCTGCAATTGCCATCGTCTCTCCATCCTCCCAGACAGGCCATTCTGTCGCTCCACGCCACATCACGACGCCAGACCAACTGGGGGATCCTTCGTCCGGGAAAAACTGCTTACGGCCCACGCTGTGAATTCCGTCAGCACAGATTAATACTTCGCCACGGAACGTCTTGGATGAGCAACCGTCTATGGCGTCGATGAAATGGGCAGTAACCCCAGCCTCATCTTGCACAAACCCTGATAGCCGCAGGCCGGTCTGCACCGCTTTTGGCCCCATTCTGTCAATGACTGCGTCTAGCAGTATTTTTTGCAGCCGCCCCCGATGGATGGAAAACTGTGGGTAATCATGGCCCGCATGGGTCCCACGCAATTCGCGCCAGACTTCTTGTCCCGTTCGGGTAAGGTAACGCAACTCACGTGTGCGCAAACCAACCGCATCCAGTTGAGATAGCAAGCCAAGGTCAGCTAGCTCAGCGATGGAGTGCGGTAGTGTATTGATTCCTACGCCTACCTCACGAACCTGCGAAGCCTGCTCGACCACCTGTGCCTTGATGCCGCGCTTGTGCAGCATAAGTGCGGTGGCCAACCCGCCAATACCCGCACCAGCGATTAGGATTGTCATGTGGCTTCCTTCTCATCGGGAGGAGGTAGGAAATCTACAGCATGCGCGGCAGAAACGGCAACAACCTCCGCTGGATTAGCGTCTGGCCCCATATTGTTGAGTGCCCAGAATAGATCGTATAGCCGCAGCGATGGAGTAACCCAGAACAATGTCTTTACTGTACGCTCTGACTTGTTGAAAATCCCATGGGGAATGCCACGCGGTAATTTAACTAAATCTCCGGGTTCCCCGATCATCTCTTGGCCATCCAACAGAAAGTCAAATTTACCTTCGAGGATATAAAGAAATTCATCCTGATTAGGGTGGATATGGGGTGGCACAAAAGTACCTGGCGGCAGTGTTGCGTGCCATGAAAAGCATTCATCAGTCAATTGTTTAGGTACATAGGTCTGACCGAGAATGTTCCAGCATATGGCATCAAGGCTGTCTTGGGAGCGGACGATACCTGGTTCCATTTTGATCATGTGTTGTTCCCTTCGGAGGGTTTATTGCCAAGAAATGCATCGGTGATTGGGGCAGTGGCATTTTTTAGCCCATCAAGGATCGTGAAGTGGTTATGTGTACCGTCGATGTGGCAACCCGTGGGGGTATCCAGTTCTTGCCAAATCATCGTCATAAGCTTTGCCTGTCTGATAAACTCAGGCGTTCACCATTGCCAACCCAACAGGTCAGTGGGCTGACCCATTTGGGGTTGTGCATAACCGGACTTTCAAGCCGCGCCTCAATTGCGTCAATGTGCAGTGTTTTGTTCATTTGTGTACGCATAAGGGGACGCAGGTCATGAAGGCCGCTGATCGAAAGTGTATGTTGGATGCGTTTTTGAAGTTCAGCTGGCAGTAGACTGTCATCGTATAACATCCGGGTAACTAGGTGCCCACCGGTAGAATGACCCGCTAGGCAGATTGGGCCATGCACATGTGCCGCAGAAGTGATGATAGCGAGACCAATTTCAGCGGTGATGGCCGCGATGCATGCCTCAGGCGCAAGTGTATAACTTAGAATGCAAACGGCCCAACCTCGAGACCGCGCACATTCTGCAAGATCTGTCCAATGCGACTTGTCCAGCCGCATCCAATATCCGCCGTGTACAAAAACGGCTAAGCCCTGTACCACGCCTTCTGGCCAGATGATATCCAGTTTTTGACGTGCGCCGTCACCATAAGCGACGTCCTGTTGTAGCTGCAAAGGGGGTAGGTCCGCACGATAAGCTGCTGCGCATTTTGCCCAGAAATCTGGTAGAGTATGCGAATTCTGCACATGTGCCATGTTAGCAAAAGCATCGTCCCAATTTAATGTTGGCATCGTCAAGCGCTCATGCTGCTGCATCATGCGGTGGTAGAAAGTTAACGTCATGTAAGGCCGATAGCCGTACGAGTTCTTTGGGATCAGTGATCCTGTCGAGCTGTACAAATAGATCATAAAGATTACCCGATGGAGCAACACCAAAGATGCAGGTTGCTCCTGCACCTGAGCGGTTGAAAATACCATGCACTTCACCGCGTGGCATTTTTACGGTGTCGCCCGTTGCGGCATTGTGTAGGTCACCCATAAATTCGATCTCAAGCTCCCCGCTGAGAACATATATCCATTCATCCTGGTTAGGATGGATATGCGGTGGGACGAAACTGTCTATTGGGATGGTAGCGTGCCAAACGAAGGCTTCTTTGGTCAAAAGTTTAGGTACATATGTCTGACCTACAACGTTCCAACTCTGATTGTTCAGCCCACCCGTAGCTTTTTCTACGCCTTTTTCCATTAGTACGCTCCTTTTTTATAACTATTAGTTTGATACTGCACCTGAATTGATGAATTGGTTATCCAGAAAACGAATGCCAGTTAACCTTAGGTGCTTTAAGCTTGAACTAATAACTTTTACAGATAATCTATCTCTACGGAGTTTTTGTCTGCAATGATGCCAATGCCACGTTTGACATATTTTTCGCAGCATAAAATACTGCGTACCAATGACCTTGATGAGGCGCGGTTCAAAGTGTCTCAGAAATTCTGTGATCATCGCCTTGACCTTAGTCGCCGCGGTGCCCAACTTTCCGTAGAGCATAATGCTGCCCGTGGGCAGCATGTGTCAGTAAACTATCTGTCTTACGGGGCTGAGGTCACGGTTGACCCAGGACTTTTGGGGTTGTTCTATTTGTTTCAGATCCCACTGTCCGGCAAGGCTACTATTTCACATCGTGGCGATGAGATGACAGCCCACCCCCTCGCTGGAACGATGTTAAATCCTGACCGGCCTGCCCAGCTACGGTGGAGTTCAGAATGTAGCAAGTTGTTGTTTCAAATAGACTGTGTTCACCTTGAGACGGTGGCGCGTGCCCTGACAGGAGTACCGCTTCCTGGGCCTATCCGCTTTGACATGCAGGTTAATTTCACTAAACAAAATGGTCGGCAGCTACATCGAATTTTTACGACGTGCGCCACAGCAGTTGAGCAAGGCGCATTATTTCGACAGCCTCTTTCATCTAGTGATCTAAGGGTGGAATATGATCTAGCGCATGCCCTATTAACTCTTCAACATAGTAATATTTCGCATATTATTGAGCGAGCTGAACGTGGAGCTAAATCTCGCGACATCCGCCGCGCAATGGACTATATGCACGAAAACTTGGGAGAGCCCATCAGTATTCTTGATATAGCTGACGCAGTGGAGGTAAATGTCCGGACGCTGCAGAAGGGATTTCAGCGGGCATTTGCACAAACTCCCATGCAGGTGTTGCGCAACGCTCGACTGGATGCAGCTTACTATCAGTTATTGGGTCGTTGCGATGTCCAAAGCGTGTCTCAAACTGCCTATTCATGTGGATTTTCGCACCTAGGCCGGTTCTCTCGTTATTATCGTGAAAGGTTCGGTCATGTGCCAAGTGTACGTGGCTAGAGAACTATAACACTGACTATAAATAACTTAACAATGTAGTAAGTCTTAAATCGCAACTGTCAAACTAATGAGAACTCGCATCGGATTGCTAGCACAGCCTAAATCTATGCGCTCAATAATTGACGCCCCTCGGCGAGAGCAGCGGCACGGTTTGGCTTGAAGTTGGTGCGTGAATAGAGGTGGCATCCGAACAAAATTACCCCCGAATGAATTTACAAAGCTAATACTAAAGGCCCGGTGCCCAAGGCGCACAGCCCTACAATTGGGGGCCCCAGTCCAGCGCCCTTCGGTTCAACTGTAGCGATTGGGTACAGTAACCCCTGCCGTTGGGCCACGGACCACAGCCCGAGCAAAACCATCCAACACCAACTGAGCTCAGGCAACACTGAAGGCGGGAACGTAGAAGCGCGCTCTATTGTCCGATAGTGCCTTCGGCTCTTGGTTCCCGGTCCACGGGCCTAGGCAATATGGTTAGGAAACCACGGGCCAAGTTTAAAGTAGCGAAATGGGGAGTGCTTTTGTTATTAGAAGACGCTACAAAGTCGCCCTACCCGTCTCAAGTAGTTTTGTCTGGCAGTGCCCCGCCGGCTGTTACAACAACCCGCGGGTTTCTTTTTCATTAACATTAAGTATCGAAAATTTCGTCAAGGCATTTCCGCATCGGAACCGGATCAATATCTTTTCCAGTCCAGTACTTTAAAGCAATAATGCCTTGATTTACGAGCATGCCCATTCCATCCAGCGCCTTGCAGCCACGCTCTTCTGCGTCTCGCATTAATCGTGTCCGAGGCGGGTTTGTTATAGCATCCGCTACAACCATATTTGATTTTAATGTATCGACATTGAAGTCGATTTTGGCATCTCCATCTGGGAAAAGACCAATCGAAGTGACGTTAATAACAATGTCAGTCTCTTCTGGAAGATCATATGTTGAACTCCATACATGAAACGAAGCTTGAGCTGGCGTATTGTCGTTTAATAGGTTGACCAAAATCTGTCCACGATCCGTGCTACGATTAACAATAGTGATATTCGTCACCCCTGCGAAAGCAAGTTCGACAGCCACGGCACGCGCGGCACCTCCTGCGCCAAATATAACGACTGACTTACCTTCTGGATTAACGACTTTCTGCAAAGCTTTCAAAAACCCTTTGCCATCTGTGTTTTCGCCAATAAATTTGTCACCTCGACGAACCACCGTGTTGACTGCACCAATCACAGAAGCGGACTCTCCAAGCCCATCAAGATAATCAATAATCGAAACTTTGTGCGGTATCGACAGGTTGAACCCGCGCCAACCCATAGCGAGTGCACCACCAACTGCCGCTTCCAGATCCTCTGGCTGTACCTCTGTGTTTATATAACGCCAATCCATCCCGTGGTGAGAGAATGCAGCTTCCATCATAGCGACAGTGGGATTTTCGGCGCACGGTGTCGAAAAACAACCAATCAACTCGGGTTTAAAATTCAAAGCCATCAACTCTTCCTGAAGTAATACCTGCAGACATTTCATCAACTAATATAGTGTCGATGTCGCAAACGCGATACTATCTAAATTTTTATGATAGGATAGGATAGGATAGGATAGGATAGGATAGGATAGGATATCAATACGTTGTATTCAGTCAAGGCGTTAGAGGCAGCTGTCAAACTAATGAGAACTCGCATCAGATTGCTAGCACAGGTGTTGTCAAAATAATGAGAACACGCATCAGATTGCTGGCACAGCCTAAATCTATGCGCTCAATAATTGACGCAACTCGGCAAGAGCAGCGGCACGGTTCAGCATGAAATTGGTGCGTGAATAAAGATGGCGTTCCTGCAAGCCCCATACAGCCAACCTAACCCCACACCCAGCCCCTGTTGCGCCTTTAGCGAGCAGAGGGAGGCCGAGAGGATAAATGGGACTATTAAAGTCGGCTAAAAGAATGCCACTGTGCCGAGCGGAGAACGCTTCTACGACATT
>Ga0209502_10003156_pt1 | contig 13139 bp, 11 predicted proteins | sample ArcticOcean_MG_C_10_FD_187442 | JGI IMG/M metagenome (GOLD analysis project Ga0209502, IMG submission 187442) | Marine microbial communities from western Arctic Ocean - ArcticOcean_MG_CB11_90 (SPAdes) (version 2) | ecosystem: Environmental > Aquatic > Marine > Oceanic | place: Arctic Ocean...
CACAAATAGAAATGGGAACCCCACTGGCCCCGCACCAGTCTTAGGCCTCAACCGGCGCCGCGCCATCACCCATCATTAAGGTTTCTTGACCAGGCCGAGGATCGTTTGGAATAAACTGAGAAGCAATGAGCGACAACACAGCAAACGCAGCTCCACAGTAAAATACTAATTCCGGTGCCGTAATCCATACCACGCCTAAAGCGGCGGGTATAACTACTGCGGCTATGTGACTGATAGTGAAAGACACCCCTGCGGTGCTGGCCATATCTTTAGGGTCAGCAATTTTCTGGAAGTAAGTACTAATGGCAATGGCCATGGCGAAGAACATGTGGTCTATGACATAAAGCGCTGCGGCCAAGGTTGCATTGTCTACCAAACCATAAGCAATAAAGACAAAGATCAGACCAATGTACTCGGCAGTGAGTGCGCGGCGCTCACCAAAATGATGAATTAACTTGCCAATACGCTCCGCAAAAAACCAGTTAAAAGCGTAGTTGATAAGAAATAACACGGTCACTTCAGAAGCACTATAGCCAAATTTCTCCACCATCAAAAATGCGGCAAAAACGACAAATATCTGCCTACGCGCGCCAGACAAAAAAGTCAGCACATAATAAAGCCAATAGCGCTTACGCAAGATCAAGGTTTTATGCTGTACAGTTTTTGACGGAAAGTGCGGAAAATTCAGCCACATGACCACAGCCAATATCATGCAAACACCGCCAGCTAGGGCGAAGTTCCAAATATAATCTAACTGAAAAATCTCTAGGCACAACCACAATATGGAATACACCACCAAGGATGTAATAGAACCCACTGCGATCAACCTACCCAATACTTGGGGGGCCTCTTGTTTGCTCAACCACTGTAAACTCAAAGATTGCTTCACCGCTTCGAAGTAATGAAAACCAATGCTCATTACCACAGTGGTGAAGTACAGACCATATTCACTGGGGAAAAATCCTGCTGCTGCAACACCTGCACCCAGTAAAGCCAAAGACAATACAGCAAAAGTTTGTTCTTTAAGGATAAGTAAAACGAAGATAACCGTGAACGATAAAAAACCCGGCACCTCGCGTAGGCTTTGCAAAATACCAATTTCCACACCGGTGAATGCTGCACGTTCAACGACAAAGTTATTCAGCAGCGCCGACCAAGCGTTAAAGGCTATGGGCATAGCCACGGACATCAAGATCAGCAGCGTAATGGGCGAACGCCAAGTAGATTGCTTCATCAATTTTTACCTTCTAAAGAGGGACATAATCTAACATGCCAGAGGCCCAATTTGCTCGTTGCCCAAGCCACTGGTAAAGCCACCCTCAACGCTTCTCAACCAGTTTAAAGACAAAACTACCATGGGCCAATAATTGGTCTTCCTGGTCAATCACTTGGGTTGTAAAGGTCATTACCCGACGGCTTTGACTGGCCACTTGGGCAGTTGCACGAATACGTGCACCTTCGGCACTGCCGCGCACGTAGGTGACATTGCCACTGGTAGTTAGCCCCAGAACATCCAGGGAGGCACAGGCATACGCACAGGCAGAATCCATCAAAGCGTACGCAACACTGCCATGGGTAAACCCTGCTGCGTTGACCCAAGCACTTGATACCACCATGGCTAATTCACAAGCGCCTTCATGAACGCCGAGCACCTCAATACCAAAGTTTGCATGTATTTCTTTGTCACCCTGAATGAGCTCATCTAATAGGGGGGCTTGCATATCCATAACTGCTATCGATCCCAACTGCTAAAACTAGAATGCAGCTAAGGTATGCCATTCTCAATAATTATGCAGCAGCTAGTGGGCTGCCAAACCGCTTGGCCTTAATTGACCATTCAGACACGCAATTGTTCTCAAGTAGTTTACTCACTTAGACCTCATTAAGTCCGCGGAGCTACGGTCAGCATTATCAACGACTCTATACTCGGCGCCTGGCTTGGCCTTGAATACATTGGTCGTGCCTGACTGAAGCTTCACAACTTGGTCGCCGTTGTCTAAGAATAATGTGGTTACTGTATTAGATGATGTCATTAGCTATAAGCTCCTGTTATGAGGCGTATTAAAAAAATTTTTATTGTGTGTTCTTTGATCATTTCTTTGATCACTTCAATTTTTCGGGGACTAGAATTTCCACTTCTTGATTTGAATTCCAAGAGCAACAGTTGTCCTTCAGGAATCTCAAAAAATTCCCACCAGGACTTGTTGCAGTGCCCTTGGGTCATTCCCCTACTAATTTCTGTGTTTATTTTTCGATTCATTGTTCTAATTCTTTCTATTTTTTTAATTCTTTCTGTTTTTCTAATTTTCTGTTTTTCTAATTTTCTAATTTTTCTAATTCTTCTAATTCTTCTAATTCTTCTTTAACTTTTGTTCGTTTTAAAATTTCTAGTTAACTCACTAGTTTTTCTTTTATCGTTTTGCGCAAATTAAAGGGGCTTTGCAGCGATTCAATCAGCATTAGTACTAGCCGCTTTTTGTGACTGCTCGTTTTAACTTAACCACTCTTCTCTGCATCTAAGGTGACACCCAATGTCACCAAAATAGCCATTCGCTCCCCATGGGTAGCTATGGCAAAAATCTCATGCTGGCTAAGGTGCCAAGACACGGCCCCTTAGCACATCAAAAATGGACAAACGGTAGGAAAGTGGTGACGACACCTCCTAACACTAGGTGGTACAAATTCGGTCAATACATACAAGACGGATGTAAATATCCGCATACTACTTTCGTCGGCTTGTAACTGGCGTAGATCCAGTCGCTGATTTGGTCTCATGGGGTAAATAATGAGAAAGCGGAGGTGTTTTTTGTCGGCGTCAAGTGATGATAAAAAATATCAATAAAATCAACAAGGTATGTGATAAAAAACAAGATTTGCCGGAAGCAGAAAAATTTGCCAAGGTAAGTAATGACAAATTATATTGAACGAACAAAATTCTACTATGCAGAACTCGGCTACAAGGCCTACAAGTGGGCTAGTTTTTTGAATGTACCGTTCACACCGTTAAAACTACCTTTGGTAGAAACAAGGGTGACTTTGATCACTACGGCGGCAGCTGTAACTGCTGCCGCAGGCAACCAAGGCCCGAAGGCGGCATACAATGCCAACGCGAAGTTTTTTAGTGTTTTTACCGTACCAACTAGACCCACGCCAGATTTGCGTATCTCCCACCTTAACTACGATAGAGTCCATTGCGCGGCGGATGACCCGAATACCTGGCTACCCATCAACGCCCTTCTTAGAGCAGAGGAGCAGGCAGTTATTGGAAGACTGGCAGAAGAGGTGATTTGCCTGCCTACCAACCGAAGCCAGCGAGCAACCATTGAACAAGACTGCCCCGCGGTTGTTGCGCACTGTCAGAGGCTGAATACTGACGTGGCTTTACTGGTGCCAACCTGACCCATTTGTCATCAATCGGTCAGTTTGGCCGCTAGGGCATTAGAAGAAGCCGGCATAGCAACGGTAATTATGGGTTGTGCCAGAGATATAGTTGAGCGCGTTGGCGTACCTAGGTTTTTTTACAGCAATTTCCCACTAGGGCATTCGGCAGGCAAACCTCATGATGGGTACTCTCAAACACATACCCTTGAGGGCGCTCTAAAATTATTCGAGACTGCCAGCTCACCAAGAACCACCGTTGAATCTAGCCAGGTATGGGCTGAAAACGATGCATGGAAAGAGGACTTTTTGAATATTGCGCGTTTGAGCAAAGCAGAAATAGATGCTTTGCGCGAAGACTATAAAAAGCAGCGAGAGGCTTCAGCTGCGCTTAAAGCAGCTTTTTAGGAGCAGATTAGCGGCGCGGCGCCTATGATGACGCGCAAGAACTACTCCTTGCGCAACCAGACCATTGCTATTGCTGCCGGTACTAAGAGTAATGCTAATGCCACATAAGCATAGTTATAGCTGGCGAAAACGTCATAAGTCCAACCGGCCATAATTGGGCTGGTTGCACCCGCCAGGATGGTTAGTGTGCCAAAACCCATAACTCGACCGAAGGATACGGTACCAAAGCGTGCGCTATAAATGAGCCCCATTAAGGGCAGAATACTGCCCCCAGATAAACCCATGGCTATAGTGGCCAAGGTCAAAGTAACCACATTGTCTGCAAGAGCAATTAACGCTAATGCTAACAGCCCAATACCATTTGCTAACCAATATAAGTAGCGGTGGTCTATCCGATCGCCCAGCATACCGAAAAACAGTTTACCCAAAACCATTGAGACCGAACTCAGTGCAATAAGGTTAGCCGTAACCTCCGTCGCCAGACCAATGTCTCGAGTAATGATGCCTAAGTTAAATTGCAAAGCGCCAAAAGACATACTCAGCGGCGCTATACCAATGAAGGGCAGCCAAAACAGCGACGTTGTGAGTATTTCTTTGGTGGTCCACACACGGGTATCCGTGGCGTTACTTTGTTTGTTTGTCGCGCTTGCTAGGGGTTTACGGCGGAGCAGCAACCAAGTTGCTGGCAGAACAACGATTACTGCGAGCACCAGTATGTTTTGCATGACATCACGCCAACCCATTTCTAACAGCCAACCGGCGACCAACAACGGGAGAATAATGCCGCCTATATTGGTGCCCATAGAGGAAATACCTAGGGCAAGCCCGCGCTGCTCTTTAAACCACCTTGTCACTAACGTTTGCGACGTGAGCGAACCCATTAAGGCCATGGCCAGCGGCATAAACGTGGCATAAACCAGCCAGAGCTGGAACAGTGAGGTGACATGCTGGGCCAAAGTTAGGCCAATCACTAGCGAGAGTAGTCCTACGGTCACCACCCACTGGGGTGGGTAGGCATCTAGCGCTCGACCAACAAATGGCGAAACCAAACCCACACCAATTTGCATCAGTGCAATAGTCAACATAAGGTCCCGGCGACTGCTAGAAAACTCTTCCAGCCAAGGCAGTGAGAACAGTGCAAAACAATAAATCAGCGTGCCCACGCTGACTGCCTGAATGGTGACGCCATAGGCTACCACCACCCAACGATAATAATGGTCGGACAGCAGTGGCTGACTTGTGGTTATGCTCATGAGAGAGGCAACTACTATTCTGGCAGCGCAAGTACCCGCTTGGCGAGAATATTCAATTGCACCTCTGATGTGCCCCCTTCAATGGAGTTGGCCTTGGATCTTAACCAAGCCCTAGTGGTGGTAAGTTCGTCATCATTAAAGGCATCGCCACCCCAGCCTAATGACTGAGTGCCTAAGATAGACAGCAGCAACTCGTATTTTCCTTTGTTCTGCTCAGTGCCGTAGTACTTAAACATTGACGAAACCGCACCGGGCGCTGTGCCAGTGGCAGACTCTTGAACGCTGCGTTTCATGGTTAGAGCGAAAGCAGAGTCATTCATTCGGTGACTGAGAATTTGGCTGCGCAGCACTGCATCGTCCACTTTGCCTTGGTCGTCGAGACCAATGTATTGTTTGGCATATTCTTCTATTGAAGTGGTTTTTTGTGCCCCACCTATGCCGCCTATAGAGGAGCGCTCGTGTTGTAACAGGCGCTTACCTACTGTCCAACCCTTGTTTAGTTCAAACACTAAATTTGCTTTGGGCACGCGAACATCGTCTAGGAAAGTTTCACAAAAAGGTGACAATCCGCTGATGAGTTTGATCGGCTTAACACTGACCCCGGGTGTACGCATGTCGAATAATACGAAAGAAATACCCTCGTGCTTTGATGCCTCAAAGTCGGTGCGCACCAAACAGAACATCCAGTCCGCATGATCTGCGCCAGAGGTCCAAATTTTTTGCCCATTAACAATGAAGTCGTCGCCATCCTCTATGGCAGATGTACGCAGACTGGCTAAATCAGATCCTGAACCCGGTTCGCTATAACCCTGGCACCACCAGATATCCCCGCGTGCAATATTCGATAAGTGATCTTGCTTTTGCTGGTCTGTGCCGTATTCCAGTAATGCCGGTCCGATCATACTGATGCCCATGCCCACCAATGGCGGACGCGCGTTAACGCGACGCATTTCTGCTTGCAGCACAACCACTTGGTCTTTATCTAACCCTGCGCCGCCATATTCTTTAGGCCAGCTCGGTACGGTAAAGCCCCGCTCTGCGCAGCGGTCTAACCATAACTTGGTGTCTTGATTTTTGTATTGAGCGCGCTTGCCGCCGCCGGGCATTTCGTTTGCCACCATGGGGGTGCGCATTGACGCTGGGCAAGCCTCTTCTAGCCAACCACGTACTTCTGATCTAAAACCACTCAATTCAGACATCTCTTTCCCTTACTTTTTTTGCTCTTTTTGCACATATTTCTTAACACCACTGCAACACCAGCCATTGCATGGCTATTTTTTAGATTCAAGATGTTACAGGAAAATGACTCATTAGGCTGCTGGGCGATAAACCAATAACCCCCTGCCCAGTTGCTTAGCCAGTTGCTTAACTAGTTGCTTAACAAGGCGCCTAACTAGGTGCCTAACCAGTTGCTTAAATTGGGTAAGGCCAGTGGCGTGCTAAAATTCCCGCATCACCCGCAGACCACGATCGTCGCTACTACGGCTGGAGGCGTTTCGATAACTGGACGCCACTTCCTCGGCGGTAGAGTCCCAAGACCCGCCTCTATAGCCGTGACTTTCACAACTTGCGCCGGGTGAAGGATCGCTCCCGATGCCTGAGGCCCGACTATAATCAGGCATCCCGCACTCTAGGACCCATTCAGCTACATTGCCGTACATGTCATATAAGCCAAATTTATTCGCCTTGTAATGACCGCCAACGCCCGGTCGAACTCGACCGTCATCACATTTGGTTACCAGCCAAGTACGAAAGACATTCTTTGCAGAGAGGTCGCTTACATTTGCGTACTCGCATAGTGTTAACGTGTCGTTGCCAAAGGCGTAAGCGTCGCTACTACCTGCCCCTGCTGCGTATTCCCATTCTGACTCGGTCAGCAGACGATAGCTTTCACCGCTCTGCTTACTCAGCCATTGCGCATAGGCCACGGCATCTTTGTAGGTGATGTGAGCCACCGGGCCTTGGGGAGCCAACTTTGCAATCCGCGCATCCACACCGCGCTTTGTTTGAGCGACAAACTGTAAAAACTCGACGGTAGTGATTTCATATTTTGACACTGCAAAAGGCTGAGTCAGAGTAACTGTATGGGCGGGTCGCTCAGAGGGTGGGCCAGTATCCTTGCCCATTTGAAATTGACCCGGTGGCAGCACGATCATTTCTGGACCTTGAGTTTCTGACGAGAGGGCATCAGAGAATACGCTGCCCACCTCTACATTCAGCACAGGTAGGGAAAATTTCAGGCTGGCGCCTTTTGCCCCTACCGCAATGGTTTTTCTCTCGCTACGGTGTCCCATTGCAGCGACTGTGACTTGAACCTTACCCACCGGTACGCGCATATTTGGCTGGTAGGCTTTAGTGACTTTATTACCCCCGTCTACAAAAGTTACATTAATCATTGCAGCTTTTTCTCTGACGCTAATATTTAGTGCTGCGCTTTGTCGCTGCAGGACAATGGCATGTTGGTTTTTAGTGTATTTAACCTTGTACCTGAATTCCTTGGTCTCATAACCGCGCTTGCTGACTTTTAGCGCATACTCGCCAATGGGCAGGCGCATATTGGCTTTATAAGTTAGCTGCTTATCTACAAATTCCACCTTAGCTCCGCTAGGTTTGATTTGCAGTTTCAATGTGCCATGGGGGTCAATATTCAATGACAGGTTAACGGACAGCGTTTCGCCCGCTTTTAGTTCTACAGACTTAGTTACAGCTCTGCGCTCTGCCTGCCCCATACGAATTTCATGAGGCCCAGAAGGCATTTTAATTTCAGTTGGGGTAACTACAGCTAGCCTTTGACCGTCAACTTCTGTCCATGCGCCTTTGGGGTTAGAGAGTAATTTTACTGTGCCCTCTCCCAATTGGAGATCGAGGCTTTTGACTACTCGCTGACCATAGACGACGTCTATTTGTTCGCTGTAGGGCGCATAGTAGCTATGGCTAATGCTTAGTTGGCGCCGGCCTGTTGGAATTTCAAATCTACTCACCGGACTGCGGGCTATGGCTTTACCATCAATTTTAATCAAAGCACCGGCAGGCACAGTCACCACTGTTAATGTTGCGAGGACGAAAAAGTAATAGAGGGCAACCACCACGGCCAAACCAACGCCCGCTCCTATTATTGCTATTTTTCTTCTTTGCACAGTGTGCTCCCCTTCAAGTTTGATCATACTCCCTGTGCGAGAGGCATAATGCCAGCAAGAATTTTTGTAACCGATTTGACGCAGATTTGAATATAGAGGTATAGCGTTTATGAGTACACGGCGACAGCGACCTGAAGTTATTGCAGCAGCCCTTGGCGCGTCGAGCATTGCCATTGTGGGTTTATCTGCTAACCCTATGCGGCCCAGTTACGGCGTAGCCGAGTATCTGATTAATGCCGGCTTTGAGGTGATTGCGGTGAATCCGCGAGAACAAGAAGTGCTGGGCTTACCTTGTTATGCCAGCCTTGCCGAGGTGCCTGTGGCCATTGATGTGGTAGATGTATTTCGTCAATCTTCAGCTGTACCCGACATTGCCCAGCAAGCTGTTGCAGTTAAGGCAAAATTCTTGTGGCTACAATTGGGTGTGATCAGTGATGAGGGTGTCGCTATTGCCGAGGCGGGTGGCATGCGCTGCGTTGTGGATTTATGCACAAAGATCGAGCATCAGCGCATGGCTTAAAAGCGCCCAAAAACGAATAGGCCAACTATTGTCACTCACATTATGGGAACTGCCTAAGTGGCAATACCCACCAATGCTTTAGCCGCGACACAAAAGGCCATTACCGCTTCACGCATATCATCGCGCCGGGCTTGGCCGGCACTTTCGCTGAAACAAAAGCTCAACCGCAGTTGATTCATGCCCGCGCCAGTGTCTCGTTGCCGAGCATCGATAGGGTAAAAGTCATACATGGGTATAACGACTAGTCCATGCTGCATAACCATTTGCTCGATCATTGCGTCATTTGTAAGCACCGGTCCGTTAACGCCGTCTGCCAAAAAGCTGAACACAGTAAAAAAGCCGCCGTCCGGTAGAGTCCAACCGAAATACTCACGGTGTTGACCCAATTCTTGTTCCAACACTTGCAGTAGAATCTCGCGGTTTTCGCGATACACCACCAGCTTACTTTCAGCCAAAGGCCACATGCTTTGTAACTCTGTAAAGCCACCTTGGCCGTCTGCGTCGTGGAGCAGGGCTTCAAAACCCATCAACGCACCCGGGTTATGAAAGAGTAATTCACTGCTAGATTCCACCAGTGCCAATTCAGATAAAGGTACCGTTTGGCCCTCACTGATCTCTAGTTCTGCTTCACTGTAAAGGAAGCCTACTCGCGGCCCAGGAAAACCTATCTTTGAGCCTGTGAACAGATGCACTACCTGATCTGGTGCCATGCTGAAGAACGGCTTGGGGCGCTTATCTGCAGCGGCAAAATTGATGTACAAGTAAGGGGCGTCTTCAACAATGAGAATGCCCTCTTCTTTAACCACGGCTAAAATTTCTTCACGGCGCTTTTGCGTGAAGGAAAATCCCCCCGGATTGTGTCCATCTGGCACAGTATAGTAGAAGGGGACAAAGTAGCCTTGCTCTCGGGCTGCTCTAATCTGCTTGCGCATCAACTCTGGTTTCGGGCCTTCGCCGTCCATGTCGACACTGAAAATACTGGCGTGTTGGCATAACGCCGCTCGCGCGGTGAAGCCCGCGTAAGTAGGCGCGTCGGTGATGTAGGCCACTTGCTCGCCACTACGCTCAAACATGGAGCAAATAAGGCTGATGCCACCAGATGCGCCCACGGTGGGAATGAGTTTGCTAGGGTCTAGGGTCAAATTCCAATCTTTGCCATATACACGGGCAAATGTCTCACGCACCGAGACTGGACCTAGGGTATCTGTATAGGAATAAGACTCACGTAAGTACTCGGGCAAAACCGTTGGGTCGTTCAACCCCTCCTGCTCACGCAAATGCGCAAAGTAGCTTTCTTGATGCTGTAAAAAACCTCGAGGATCGGTGACTTCCGGGTGCGGGTAACCGGCGCCCAAGTGGTGCACTTTTAAGCCACGCTCACTGGCGATTTCACGCAATCCGGGCAGCGATGCAGCCATTTTACGCGTTACTGAAACTGCCTGTTTTTTTACCTTTGGGGCGACTAAATTAGCCAATCTACTTCCCTTATATTCACTACTGAAATTTATTACTGAACCAATCCCACTAATTCTTGGGACGGCCACACCAGCGTTGCTGCCGTAACAGCTAGCCAACTCGTTGGTTGATCCAAAATGTCACCATTGTCGTGGAGCTTGGGCCTAAATAGTGGGTCACTTAGGCTCTGCGGAGACGGCAATAATGTCTGACATGAACTTTAGGAGCTTTAATTGGTGCTGTCGACAGGACAATTGCTTGCAACGCAAAAAAGTCCATTGCAGTTACAACAGACAGACCCGGAATTTTATCTCGGTGCGAGTGCGCTATTTAGCCAAAATGCGCCCGTAATCTGGTGGCGATTACTCTTCTAATGCTTTCTTACGGTGTTTATCTGCAGCCGAGGTTTTGACCTTTTTGCCAAATTGTCGCTCACGATTATGGCGCTGAGCCACGGACTCACGATTAACCGCTTCTTCTGTCTTAAGTTTTTGGTAGCTGTCTAGACGCCGCGGATCCAAGACATTATCCGCTACCGCTTTGCGCACAGCGCAACCTGGTTCTGCTTGGTGGACACAGTCGTTAAAACGACACATCTGCGCCAACTCATCGACATCGGCAAAGAGTAGATCAACGCCTTCTTCGGCTTCGGCTATTTGTAACTCGCGCATCCCAGGACTGTCTAATATCACCCCGCCTTGGGGCAATTTATGTAGCGAGCGATTAGTGGTGGTATGCCGGCCTTTATCATCTTCTTCGCGCACACTCCGGGTGAGCTGCACTTGATGACCGGATAGGGTATTCACCAAGGTAGATTTACCCACGCCTGAGGAACCCAGCAATGCGATGGTTTGACCGCTAGCGCACCAAGGCAGCAGAGGCGCAACGCTGGCTTCGTCGAGCGCATTGACCACAAAGGAGGAAATGTTTTTAAACTGCGTATGCAGTTCGTCGAGAAAGGTCTGTACCTCTGCCGTTAAATCGGATTTGGTCAAAATAAGTACGGGTTCAATGCCCGAATCCATGACCACGGATAAGTAGCGCTCTAAGCGTGCAGGACTGAAGTCTGTATTGCACGAGGTGACAATAAAGGCAGCATCAACATTGGCGGCAATTAATTGCACCCCCCCCCCTGATGGACTGAGCCTTTTGACCAGACTCAACCGGGGCAAAATATGCGCTAGCGCACCTGAATAAGCATCTACTAGCACCCAATCGCCTACGGTTGGACGGCTGTCTTCAGCACCGCGAAACCACTTGCCGCTCAAAGGCACTTTGTCGGAGCCGGTACTCAGTACTGGCGCCACCTGCAAACCTGTGCGTTGTACGGCGGTAACTCGCACAACCCGCAACGATGTGGCTGGGGTTGCGTGGCTATGGGGTACATCGGTCTGGATATCTGGGTTTATGCTAGCCAGCCCTTGCATGAAAAAGGGCTTCCAGCCAAGGACGTTGAGTGTGGGTATGTCGGCGTAAATAGTCATAAACCGTTATGCAATATCCTTTTCAATTTTAACCTATTTAGGTCAAGGGCTAGAGTGTACAAACTTATGCCGGTTATTGCTTCACTAGTAAATGGAATAGGCGCAGCAAAGCGTTGTACGAATTCGCGCCCAAGCGGGGCAACATTACATAAAGCACCCATCGGTGATCACATAAGTCTGGGTAAAATATGAGTAACTTGGATTTATACATCATCACAAAAACTCATGAGGCTATGCCAGCTTGCCACCCCAGGCGCTGTGGATAAAAATTTGCGCACTCGCTGTTCAATGCTTGGCGGTTTTGACGTTTGCACTTTGACCGTTGAACCGTTGGACTTTGGACTTTGGACCGTTGAACTTTGAACTTTGGGCCTTTGAACTTTAGACCGTGGCTAAGCACAAATTCTCAACCCAACTAAAAATCCCACACCGGGTTGGGGCCTGTTTTGAAAACAGGGTCCAGTGCCAACAACAAACCGTGAGGAGCTTGCAAACCATCAGAGATCGCCAAGCTTGTTGCAGGAGCAACGCCCCAAAGCAGCCGACTAAAGGTATTAACTGAACAAGACAACGTAGGCAGAGTTTTATCTAATTTATCTGCAGAAACTAAACGGGCCTTAGATTTGGTGCCAAGCGCCACCGAATAATCACCACCAACGCCAGTCCATGGCTCCTTTATTTTTGCAGTTACTTGTTTAGCCGTATTCAAAATCTCAGTTACGGGGTCGGTTAAGGATAAATTGAAACGTACAGGTGGGCCTGCAAAACTCACAGCCGCCACACACACAGGAACGTCTAGTATTCTTAACTGATACCAAGCATAGGTATTTTGCTCGGCATAATATTTACCTTTTTCGGCAATGGCCTGCTCTCGAAAGGGTCGCTTAAGCATGCTTTGCAGCTGTATCTCGGGCGGCTCGCGCAGCTTTATTGAGTAGATTTGATCGGCAAGAGATTTGAGTAGCGCCAATAGTTCCAATAACTGCTCGCCGTTGCTGTAGCCCATTTTTTCTAATGTGTATGGCCCATGCTCCCCTTCACCTGAGAGCCAAATAAAATGTGTGAGGGTTTTGCCAGAAAAATAACCCAAGCCGAAACTGTTCTCGGAAAGCAGGCATTCCGCTCGAGCGCTTTGGGGGTTGTCTATGACCACTGCACCATGTTTGCGTGGGCGATTGACCATAGCTTTGAGCATCGCGCCTGAATCGGCCTCGGTCAACCTACTAGGCGTACGTGGCTTCACTGACACATCAATGGAACTGGGATCGATGGCAAACTCATTAGTGTAAGCACCGGTACCAAAGCCCACTTTGTTATAAAACCCTTGGTCGAACATGCCTAGCGCTGCAACCGCTGCGCCCTTTTTTGCGCCTCGGGCCAGCTGCCAAGCAGTTAAGTTTTGTGCAAAACCTAAACCTCTACCAATACGACTGGTGGTTACCGCCGCGATCACAGACAACGGCAAATCTGTTTGGTCTAAGCGCATGGTGCCAGACTGAGCCAG
>Ga0209502_10003157_pt1 | contig 13132 bp, 17 predicted proteins | sample ArcticOcean_MG_C_10_FD_187442 | JGI IMG/M metagenome (GOLD analysis project Ga0209502, IMG submission 187442) | Marine microbial communities from western Arctic Ocean - ArcticOcean_MG_CB11_90 (SPAdes) (version 2) | ecosystem: Environmental > Aquatic > Marine > Oceanic | place: Arctic Ocean...
ACCTTGATTACTGAGGGCAGCACTATCTGTTGGATGGAACGGTACTTCAGCTTCAGGGGTAGCAGAGCACCCACCAAGAAAAATTGCTATAAAAATTGCCGGTAATAATTGCTTCATCTTATTTCCTCCTAATAAAATTGCATAATATTATTTACGAATTTAAAGCGTACTCAAGAATACGATAGTTCGTTTCCTTAGTATTACTGTGACAAGTTTATATCAAACTGTCAACAGACTTACTTTAACGTATCTCAGGAGGTCGACAAAAAGATCAGATCCCAGACCTTTAGCTTTTTTAAAAAAACGAGTAGCTTTCGATTTTTCTTCTGGCACGGTATAGCCGAAATGATATAAAAGCCCCAAAGCAAATAATGCTTCTGGGTGATTATTACCAGCTGCTTGCTTTAACCAAGTGTAAGCTTCTGGCTTTTGAATTCCTATGTTATTTACATAATAAATCCACATGCAAAACTGAGTGGTTATGTCGCCTGTATTTCCATTATTACGAAGCTCTTTTTTTTGTTCTCATCTAGATAGCTCGCCTTTTATAGATACAATAATTACATTGCTTGGATAGTACGGTCTTGTAATTAGCTAACTTAGGCTTACTCTTATTTAGCGACTCTAATAATAAAATACTCTTGAGATGTCCTTGTGTCGAAGCAATTAATAGATAATTAAGAACCATATTATCATTCTTACTTAAAAGATCTTGCCCAAGTAAATATTGGGCATGAGGCTTTCCCTCCGTAGCATCCTTAATCAATTTATCAGCAAAAAGGGTGTTGGCATTAAAAGAAAAATGATGGCTATAAAAGCATTATAAAAGTTGAGTATCATTTATTATGTGGGTTCCTATAGACATTTAAGGTAATGAGTGTAAATTAGAAATATGAATATTAACTTAAAAAATATATTACTTATTAAAGTATTAGTTTTTAGTGTCTTTATTTGTTTATCACTGAGTGGTAAAGCTGCTGCAAATCCTGAGCTTTGGCCATATATCCACGAAAGAATGTTTGATGACAAGGAAATTATTGAGGCTGATTTTATTAGAGTATCAGGTCCTAAGAGAGCTTCAAGTGGAGCTCAAGTTCCAGTAAACATTAAATTAACCGCTAAAGAAGATATTGAAATAAAGCAGATATTTTTAATAATTGATGGCAATCCAGTTCAACATGCAGCTACCTATCAATTAACAAAAAAAACACAATCGCTTGATTTATCCACGAGAATTAGAATGGAAACAGATTCCTTTGTGAGAGTTATTGGTGAATCTACTAACGGCAAGTTATATATGAGTAAGGTTGCAATTAGAGCTTCTGGCGGGTGCAGTGGTTATATGGATTCAGCAGACCCACAACATACAGCAGATTTAGGTAAAATACTTCTTAAATCAACAAAAGATCGTTACGTAACAACTCGAATTAAGCATCCTAATTTTACTGGGCTGATGAAAGATTCAATCAATGGTTGGTATGTCCCAGAATGGTACGTTAATGATGTTGCCTTTAGTTTTAACGGGGAGACTCTTCTAATTGTGAAAAGTGGGATCAGTATAAGCCAAGACCCATACATTAAATTTAATTTCCCAGCAAAAAAGTCTGGAAAATTGTCAGTTCAAGCAACTGACTCAAAGGGTGAAACCTTTTCTCTAGAGAAGATAGTATTTAAGATTTAAGGCTAACGCTTTAGATTTAAGTATGACCGAATCTCATAATAAAAATCTTTAGTGGCTGGTAGACAGCCAATCATAATAAAAATAATAAGAATCTTTAATGTCTTAAATAGTCCTTGATTGTAACTACTAACTAATGAGTCTAGCTCGATAATTTTTGCTTGATTGGCATTTAATCTCTCTGGAGAAAGACTTAAAAGCTGATTAATGTCACACCGCCTCGAGGATTCCGAACATAAACTAACCTGACGAGCTAGCTCCTCAGTAAAGATTTGATGGGAAAAAAATTCATTCACCCATAAAAAAATTGCTAAGAAAAAACCTATGATAATAAATAACCAAAAAAACTGTTTACTTGATTTTGTTATAACCAACATACTTCCTCTAAGTTAAAATAAATTTAATCCCTGCAATAATCAATACTACACCTAATGATTTTTTTACGCCTTCTTCCATTAAATATTTAATTCCTAATTGGGTTCCGATAAGGACACCAAATATAACTGCGGCTGAGTATAAATAAATTTCTTGGGGTAGAAGTTTAACTAAAGAATAATTACCTAATAGGCCTGCAATAGAATTAAATAAGATAAATAAAGCCGCTGTTCCCGATGCCCCTTTTACGCTAGTCCATCCAAGAAACACAATTAAAGGAGATAAGAATATTCCCCCACCTGTCCCAGTTAATCCAGAAATAAATCCAATTAATAATCCTGCAAAAAATCCAACCAATGGATTAACCTCATTCTTAATAACTCCAGAATAACGAAATATATTAAATAGAAATTGTAAGCCACCGACAATCAGAATAAAGCCAACCAACGGTCGGTAAATACTTGCTGGGAGATTAATGTAGCCTCCTATGAATGCTGCAGGGATTGATCCAAAAGCCACAGGTAAGAACACTTTAATGTTAAATAATTTATGTCTAATAAAGCGAAAGCTGCTTACAGAAGATACAATAATATTTAGAATTAACCCAATAGGCTTAATGGATGATATTGGTGACCCCATAAAAGCCATAATAGCTATATAAGAGGATGCTCCTCCATGACCAACTGAAGAATAAAGGACTGCCCCTAGAAAAATAAAAAAAGCCGTGAGGTAGTCGCTTATTAAAAATTCCATAGCGAGTAACAGGCTATTTTACGCAATCTCTTAAAGCTTTAGGATTGCTAATCTTAAAATTTCCAACACTCTTGGAGTTGTCTAGTAGGTAGTGAAAGTAAACCTTGAATTTACCATATTTAACAATATCAGAAAATAAACCCTCTGGAATTAGTTCGTTTCTCCTCATTGTTATCTGGTCTGTGTTTGTCATAAATTTATGTTTTTTTGTCTTAATTGCTAACGTATCAAACCAGTTCCATACAGACAATGAGTAAAATGGTATTTTTAGATTCTTACGGCCAATAAGGTTTGATTTAAAGTGTTTATTAAGATCAAAGACATGCTTTCCTTTGCTGAAAAGGAGAACTTCATAGTATTTTTTTTGGTCTCTTTCATCGTAACTCTTCTTACATTTTGCTTCTAGCTCAAGATAGGATTCGTCAATTGGAGAAAAAGAATTACCTAAAGTAAACTCAGTATAGGTTAATTCCCTGCTTTGGCATGCTACAGAAAAAAAAATAATAATAACGATAATTAATTTATGCATAATAAAAACTGTAATTAAAAATTTTCATTTGCGCCCAAAAAACGCCAGCGCTTAGTTGGAATATCACCCAGTTTAACATTTCCTATTCTTACGCGCTTTAATGCAACAACCTTAACCCCAACTAATTCACACATTCTTCTTATTTGTCTATTACGTCCCTCAATCAATGTAAAGCTCAATTGAGCTTCATTTTGCCAAAAAACTTTTGCGGGCTTTAGTTTGTATCCCTCAAGAGTAAGGCCGTGATTTAGTAAATTCATGGAGCTATTATCTAACACCCCATCAACACGAACTAAATACTCTTTTTCAATTATTGCATTCTCACCAATTATTTGTTTAGCAATACGACCATCTTGGGTAAGGACAAGTAGACCAGAGGAATCAATATCAAGCCGTCCTGCTGGAGCAAGTCCTGTTGTATTAAACCTTGAGTTTAATCTTCCATCATTGTTAATATAAAAATTATCTGGGGTAACAAGGCTTGATGCGGGAGTGAATTCTTTATCATCATCTAAATGAGAAATATAACCAACAGGCTTATTAAGTATGACGGTTGCTTTTGATGACTGTATAACCGAAGCTTTTTTCATGAGCTCAACTTTTTGACTTCGATAGGCACGAGTTCCTAGCTCACTTATAACTTCTCCATCCAATAGAACCAAGCCTTGTTCAATATATTTATCGGCCTCCCTTCTGGAGCAAAGGCCTAGCTCAGAGAGTATCTTTGAAATTCGTACCTGCTCCTCAATTTGGCTCATTAAGAATCACTTTCTTGGTTAGGGCTTGGAGCAAATAAGGGTCTATATTATCCTGGCTCAAAAGCCACCTTTTATAGTCATTTGGAACATCTTCAATGGGTAAGCCTTTGTGCTTTCCGAATGTCATAATGCTTGGGATTCTAGCCTCTTCACTTAAATGCCATAAATCCTCCATAGTTTTAACATTTAAAATTTTACAAATTTCACTGAGAATCTTAGCGCAGATACTTACATCAGCCTCTGCTGAATGTGCGTTCTTTAAAATCTCCTTGGCATTTTCTCTATCAAGATAATACAAGAGAGCACTCTGAGAATATGCATCAATGTCAGGCCATACCTTTCTAGCTAGAGCCAGTGTACAAATTCTTTTGATATTGGGAGATCCAACAACTGCCCAATCGTAATCGATGCTGTGTCCGATAATGTATTCAATACCTTCTGGGAGCTTAAATGTCTTTGCAGGCGAACAATTCACTAACTCTTCATCAAGAATGTGATGGACTGCAAGAGCGCCTAACTCGATTGGTTTTTCAGGTTTGTATCTTTCGCAAAAACTTTCAGAAGTTATTAGTGGGTCGATCTGCTCAACTGATAGCCATGCTGCCTCTATTAGGATGGGGTCGTTTTTTCCTGTAGTTTCTGTATCAAAGATCACCGCTTGCATAATTCTTTCCTAATTCAGGTAATTTAATATTATACCGCAATATGACTTTACCAATTCCCTGCGATATTAATGATAAGTATCAATACGTTACAAACTAATTGTAGTTTTTATGCGCTAATTTAAATGATTTTAATCATGTACTTAGTTCTTATTTGTTGCTTTTATGCAACACATCAATCTTTAATTAACAATTAATTCTTGTAATGAGAATCATTCGCATCTATAATGAGAATGATTCTCATTTAGAATGACACTTGTAAATAAACAAAAACAAAAGGATGTTTATGAATAAAACTAAAAAAACGATAATATTAGCTGCTTTAATTTCTACAGGCATGGTAGCCAATGCCGCTCCATCAAACCAAGAAATTATGGATATGATGTTAGAGCTTAAGAATGAAGTTAAACAACTAAAAACTGAAAATAAAGCTCTTAAAGGAGAAGTTGAGGATGTCGCTGTTGCCACAGACGAGGCAATAAAGGCACAAGTGAAGCTAAGTGGTAAAACTACAATTGGTGGCTATGGTGAACTTCATTATAACGGTCTTGACGATCAAATAGGAAATTCTGATGTAGATAAAATCGACTTTCATAGGTTTGTATTATTCATTAATCACGAATACAACGATAAATTGAGATTTGTTTCTGAATTAGAACTTGAACATTCAATTGCAGGTGAAGGTAAAGCGGGTGAAATAGAATTAGAACAAGCTTACGTTGAGTATGATTACAATGACTCTACTTCAATACAAGCAGGTTTAATTCTAATACCTCTAGGAATCTTAAATGAGACACATGAGCCTAATACTTTTTATGGGGTAGAAAGAAACCCGGTTGAAAAAAATATTATTCCATCTACATGGTGGGAGGGTGGTGCAAAGATTTCTCATAATCTATCAGAAGGCCTTAATGTTGAGCTAATGGCCCATTCTGGGCTAAAGGCTACAGATTCATTCAAGCCAAGAGATGGTAGACAAAAAGTTGGTAGTGCTAAAGCAGAGCACATGGCTTATACGGGTGCCATTAAATACACAAAAATACCAGGCTTAACTCTTGGTGCTGGTGTTAATTACCAAACTGACTTTGCAAATGGTGGTGGCGAAGCTGCTGATGCTGCATTAATGACAGAAGTTCATGCTATCTATAAGAAAGGTAAGTTTGGATTAAGAGCGCTTTATGCTGCTTGGGACATAGATGGACCAGGAGCAGATGCAATTGGTAGAGATAAACAATTTGGTTATTATGTTGAGCCAAGCTATCAAGTTACTGAAACTGTTGGCGTATTTGGTAGATTTAATAAATATGATAATAATGATGGAAATTCAACTGCTACTGCAATCAAGCAAACAGATATTGGTGTGAACTGGTGGCTTGATCCTCAAGTAGTATTTAAGGCCGATATCCAAATGCAAAGCGTAGGCTCAGGTATATCTAAGGAAATGACAGGACTAAACCTCGGTATGGGTTACGCATTTTAATAGTAGATAATAATATTAAGGGTGGATTCATTTATGTCTAGTTCAGAGAAAGATTACTTAGTGTGGCTTCTTAAAGAAATGCAGAGAAGGGGTAATCCTTGGAATGACGAATTAAATTATGCTGTTAATTTAATCGAGCATAAGGAAAAAGTTATATAATTAATATTATGATTTTATCAAAATTTAAATTGCTATTATTGTTTACAATAATAGCAATTTTTGCATCCGTCAGTACATCTTATGCAAAGGGTGTATATCAAACAGAAGAAGCCTTCCTTAATGAAGTTTTTAAAGGAGAGGTCCCTGCAAGCTCGAAGATAACTCTTAGATCTAACCTAAGAAAACCAATTGAAAAGATTTTAGGGCATCCTTTTTCTGGTTTTAGGATTAAATATTGGAAGGATAAAACCCAAACTGCTTGGATTTTAGAGGAAATCGGCAAGGTAGAATATATTACCTTTGGAATAGCTATAAAAAATAGAGAAGTATCGTATGCTAACGTTTTACAGTTCAAGGAAAGTCGTGGGTGGGAAATACGTTATCCAGCATTCACTGGTCAATACATTGGAGCTCGTTTGATTAAGAACAATAAGCTGACAAAAAGTATTGATGGCATATCTGGTGCAACCCTATCATTATGGGCAATGACAAAGATAGTAAAAATAGCTCTCATGCTCGACGAATACATACAGAATGAAAAAACGTAAAATATTACCTAAGCTACTCAAATTCCATAACATTATTGGTTTATTTGTTTGCCTAGTGCTCATTCACTTATCTATCACTGGAATTGCTTTAAATCATACGGATAAGTTAAATTTAAATCAGACCAAGATATCATGGGATTGGTTATTAAATGCATACGGCATAAGTATTCCTGAAACAAAGATAGCATTTTTAGTAGAAGATAAATTTTTCCACCTAACTAACTCCCAAATATTTATGAACACCCAATCAATTATGAGATCTGAGGATATGATAGTTGGAGTTATAGAGCTTGATAGCCAGTTTATTATTTCAACTACTGACAGTATAATCTTAATAAATAAGTCAGGAGATTTTATAAGAAAAATTAAGTTACCTGAAATTTCAGTACCTAAAATTAATAAGATAGGGTTCTATTCAAATGGAATTATCGTTGAAATAAATGAAATTAAATTCATATCTGATAAAAATCTAGAAAATTGGGAACCTAAAAATAATTCTGATGCAGATAAATGGTCAACAGAAATTTCTGTCCCTCTAGAAAATTGGGAACCTAAAAATAATTCTGATACGGTTAAATGGTCAACAGAAATTGCTATTACAACAGCCATGAATAATCAGATTAAGACATACTATGTTGGAGAGGGAATATCATTAGAGCAAATTATTCTAGACCTTCATAGTGGAGTGATATTTAAGAGCGCTGGTAAGCTCTTTATGGACATTATTGCATTGCTACTTATATTTATGTCTGTTTCGGGCGTATGGATTTGGTTGGTAAAAAAAAATAAGTAGTTAAAGTATTATTTGTGATTAATGATTGGTCGGGGCGGTGAGATTCGAACTCACGACCCCTTGCACCCCATGCAAGTACGCTACCAGGCTGCGCTACGCCCCGAACAAAATTAAATCAATTACTTTAAAACTTTAAGTATCTCTTGTAACTGACTTTTAAAGTTACTAAGATTTTCAGGAGAGTTTGGTGATGCACCATCTAATGTTAAAGGAAGTTCGGCCTGGGCCTTTTGAATAGCTTCTTTTGATGTAGCTTCTTTTACAAACTGACGGTCTGAAAGCTTTGATTTTGCTCCTTGAATTGTAAAGCCATCAAAATAAAGTAATTCTCTAATCTTGCGAACTAGTAAAACATCTTCCTGCTGATAATACCTTCTATTACCTCTGCGAGTTGATGGTTGTAATTGGGAAAACTCTTGCTCCCAATACCTTAAAACATGAGGCTTTAGGTCGCACAAGAAACTCACCTCACCAATAGCAAAATATCTTTTGGTTGGGATTGAGGGTAATACCTTTTTATGATTGCTTTCCAGCTGTGCTCTCTTCTACGCTAGTTTTTAATTTTTGACTGGAATGAAAGGTGACAACACGGCGTGCCTTGATTGGAATTTCTTCACCTGTTTTTGGATTACGTCCTGGTCTCTCAGATTTTGTTCTTAGTTCAAAATTTCCAAATCCTGACAATTTAACGCCCTCACCTTTTTCTAATGAAAGACGGATTTCTTCAAAAAAAGCTTCAACCATAAGCTTGGCTTCACTTTTATTTAAACCAACTTTATCAAAAAGAAATTCAGCTAGCTCTGCTTTTGTTAATGTCATTATAAAATCTCTAGCACTATTTATCGTAATTTTGCAGAAAATTTATTTTTCAACACTACCAAAATACTTTCAACTATTTTGTTAACATCTTGTTCTGCAAGAGTTTTATAAGTATCTTGTATAAGTATTATAAATGCAACACTTTTTTTACCTTCATCTATTCCGTCTCCCTCATATGTGTCAAAAGGATAGAATTTTACCAATCGAGAGATTTCCTCATTTTTTATAGCCTTCACCAAATCTCCCGTTGGTATATATTTATCTATAATTACAGCAATATCCCTTCTTATAGGATTAAATTTACTAGGAATATTAATTTTTTTTCTCTTCTTATCTTTTAAAGATTCCAATTTAAATTCAAAAAGGTAAGCGCTGCCTGTTAACTCAAAATGTTGTTGCCATGATGGGTGAACTCTTCCCAACCAGCCCACCGATATTTCATTTTGGTACAATTCTGCCGTTTGCCCTGGATGTAGTGCTTTTGGTATTGGCTTCTGAGGCACCCTGAAATCTAGACTGTTTATTGATATTCCTTCTAAATCACCTTTGATGTCAAAATAGTTTACTTGTCTCTTTTTTTCACTCCATTGTTCATGCATGTGGTCTCCGTAAACTAAACCAGAAACTATTGTCTTTTCCTCAAAAACTGATCCGTGCTTTTTATAGACTGAAGCAATTTCAAATAACCTAACTTGTGACTGACCTCTATTAATATTATAAGTTAAAGTCTCTAGGTGACTTCCCCATAATTTTGATCTCATTACATTCATTTGTGATGCTATTGGATTTTTTAATTCAATATGATTAGGATTCTCATGTAACTTTTCTTCAGTCTCTTTATCAATAAAGCTATAAGTAACAACTTCATCGTATCCATAATCAGAGAATGTTGATTTGATTGAGTAGGTTGATCTCTCTTTATCGTTAGAGTGAAGCATACTTGACTTGATAACTGGTGGTATTGCTGGGATATTGTCGTAGCCATAAAGTCGAATGACCTCTTCAATCAAATCCTCTTCTATTGCTATATCAAACCGATAACTAGGAGGTGTAACAATGTAGTCATCACCTTTTTTTTCTACGTCAAAATGTAAAGCTTTTAATATTGTTTGAACATCAGAGGCTGGCACAACGACGCCCAAAATATCAGATACTCTTTTAGTCCTTATAATTATAGGCTGTCTTTGTGGAAGCTTGGAAGCAATATCAATTACATCAGAGCACTCTCCACCACAATATTTAAGAATTAACTCTGAAGCTCGATTTAATGCATTAAGGGTATTACCGAAATCAACCCCCCTCTCAAATCGGTGAGATGAATCAGTGTTTAAACCAAATGAGCGAGCTCGACCAGCAATACTTGATGGATTAAAATATGCGCACTCAAGAAAAATACTTGAAGTATGGTGGTCTACTGAAGATAATTCACCACCCATAATACCAGCTAGAGCTAATGGCTGTTTATCATCCGCAATAATTAATTCATTACCTGTAAATTCTATTGATTGATCATTTAGTAAGCTTAATGACTCCTTTCTTTTTGATTTCCTTACAATAATAGATCCACTTATCTTTTTATTATCAAATGCGTGAAGAGGTTGGCCCAATTCGAATAAAACAAAGTTTGTAATATCAACTACCGGGCTAATAGATTTTATTCCTACAGTTTCTAAGCGGTTCAATATGATATCTGGCAGTTTTTTTGTATTATCTATTCCCATTATTTCTCGGCCACAATAGCGAGGGCATGAGTTAGGGTCCTCAACTACAACAATTTGTTCTGATTTAAAATTCGATTTAATCTGATTAACAACATCAGTTTTAAGAGGTATTTGAGTGAGGGCTGATATTTCTCGAGCGATACCCATAATACTTAAGCAGTCAGCTCGATTTGGGGTTAATGATAATACATAAATAGTGTCATTCAATGAGAGTGCATTTTTAATTGTCTGTCCCACTTCGAGACTGTCATTTAATTCATGTAAGCCTTCAGATTCTTGACTTAGACCAATTTCTTTGGCTGAACAAAGCATACCTTGAGACTCTACCCCTCTCAATTTCGCTTTTTTTATATCAAATCCAGGTAATTTTGTACCTACTGTCGCACATGGAACTTTAATTCCTAATCTAGCATTTGGAGCTCCACAAACTATTTGTAGTAGCTCTTTTTTTCCAACATTAACCTGGCATACATTTAGGCGGTCTGCATCCGGGTGCTTTTCAATTCTGACAATTTCACCAACAATGATTAAATCTGAAAGGTCTGAAAAGCTTTGAACATCCTCCACTTCAAGGCCTGCCATAGTTAACACCCGATCTAAATCAACCGAATCAATAGATTGGTTAAAGTAATCTTGAAGCCATAATTTAGATACTTGCATTTTTAAGTCTCAAATTGCTTTAAAAAACGAATGTCATTGGTAAAAAAAGGCCTCAGATCGCTAACTCCATATTTAATCATTGTTAACCGTTCCACCCCCAAACCAAATGCAAATCCTTGAAATTTCTCTGAATCAATATTTACTTTGCTCAATACGCTTGGATGAATCATTCCACAACCACCAATTTCTAACCATCCATCATTCCATGACATATCAATTTCAGCAGATGGCTCAGTGAATGGAAAGAATGAAGGTCTAAATCGGACAGAGATACTTTCATCCTCAAAAAATTTCTGTAAGAAATCTTGAACTACTCCCTTCAGATTTGCAAAGCTCACTTGCTCATCTACCCAAAGACCCTCTACTTGATGAAACATTGGAGAATGCGTTGCATCAGAATCAACACGATATACTCGACCAGGAGAAATAATTCTTAACGGTGGAGTATTATTTTTTAAATAGCGGACCTGAACAGGCGAGGTATGCGTTCTAAGCACATGCGTTTTATTAATATAAAAAGTATCATGCATCGCCCTTGCAGGATGTTCTTCGGGAATATTAAGGGCAGTAAAATTATGGTAATCATCTTCTATTTCAGGTCCTGTAGCAACATCAAAACCAACAGAGTGAAATAAATTTTGGATACGATTCATTGATATAGTTATAGGATGCAAGGAACCTTGTGTCTGCTTATTACCAGGAAGAGTAACGTCGATAGTTTCGCTCTTTAGCTGAAACAGTAATTCCTCATCTTGAATTAATTTTTTTCTATTTAGCAATGCTTCTTCTATAGATTGCTTAATATCATTAATAAACGCTCCTACCTTAGGCTTTTCTTCCTTAGACAGTCCAGATAAACCCCTCATTGCTTGTGTTAAAGGGCCAGACTTACCAAGGTACTTTGCCTTAGTATGATCAAGGTCTGACAATGATTTGCATTTAGAGAAATCGAGCTCAGCTTCTTTTATTAATTTTTTGAGATCTTCCATATATATATTCTAATAAAAAAGGAGGCTTAAAGCCCCCTTTTTTTTACATAACTTACTTTATACAGTTCCAAGGCTTGTTTTTGCTATCTCAACAAATTTTGCAAATGCTGGTTTATCAAACACTGCCATATCTGCCAATACTTTTCTATCGACTTCAACTGAGGCTTTTTTTAGTCCATTCATAAAGCGGCTATAAGTTAATCCAAACTCTCTTGAAGCAGCATTAATTCTGGCAATCCAAAGCACTCTAAATACACGTTTCTTTTGTCTACGATCGCGATATGCATATTGCCCTGCTTTCATTACCGCCTCTTTTGCAACACGATAGACATTTTTTCTTCTACCTCTAAATCCTTTAGCGGCTAATAATACTTTTTTATGTTTTGCTCTGGCTGTAACGCCACGTTTTACTCTTGGCATCTCTATCTCCTTTTATTGTGTTGGCATCATTGCACGAACGCGTTTTGCATCCGATGACGAAATAATTTCAGTGCCGCGAAGATGTCTTTTTTGTTTAGTTGTCTTCTTGGTAAGGATATGACGAAGATGAGAGTGGGTTCGCTTAATTGCGCCGCTCCCGAGGAACTTAAAACGTTTTTTTGCACCGCTTTTGGTTTTCATTTTTGGCATTTTTTTCTCCTAAAAATTTTCTAACTAGTGCTTCGGCATGCCCTTATGGCCTTATCACTTTTATTTTAACTACTCTTTTACTACTTCGGTTGACTCATCATTAACGTCGGCAGAATTTTCATCTGGAGCCTTAGGTTTAGATTTTAGTTTAGGTTTTTTATTTGGTGCTAAAACCATTACCATTTGTCGTCCTTCCATCTTTGGGAATTGTTCAACCACCCCAATTTCTTCAAGGTCAGCTTGCACTTTTTTTAACATTGCCATGCCTAACTCTTGGTGTGCTATCTCTCTACCTCTAAATCTTAGTGTTACTTTTGTTTTATCGCCGTCACCTAAAAATTTTATTAAGTTTCTAAGTTTAATATTGTAGTCATTATCATCAGTACCAGGTCTGAATTTTATCTCTTTCACCTGAACATTTTTTTGTTTAGTCTTCGCTTCATGCATTTTTTTACTTTGTGCATACTTAAACTTTCCGTAGTCCATCAAGCGACAAACAGGGGGAGTAGCTTTTGGTGCTATTTCAACTAAATCAGTTTCAAGTTCATCAGCTTTTACCATGGCTTCTGATAAAGAAA
>Ga0209502_10003159_pt1 | contig 13129 bp, 6 predicted proteins | sample ArcticOcean_MG_C_10_FD_187442 | JGI IMG/M metagenome (GOLD analysis project Ga0209502, IMG submission 187442) | Marine microbial communities from western Arctic Ocean - ArcticOcean_MG_CB11_90 (SPAdes) (version 2) | ecosystem: Environmental > Aquatic > Marine > Oceanic | place: Arctic Ocean...
GACAAGGTGATGCTCCCACCATTAAAGCTCATATCCATCGGGTCAAAGCCATCCGTTGTGGCTCCGATGGTTCCTGATAAGGTTAGGTTACCTAGGCCTGTTTTGGTGAAGCTGCTTGCATCATTGGCTAAGCTGCCCGCCCAGGTAATATCTTGTCCGTTGGTGTCAATATTAAAAAGTTGGGTGCCCCCAGCTAGACGACTACCTGACGAAAAGTCAGTAGTATTAGATGCAGAATACTGGATGCCGCCGCCATTAAAGACTATGCTTCCGGCACTACCTATGGCATCAGCCGAACCAAGTCCTATTAGCCCACCGGTAAGGGTAGTGGTGCCTGAGTAGGTATTGGTGCCTGTCAGGGTCAACGTTCCTGAGCCTGACTTAGTGATGCCCACCGTACCTGAACCGTTCTCGATCACACCACTGAAAGTTGTTGATGAATTAAGGCTCCCCACATTTAATACCGCTGACCCAGCAGCGGAATTCGTTATTGCTCCCGAGCCGGAAATAGATCCCACTGAAACGGTGTAGTCATTAAGGTCCAGGGATGTTGACGCTGCTAAAGTCATTAGTGAGGTACTAGACAATGCATTCGCCGAGCCAGCTTTAATAATTCCTGCGGACAGTATCGTGCTGCCCGTATACGTATTATTTCCAGAAAGGCTGAGGGTTCCTGTCCCTAATTTAGTAATGCCGATGTCACCGGTAATATTGCCTTGCACTTGGCTTGACACACTGTTGGTAGTTAGTGCTAAGCCGGCACCTGCCACATTGCCTTGAAGGTCGATAGCACCATTGCCGGAATTAATGGTGAGCATGTTTTGATAGGACACCACGACAATACCGGATCCGCCGTTACCACCTTCGTTGTTTGCGTTATGGTGTGTGCCTCCACCCCCACCACCACCGGTGTTAACTCCGCCATGTCCACCCGGTCTATTTCTCCCGCTGCCACCAGACGAACCGCCATTCAAGCCCACGTTACCAGTTCCGCCAGCACCATTATATGAGCCACCGCCGCCGCCACCGCCGATACCGCCATTACCACCCCTGTATGAGTGACCGGCACCACCACCACCACCGCCCCAGTAGTAACAAGTGCCTAGAATGCAATTTTGTACCCCTGCTCCACCAGAGGAAGCACCATGGGATCGACCAGTAGAACCAGGGCCGCCTGCACCGCCGCCGCCGCCAGAAACGTGAGAACCGTCACCGGAGGCGCCAGCATAACCCTGGCCCGCAGTTCCTGCCCCGTTTCTTCCGCTAGTACCCGCGCTATATCCCGAGGCACCGCCGCCTGAACCACCAGCACCTGCTGCGCCTTGCAATGTATGACCCCATGGTCCGGTACCACCATAGCCACCACCGATCGCGGTCAATGTGCCAGATGCGGTAGCTAAGGTCGAGTTTCCACCTTGAGTGCCATTCACTCTCCATTGATGGTTGCCCCCTTCACCAGCGGTGTTTGGACGAACCGAACCTATACCGCCATCGCCGACAGCCAGCTCAGTCCAGCCCGGAGTGAGATTTACAGTTTGTGCAATAACACCACCACCACCACCACCACCACCAATATCCTTACCACCACCACCACCACCGGCAACCATCAAAGTTTCGGCAACAGACGTAGTCGCTAACCAGGAATAGACTTGAGTCCCACTGTTGTAAATCACACCTATCGGCTGCGATGCGTCAGCACTTGATCCAGCGAGGTATTGGGTTCCATTAAAGAGGTAGTAACCGTTACCGAGAAAAGCTGCTACGCCAGAGGTGGCAGAAATATTACCTGTGATTGTCACACTGGCATTGCCGCTACTCAACACGGGTGACGCGTTCAACACGACCTGGCCGTCGAATAGCTGATCACCTGTGGTGGTGATATTAGCTCCTAAATAAATAGTGGTTCCATCCAATGTCACCCCGCTATCGGTTCCGCTTAATGTGATAGCAGCATTAATGTAGATATTATTTTCCGCCGTAAGCATAAGGTCGCCATCACCACTCGATGAGATAGCAGCATTGAGGGTAATATTTCCGAGGCCTTCTGTTCCTGTCGTGGTGGTCGCCGGATCGGTATTGATGGTGTTAGTTTCAAGTGCGGTGGTAAGGGTGACATTTTGTCCGGCCTGCAGTGCGCTATTAATGTTGATGGCAACAACTGAATCAATAACAAGATCAAACGGATCAATGAGCCACATGCCACCCCTACCTGCATTAATTGTCGCTAATAACGAAATGGTTTGACCAGAGGTTTCAATAAAGCCACCAAGATTACTGCTGAGTGCGTATGCTTGTATGGAAGAAAGGGCGTCTAACTGAGTAAATTGTGCAAATGGAAGGGTGTGATTTCTTACGTCGTTACCGATTAAAACTGTACCACCTTGCTGGAAGCCAATAGATTGAACTGCGGTGTTTTTAAGCAGAACTTGGCGGTAAGCAGAAGCACTAATCGTGCCCCCACGACCATTGCTAGCGTTTGTTTGTATGCTAGAATTATTAATTACAACAGCATCATTCGCAACTAATGAAACAGAACCACCATCAACGCCATTCGCTTGAAGAGATGCGCCAGTCAACTCAATAGCTGAGGTATTGTCTACTTTGATTGTGCCCCCTCTACCATTACTTCCGTTGGTCTGCACTAGGCCCTCAATGCTAGCTAGCCCATTTGCGGAAATAATTTCTATCAGGCCACCTTCATTACCGCTGGCAATAATAGATGCGGTAGAGGTAATTGCTACCGAACGGTTGCCATTAAGGTAAATTGATCCACGATTGTTCTGCGATCCCGACCGCAGCGTTCTTGATATGAGCAAGCGTGATGCCGTTATTTGCATGAAGGGCGTATGCGAACCTTGCCCACCGTAGGTCCAAATATTACCCGTTGCTTTAATTTCAGGCGCCCTAGCTTCAAGATATGCTACTTGAATATCAGAGGTATCAGTAAAATTAATACCTTTTGCACTAATCATCAACAGACCAAGGGGTGAAAAGACATCACTTGTAATTTGGCCTGCCATAGTAATTGTGTCAGCAGCGTTAACAGTCAGAAGCGTTTGGAATGCAGTGGTTTTTTCAACAACAGAAGCTTGATCAAAATTAAAAACACCGCTAGTCAAAATCGTAACATTAGCGGAAGCTATTGATTCACTGATCACGCTAAGTAATTGAGAGTCTTCATTGACTGAATCAGTCTCAATCGTAATATTTCCTGGTGCCCCTTGATGCGTCAGCGAACCAGCTTGCATGGTTGTAGACTCAGCCGTGATAAGACTATTTGACGAAATATCAATCTGGCCTCCGTCACCTGATGCGGCTCCACCAGTAGCCAAAAAAGTGCCACTTAGCTCGGAGTGCTTTGCAGAAATAGCGATAGATCCACCATTTCCTTGTTGAGATGCTGAAACATTAACTGTGCTTGATGCGCTAGCGAGCAATTCATGTGCCTCAATAGAGATCTCTCCTCCTGACTCAGCACCGCTAGCGGTAGTTACGGAATTTTCAGCTAATATCGTTTGGTCTCCACTCAGAAATATTCGTCCTCCTATTTTCACTACATTCAAAGCATCACTTCCCGCATCAAGCAAGCCTTCTTGATTAATGATCCCAGATACTAATTGACTGAGTGCTTTTGCTGAAAGAATAATAGTTCCACCATGGGCTTGGACGGCATGCTTATTTTCAATCAAGGTATCAATAGTCGCGGGGGTGGTGGTAATACTTGAGAGGTGATTATTCGTATTAAAATTTAATGTTATTTGTTCTCCTGCAGCCATCACAACCGTTCCCATCTGAGCAACAATTAAGCTTCGATTTCTTACTTCAGGGGCTAATAACGCTACATATCCATTTAATGAGGCTTTAATTTCTCCATCATTAATGACACTTGCAGTGGATCCATTGCGATGAAATTCAAGAGCCCCTTGCATAAATTTATCTTCGTTTGCAGCATGGGTGGTGGCTATAATTGCGCCTACATCAACACGTGAATTTTTTCCAAAATAAACACCTGAAGAATTTTGAAGAATGATCTGACCATTAGCACGAATCTGTCCAAAAATCTGGCTGGGATTGTTGCTATTAATTTTGTTGAGAGTGATTGAGGCTTGGCTAGGTTGATGAAAATTAACACTTGCCCGTTCGCCAACATCGAAGGACTGCCAATTGATGATTGCTCTCTGAGAAGACTGATTAATGTTTATCTGAGAAGAGTTACTATCTAATGCTATTGAAGCAAGACCACTTGACACAACGCCGCCTTGCGGAAGCTGATTTGGGCTGGGCTCAGCAGCAAACACAGTGACACTTGCAAAAAAAAGATAAGCTATGATTGCGCGCATAAAATTCATAAATTTCTACAGGCAAAGGCAAAGGCAAAGGTGAAAAAAAAGATTATACATAACAAACAAACTCTCTTTCAACCATAAAGGGAACCAATCTTTTAGTAATAAAGATTGCCTAAAAAAACAAAAAATGTCACTCAAAAATAATAGTTTATTGAGCCAGAAAACCACGTCATTGGTTTAGCTGTCTCCCCATTGCTGTTATCAGCATTAGAGTTCGTTCGGTTAGGATTGCTGCCTATTCGATCTGACCATGTGACTTTGAATGATGTATTAAGCGGCCCCAAGTATTCTAGCGAAAAACCATACCCTCTTAGTGTTACATCATTTGTGTTACCCACTAGAGTTAGTGTCTGATTTGTTGATGGATTAAAATCTTTTTTGTATTGCTTAACATAGCCATGGTCATAAAAAGTAGCCATTGTGATGCTATCGGTCAAAATATAATCATAATCTACTTTAAATAGGAGGCCATGGGTTCCTCCAGCCTCACTAGTGGGGTAAGCGCGGACAGTTCTTTCTCCTCCAAGGAAAAATTTCTGTGATGAATCTAGATTTTTATTTCCATACTGACCAGAAAATTCGAAGGTAATAGAGTTTTTGTCATCGATAAATTGGGTAAAATTCATGGCACCAGAAATGACGCTATAGGATCCGTCAGTATTTTCATTTTCTTTGCTATCTCTGAAAGTGGCTGGACTGTCGCTATAGTCATTATCTCCTAGCCCATAATTTATGGTCCCATAAAATTCACCGCCCATTAACCAATCGGTTAAATCTTGGTAGTTAGCTCCGATATTAAAAGTCTTAATTTTATAGTCGCTCTCGTTTCCGAATGAGGATCTATTTACAAGTTGTTTTATATCCAATGATGAAGTCAAATTCAAATTATTGATACGACTGCGAATGAGAGGATAGCTAGCATCAAAAAGTATCGTTCGAGATAAGCCAGATAAATCGAGGCTTTCAGCCGCTCCATTCACAACATCGTAGCTCATCAGACTGAGATTAATGCCAAAACTTAAACCAGAGTAGCCAACGGGAGCGGTGTAATCGAAACTTCCGTATGTCACTCCACTTGTTTTGAGTATCGCTGTATCGAAACGGTCTCCAAGACCCATCGGGCTAAGCAGGCTTGAGGAAATCAGCGTTTGGTGGTAACCGGTAGACTTGGACCCATAATTATCATGTTGTATTGCACTTATAAGCCAAGGTTCGTTGATCATTCTAACGCCAGCATCTGTCTCGCCCGGATTTTCACCTGCTTGAAGCGACTGATTGACCATCACTCCTGCTAAATCACTAGCTATTAAAGTGGCTCTTTCCAATTTAAAGGTATCAACTGGTGCCCCAACGGGAAGATTATATTCAATATAATTTTTTATAATTTCTGGATCGACAAGGTAATCAATATTTGAGTCAATGAGTAATTTGGCGCCGCCAAATATACCTTCACGAATAATGATAGAGACAATTCCATCAGTAATGTCTTGTTTTGGTAAGTTAGCGCGGCCTACTAATCCTTTCTCTTGATAGAGAAGCGCAACTTCATCGATAGATAACTTCAGTTCATCAATCGTTACTTTTCGATTAAGTAGGGGATCGAATAGCACATAAATTTCTTCGCTTGTAACTAATTTATTTCCTATTAAGACGATTTTTTCAATAAAAAACTCCACCTCGCCCTCAGAGAGAATTTTGGGCTCTATGATTTCTTCTTTCTCAGGTTCAGGGATTATTTGTTGTGGCTGAATTTTTTTTATCTGGCGCTCGATTTGTTTGAGGACCTGGCCGGCATCAGGTGCACCAGGTGAAGCCATAGACAAAGGTGAAAAAATATATGCTGCAAGGCAGGCAACATGGAGTATTGATCGAAGGTCACTTAAAAATAGATACTTCATTAAACTCTCAGGGGCTAGAAGTTCTTATGGTGCCTTACCCCTAAGGGGAGACAAAGGCAAGGGTAATCAATGGTTAAATTTTAAAGGGTGTCTGAAGGTCAAAATAATGACCCTTAGGAATATAATCTATTCCAAAAAACATATATTATTGCAGTATGTGTTGTTGTTGGGGGGGGTATTGGGGTATGTGCACGTCATAGTATTGGGTGAAGAATACCCAATACAGGGTATAAGCAAGACATTAGTTTTCTATAAATGGAAGTTCTAGGTAATAAAAGAGCCTAAATTTGAAGCACAAGAAAGAGCTATATAGTGCCTCAATTCAGTAATTTCTTAAAAAAATATCAAATTCAAGTAGTTTAGAGTGACCCCTTTGTTGAGGGCATCACTCCTGCCATTCTTGGATCAAACTCTGCGGCCATACGCAAAGCGCGGCCAAATGCCTTAAAAATTGTTTCAATTTGGTGGTGTGCATTATTGCCGCGAAAATTATCAATATGCAGTGAAATTCCTGCATGATTAACAAATCCTTGAAAAAATTCATAGGTTAAATCTACGTCAAAATCTCCAACTTTAGGGCGAGAGAAATCAGCAAACATCTCTAATCCAGGGCGCCCCGAAAAATCCACAACAACACGAGATAAAGCTTCGTCTAGAGGTACATAAGCATGGCCATAGCGACGAATACCTTTTTTATCTCCGAGCGCTTGTTTGAACGCCTGCCCAATAGTGATGCCCACATCTTCTACTGTATGATGATCATCTATTTCAGTGTCACCTTTAGCTTTCACAGTAAGATCTATGAGGCCATGTCGCGCAATTTGATCGAGCATATGGTCAAGAAATGGTACGCCAGTTTCAAAGCTTGCCTGCCCTGTGCCGTCAATATTAACCTCAACAGAGATTTGAGTCTCAAGCGTGTCGCGACTCACTTTAGCTTTTCGTTGCGTCATGTATTTCTCCAAAACACTTTATATAAAACAAGATTCTTTTCATTCAGACTTGTTAGAACAACCATCATTCTATAAACCAAGATGATCATACATAAAAAATTTCATTCAGCCCATTCTCATTCATTATAGTGCTAGCGAAGGAGCCCTTCCAGAATAAGGGTATATTTATTGCAACTTATATTAGGAATAATTTTTATATGCCCTTAAATTTCCACTTTTATCATAAACAAAAGATACAAGAAGCTTCATTAACTAGAATAAATAAAGCACCTACAGGTAAAATGCTAACCTATGGTAACCTACTTAGCAGTCTATGGTTTTGGTGGATGTTGGGATAAATACAAAAATGTCGCCACAGGAGCGATCTAATTGAAACTATTAAAAGCTTTTATTTGGGTAATATGTCTACTTGGCATAGTTGCTATTACAACGGCATCGTTTTTAATGGTAGGCGTAGATCCAAATAGCTATAAACCTGAGCTATCAAAACTTGCCAAAGAAAATGGTGTCGATCTAGCAATAGATGGTGATCTTAGCTGGTCATTCTTCCCAAATCTGGCAGTTAATGCCGGCGCTACATCGATATCAGGAAAAAATATTCCGGAGATTCGTTTTGAGCAGGCTGACTTCAGTCTAGACTGGATGGCTCTACTGTCTAGCACCGTACGCCTCAAGACGATATCGATCTATGGTGCAGACATTACCATTCAGGCAACCGCAGAAGCTGAAAATATTGTCGTCGCCTCGACTAAAATTACCTCCACAAAAAAACAAGATATAAGCATTCCAGCCCTCCCCTTCGAGCTTGCTATTGATGGCCTAAATCTCAAGAATGCTAAGCTTACTGTTGTCTCAGCAGCCCAACAGAAAACAGTTGTAGAAAAACTAAATCTTACCGGAAAAAATCTTAATTTAGATGAAAAACCATTTTCTGTAGGATTACAATTTTCAACCATCCATCCAGACTATCCAATTCCAATTGATGTAACTTTCAGCTCTCAAATTATATTTCATGAAAAAGAAAAAATGATAGCGCTAGAATCCACAAAGTTGAGCGTTAATGGCATCGAAAATCTGCCCATTGCCTTAAGTTTTAATGCTAACTATCAGCTAGAAAAATTGCTAACTCTAGATAATATTAAGTTTAACTCGGATGATTTCACTATTAACGGTGATGCCTCGCTGAAGTTGACTAGCCCCCGCAAACTCAACATAAAGCTCAGAGGTACTGATTTAATTCTGCCTACAGCCTTGCAAAAAGTTGACCAAAAAGCTACTAATGACCAGCTATCAAATCACAAAGGATCTGCCGCACAAGCTTTGCTTTCTCCTATTGTTGTACCTCTTGCTCTACTGGAGGGCGGCAAGGGTCATATCGAGATAAGCCTGGATAGCTTTAGTGTTGATCAAATCATTATTAGCAAACTTCACCTGAACTTATTTTCCAACAACAAGGTCATAGAAATAACAGACCTGTCTGGAGAAGTTTTTGATGGCGTCTTCCAAGCAACGACAAGAATTGATCTCAGCAGCAACATGCCTCGTATAGAATTTTCCAACACGCTCAAGGATATTAATATAAATAAAGCGCTATCATCTCTTGTGGATCTATCAGATATCAGTGGGACGCTCTCCGCAGATTTTAGTGCAACTAGTCGAGGAGATACTCAAGATATACTAATCGACAATATGCATGGGGCCGGTGAGCTGTTGGCAGAAAACCTGAAGCTCAACATAATTAATGTGGAACAAAGCTATTGTGAGATGGCGTCCATCATAGAAAAACGTGCCCTGTCCAGCCAATCATGGCCTAACTACACTGAACTACAGAGCTTAAAAACCAAATTTTCATTAGACAATAAAATCGTTACCATACCTAGTCTAACCAGTGGTCTGGGCAATCTTGCTATCTCCGGGGATGGTCAAGTTAACCTAAAAGAACAAACTTATAGTGTACTAATAAAGGCTAACCTTAAAGGGGACCAAACCTCTGAATCCGGTTGTCCCATTAAAAGCAAAAGCATAAGAAATAAAGATCTACCTCTGCGCTGCAGCGGCTCATTTGCACCAGATGGCAGCATGAGATGCCTTCCTGAAAAAGGATTTATCAAACAGCTCTTAAAAGAGACAATCAAAGAAAAACTCATTAACAGCTTACTAAATTCCAAATCTGATGCAGGTGCAGAAAAAAGCGGGGGAGCTGAGCCTAAAGACGTCAAAGAGCAGATCATGGATACGTTACTAAAAGGCCTGTTTAAATAGTGGTTATCGCCGTCCGTAAAATAACCCCAGATTACCACGCAAAGTTATTTGCGTCTAAATTGCTGCAATGGTTTGATCTGTATGGTCGCAAAGATCTGCCATGGCAACATAATCCTTCGGCCTACAGAGTATGGATTTCCGAGGTTATGCTTCAGCAAACTCAAGTTAGCACTGTGATCCCCTATTACCAACGCTTTATGGCCAGCTTTCCTAGCCTAAAAAGTCTAGCTGGAGCAACCGAAGATCAAGTCCTTCATCATTGGAGTGGACTTGGTTACTATGCTCGCGCCAGGAACCTACACAAGACAGCAAAGCTGCTCACATCCACCCTAGATGGTAACTTTCCGGAAAGTTTGGAGGAACTAGAAGACCTGCCAGGAATAGGCCGATCGACAGCAGGAGCAATATACGCTATTGCTTATCAGAAAACTGCATCCATTCTTGATGGCAATGTCAAGAGGGTGCTTGCAAGGCATGAAGCTATCAGCGGTTGGCCTGGGGCAAGCGCAACGACAAAAATCCTATGGGGGATTGCCGAAAAGCGTACGCCAAAAGAAAGGACAGCAGACTACACGCAGGCGATCATGGACCTTGGTGCTACCCTGTGCACCCGAACAAAACCTAGATGCCAGGAATGTCCTGTTAAATCTGACTGTAAAAGCTTTAATGCAGGAAATCCAGAAAGTTATCCGGCAAAAAAACCTACCAAAAAAATCCCCACAAAAACTTGTTTTTTTCTGATGATTTCTAATTCAAGTGGTGAATTTTTACTACAAAAACGCCGGTCTAAAGGACTTTGGGGCGGGCTATGGGTGTTCCCTCAATGTGACGATGAAAAAGACATCTCTATTGTTTGCGAGCACCTTAATCAGTCCGCAAAATCATGGACAATACTTCCAACTAAACGTCATACTTTTAGCCACTTTCATCTAGATTACCAGCCAGTCATGATAGAATGTGATCCTCAAAGTGCTTTAGCTAAGCAGGACATTCTCTGGTATAACCCCAACACACCATTAGAGATCGGCATAGCCAAACCTATAGCAAGCCTACTAGGTGAAATTAAACAAAAAAGAGGTTAACTTATGGCACGTATGGTGTTTTGTAAAAAAATAGGCAAGGAATCAAAAGGTCTTGACACCCAACCCTTTCCAGGACCCAAAGGACTTGAGATTTTTGACAACATTTCTAAGGAAGCTTGGGATGAGTGGCTAGAGCATCAAACTCGGCTGATTAATGAGAAGCATTTAAATATGATGGACCTCACAGCGAGAACCTATCTAAATGAACAAAGAGATAAGTTTTTTTCGGGCGAAGAAATTGATCAAGCTGAAGGGTATTTGTCCACTTCAAAGTAATTTACTGCGATACTATTGACGATACAAAGATGAGGAGGTTTAATACGCGCTTCTTTTTGCAGGTCCATTGTTTCATCTTTATTACGCCCAGATAGCTCAGTTGGTAGAGCAGAGGATTGAAAATCCTCGTGTCGGCGGTTCGATTCCGTCTCTGGGCACCACGTTTATTTTATACCTCTCTGTACCCACTACTACCGTTGGCTTTCAAGCCTTCTTCATAATAAAACTTTCAAATGTAGACTAAAATGTAGACTAAATTTAGGGCATGGGGGGCTATATTCCGCTTCCTTGTTATTAATAGTACCCACCCCCATACAAAATAGCTGAAATTGAAAATACGTAAATAAGCATCTTGTATTAAAAAGATGAAATCTTTATACCTCAAAATCAAACTAAGCTAAGTTAAATTACCCTTTGTAAGAAAAAACTAAAGGATGAGTTAGGGAAATAAAAACACTACTCACAGCAACAATCATTATCCTGCTTGCTCTTCCTTCAATTTTTTTGATAAAATCTACTTAATTGCTAAAAATACAGTGAGCTCATTATCAGTGATTTGAAAATTGAACGGGCAAATTGTTAATTTTAAGGTGGCTCCGAAAAATGGGTTGTATTGGATTTTTCGGAACAAATGACCGCTTCAAGACTATATTTCTTTTATGTCTACTTTTTCTAATTCCATTGTCCGCGAATGCAGATTATGGCATTACCAGCGTCAACAGCTATGTAGAAGAAAAGCACACTGCAACCAACTTGTGTTCTCGCGATGATTCATGTGGCAATGGTCAACGATCTAGTTCCGGATATGACTTTATTGTCGTCCTTGAGCGTGAAAATATTAACACTGTCCAGCTGCCAACCTATAACGCCGTCAATAGTGGCGAATCAAACACTTCAGCCAGTCGGAACACTGCAAATTTTCCGGTTAACTCCTATTTAGTATTCCTGAACGATGATCATTCAAATTCAGATAGACAGAACAAAATAGGGCAAATAGTATTTCAAAATAAAATTCTTGGTATATATACCAGTTCATCCAACACTATATTTCGAACGGGGGTTTCAAAATCTGGCGCCACCTACCCTACTAGCCCTGCCAGCAAGCGTGCTTTTGAATTCGGATCCATTTATGGCAACAACACCTCTAGCTCTACATCTGCTGGTGACTGGATTAGTATTGGTTCTGATGACAAAACATTAAGAGTTGGTACCGCCAACGGTCAAAAAGGTGACTACATTCGTGTCATTACACAGGCTACAACAGACTTCACAATTAATGCTATTAGCAATGTATCTGTTGCTGAAGGAACCGCCTACACCAGTGTAACCCCAGCACTCACAGGCTCACCCATCGGTACGGTCACCTACACTCTTAGCGGAGCTGATGCTGCTGACTTCACTATTAACTCCTCTACTGGTGTGGTGTCCATGGTGGCGCGAGACTATGACAATCCGGTGGACAGTGGCGCTAACAATACTTATTCGCTAACTATTACCGCGACCGATACTTACGGAAACAACGATAGCGAAGACTGGGTTGTCACGGTAACCCAAGTGTCTGAAGGATCGGCTTTCACACTCAATGCCATTGCTGATGTCAGTGTTAATGAGAACGCTGCCTATACCAGTGTCACCCCGGGGTACACTGGCTCTGTTTCTGGTTTTCTTACCTACACTATCACTGGCGGGACTGATGCCGCCGACTTTAGCATCAACTCCTCCACCGGAGTAGTGACTATGGTGGCGCGTGATTTTGAAAATCCTGTAGATAGCGACATCAACAACACTTATTCACTGACCATCCGAGCCACAGATCAAGCCGGGAGATATGATACTGAGCCATGGATCGTGACGGTAGCGGATGTAAATGAACCAGTTAGTTTCACCATCGATGAAATTTCTAATGTTACTATCAATGAGAACGCTGCCTATACCAGTGTAACTCCTAACATCACTGGGACACCTATTGTTGGGGTCACCTACACTCTTAGCGGAACTGATGCTGCTGACTTCACTATTAACTCCTCTACTGGTGTGGTGTCCATGGTGGCACGTGATTTTGAGAACCCTGTAGATAGCGACACCGGTAACACTTACTCCTTCACTATTACCGCTACTGATGAAGACGCCAATACCGACACCGAAGACTGGACCGTAACGGTGTTAAATGTCGTGGAAGCCTCCGGCTTTACTATTAACCCTATCGCTGATTTAAATATCAATGAGAACGCTGCTTACACTAGTGTGACTCCGGCGCTCACCGGGACACCCATCGGCACGGTCACCTATACTATCGGCGGGACTGATGCTGC
>Ga0209502_10003165_pt1 | contig 13114 bp, 19 predicted proteins | sample ArcticOcean_MG_C_10_FD_187442 | JGI IMG/M metagenome (GOLD analysis project Ga0209502, IMG submission 187442) | Marine microbial communities from western Arctic Ocean - ArcticOcean_MG_CB11_90 (SPAdes) (version 2) | ecosystem: Environmental > Aquatic > Marine > Oceanic | place: Arctic Ocean...
CCCCAAAACCCCAAAACCCCAAAAGACTGAAGATCATTCAATATATTAGAGAGAATCATCAACAAATTAATAAATGTAAATCTGAAAGTGCAGCCACCGCCATCCAAAACACCGAAACCCCTAAGAATTGAGTTTTTTCCTTCAGTATTTAAATATATTAATTAATTATTAAGATCAAAACTACTTAGAATTATTTTAGATTTAAATTGCGGTAATTCATTGGATTCATTCAGTCTACCAAATCAAATATCATGGAATCAGAAAATAACTCAGATATAAAAGGCAAAATGCCTTAAGAAAATGAGCATTAAGACAATAGCTCAGGGTCAGATATTTCTGCCTAAGATGACCTCCTCATCAACAATGACCAACCAGTCTTTCATCACCCTGACTCCCTTGCAGATCAATCCTAAGAAAACAATCAAAGAGACATAAATCATAATTTGGCGGCTAATTCAAATAATTATGCGGGGATAACCTCCTCGAGTGCAGCAGGTGTAAATTATAATGTGGGGATTACCTCAAGTGCAGCTGCTGATGTTAATAATACAATATCCAAAGATCAGTAATAAAAACAGCGTGGTGGTGGTGAAAGCACCTAAGACGACAAAAACAATTAATATGTCAATAAAAGAAGCTATAATTGTGGGAACTAAAGAGCCTCCTCTGGTCTTAAAGAACTCTCAAGAAAAGTTTTGGAACTAGTAATAGTCATGAGAAAGACAAGCTATATCAAGGTGGCCAACCGAATGATCGCAAAGCTGCGTGATAATATGAACGAAATTGACTAGGCTGGTGAAGATTATGATTCAGCGGACCAGTACGATCTCGTGGACGAGAAGAATTAAGTCCAGAACTAATAATGCAACAAAGAAAACGAAAGGTTGATCCAAAATCAAGAAACTGCAATAAATGAGACGCCATTTGAAACAAATAATCAAACAATAAAGACTAAAGCCGAGTCAAACACCCTAGACAAAAACGAAAAAAACATCAGACGTCGCGTCTACGACGCTCTCAACGTCTAATTTGCGGTCGGAGTCTTAAAAAAACAGGACAAAATGATAATGCCAAACTACGCTTGTCCCATTTTCTAGCGCACCTCATAGATTCTTAACGAACATTTTCAAAACCCAAATCGAATTAAAAAACAGAAATCAAGCAAAACGTAACGATTCGAACTCTTAAAACAAAAGGCATAACTTAAAAAGCAAATATACGATAAATAGTTTAAACTCCATCTACTGAATAAAAAATTGGAGAGACGCGAAATCATAAAAAAGAAATTAATATCATTTGGCCGAGACATAAATGAGGATTACGAGTTTGAAAGTTAGCAATGCTTGGCGATAAAAACGCTGATCCAAAGAAACAAAGAAAATGAGGAGCAGGGGATATCAACACAGGCGAAAAGCTCAGACCCATAAACTGGTGAGGTCCGATTTCACCTCCCGTTCATGATTTTTAAAACAAAGGACGTGGAAGGCAATCTAATTGATTTAATGTATGATGATCCATAATCAAAGATCAAGTTAATGATAGCCACAAAATAAGAATACGAGGTTACTGCTGATGTCGATATCGTGATGTAGGACCTTAAAAAATAAAATCCAATTTTCGCCAGCTCCAAGCCAGTTTCCCTTACATATTCGTAAGAATCATTGAAAAACTGAGCCCTAGATCACATAAAAATGGTTGAAGATTATTCAATATATTAGAGAGAATCATCAACAAATTAATAAATGTAAATCTGAAAGTGCAGCCACCACCATCCAAAACCCAAAAACCCCAAACACTTGAACTTTTCTGGATTTAAAATAATCAATTTATTCCAGTTTAAAATCTAAATGCAATTTGCAAATAATAATTGATTTTTAAATCGAATTCTTTATTTTTAAACCGAATTTTTCGCGATGAACCTCTGTGGATCCACCACTCCATCCGTGTCTGCTCTCGAAGAGTGACCTGATCAGCTAACCCCTCCGATCGGGGTCACAAAGGCCAGAGCTTTCCCTGATAGCCAGGATGTAGATCCGGCTCTTCAGCAAGTTGGAGTTCCTGCGCTCAATCCGTGACCTGATCAGGCACCAGCCGCCCAGCAGATCAAGCAGTAGATCACGTACCTCAAAAAAAGGTAAGTCCTCATCCTTTTAAAAAAATTGTTCAATCCCGCACGATCCGGCGCTCGGTGCATCATATGGCTCGGGCTCGTCCCCGCAATCCCCCAGGGTTACGGATCCGTTGCTTTCGTGGATCAAGCGATATTTGTCAAAAACTGTTTTTTTTCTTCCCCTCTGGCCGATCGGCGCGGTGGACGAATATCCACGATCGCCCTTGAAAATCGATGAAAAATCAATAAAATAGTAGAAAATCGACCCGTTTCTGCCAAAAGATGAAGGAACTGCAAAATCAAAAAAGTCAAAAGAAAAGTCGACTTTTTTCTTGACTTTTTTGAAACGACTTTTGTTCCCGGCTTCTTTTGGCAAGAGCGGCGAAATTCCAAAAAATGCTCCCAAACGGCCGAACTGCAGTGACTTTTTTCGATTGTGGATTAGACCCACAAATATCCAACTTTGATTTCTCATGATTTGCTTGGTGGATCAACCGGGCGATTCGATGCTAACAATTATTTTTTTGAGCACAGAACCGCCAAAGTCAAAGGTAAGTCTGCCGCTATTAGTGCACAAAACAAGACCACCAATACTGCCCAGGCTCAGTCGGGCCCCAGATCGACGACGTAGACGAAGATCTGCTTTGGGATGCCACCTAATCCATCGGCCACTCCGCCGCACACCAGTCTTGGGTACCACCCTGATCAGCCAGCCGGACGCTCACCAGTCTCGAGCACCCAGATCCAGATCCACTAATCGGACCAGGACCCACATCCGCCAGGTCATACCGCCACCCAGAACCACAAACCGGACCAGGACCCATATCCGCCAGGTCATACCGCCACCCAGATCCAGGAGTCACGTCCGCCGCCATCCAAACCGCAACTGAATCCAGTGGCCGGCAAGCTCCACACGAGCATGCTCAAACGTGGTGAGGAGGCTCCCAGCGACCTCGATGCGACGAGTATGATCCTGGACGACAACACGAGGAGGAAGCTCCTAAAGTCCGCGAAGAACCTACGATATCGGCAGCACGCGAATGGCGAGGCCGGCCACGTCACCGAGAAGTGGATTGCGGGCCTCGTTGGCAACAAGCGTCCAAGGAAGACCAAATCCAGGCCTCCTTGTGATATGGCACATAGCGCAATGCCCGCGTACCACGATCACCGATTCGATCAGCAGAGCTACTACGGGGCGCAATCCGCCATGGATTGTGCGAACGCGCCTCATCCAGAGTACCTCGTGGATAACAGGGGCCCACATCTGCATGCCTGGGGAGCCGCCCGGCTCCAATCATCACCTGAGATCCGGATCGGAGGGCGAGTGAAAATGCATGTACCTCAAGGGATGGCTTATCGGCGGCCACTCCTCGATATTGATGGGTGCAGCGATCTCGGAGACGACGAGCTCTTCAAACAGCACGGCCGCCAGATTAGCCGCCCGTATCCTGACGGAGGCTTCGCCCACCAGGCAGATCCGGGGCACTTCAAGATCGAGCCCTCATTCCGCGACATGCCAGATCAGGTGGTCCAGCAGCAAGATCGAGGCAAGCAGGCGGTCATGAGCCTGATCGACTGCCTCAAGTAGTCCAAAGCGCAAACCTTGAAAGTGCAACAAGTCTTGACACACTTGGCCTCCATGATCCACCTGCCGCTCTGCGATATCAGAGATCAGCTGATGTGGCAGGTGAAGACGCGGGAGCGGCAGGTCGTTGAGTAATTCTTCCAACATGCTCTGCGCGCGCTCACCCGTTAATAGCTCTCGGCGGCTGCCACTGATCCAGCTCGGCCGACCGCACTGCTGACCACCGGGATCGCGGGCGACATTCATGGCTGCGCAATCGGGCGCCTGCTCGTGATACTGTGGCTTAGTCCCTTCAAGTCGGAGGAGACAGTGAGGCGATTCAACGAGTATTGGCCGACTCTGTCATAGGACGAGAGGATCATGCTGTCGTTGGAAAAAGAGCTGCAAGATCAGTGGCACTGCCAGCCCCTCATCACAGCCTTCTTTGATTAATTGCACCAGTTGGCATATCGGATGGATGGTAGCGGCACCGTCCTGCTGATCTCGCACTTGCCCCCAAATCAAGACCTCCTCAGTTTTTGCCGCGTGGCCAATCAGGCACTTGGTGCATTTGAGTGGAATGACAAAAAGCTGCGCATGATCGGCAAGATCCTGCTCTGCCTGCTTTGGAACTGGGAGGCACATTCGGATGCCGACGTGCTCAGTGGCCTGATCAACGACTTCTTTACGGTGGATATTGAGGCTCCCTTCGACAATTTCATAGAGTCTGCTCTCGTGCAATGGTTCCTGCCCGCGAATAGCTGGCGGATCAGCCTCAACCGACTCAGCTACATGATTGACACGCTCCAGGGAGTATTGGCCCTGTATTGGCCGACTGTCCTGGAGGCGCCCGAGCACTTGCTGTACGCCGAGTTCACCACGTAACAGGATCGGTGCATCGACCAGCTCCGCCTAATCGCCCACGAAGCCGAATAAGAGAAGGAGGTGCGCGATCGCGAGGCAGCCGAACGCCAAGTCAACCTCCTCGATCTCGCGGGTTCGGACGACGATTTGGGTCCAGAGCCCGTGCTGGATGCCTGCACAGAGTTCGATCACTCGGTGTCTTGGAGTGACAAAGGCCAAGGGGCGGAAGCGCTCGAGCTGGCTCAGGGCCAGGCGGCCAAGCTGCGGCAGATTCAAGGGCTGAGGAGGCGGCGGTGGCTCCAGATGCGAGAACTGTAGCCACGCCTCAAAGAATGCATCCGCGTCCTCTGCGGTAGATTGGGTCTCGAATGCCGCGAGGACCAGGCCTATGCGGCTAGCAAGACTTTGCGTAGCCTCATCCAAAGCCTCGACATCCATCCGAGGGTGATGACCTTCCGGTGTATCTAGCAAGCTGACGCGGACGTACTAGGCCCAAATGCATGGCAGGGGCCGATCATTGCTCCGGGTGAGCCTCGTGGCAGATACTTCAAGGAAGCACCGCGCTAAGATCCAGAGTCCGAAGATCAAGAACCCGAGCCACAACAGCCCGAGGCCAAGCCAACGCACGCGCAGATGCTAGCAATTGTGGACGCGGCATCTCGCACGGTATCAGCCATGCATAATCAGCCTCGTATCGACGACCAAGATCTCGCCAATCTACCACCTGCTCGCCACCACGCCAGAATGGCTCCTGAAAGACATGTCGAGGAGGCCAAAGATTCGGAAGGCTCCGATGCCACCCACGATACTGAGGAGGTCCTCGTTCACGTCCCCGATCTAGGGGCGGATTCTGAGGCGGATCCGGTGGCGAATCTGGAGCAAGATCAAGTGGCGGAGCCGGGGCAAGTCCGAGGCTTGATTGAAGCATAAGAGCTGAATCGAATGGCCGTCGGACTTGACTCGTTCTCTCAGATTGATGAAGAAGAAGAACCTCTACCACCGATAAACTGTGGCGAAATGCGCTGCGGCTTCGGCAAATCCGCCCTCCTTCGGATTCTCGGTTGTCTGATCGAGTGCATGCTGACGGATCTCAAGGTCGTCATTTGCGTGCCCTCTGAACTCCTTCAAACTATGCTGGTGAAGGACTTCCCAGACGCGGTGACGATCCAGGCCTAGAGCGATCTCGCGGACCCTGATGTCACCGGACTCTTCGTGGTACCTATGGACTTTCTCATTAAGGTCGGCACCTTCCCTCCCCAGTGTTAGGGAGGGTCGATTCTCTGTCTCGACGAGGCCGACCAGATCTTGCGCGAAGCGAAGTACCGCGCCGTGCTCAATAACGTCAAGGCGGTCATCGGGTTCAGCGCGTCATTCGGCGGCCCTCTTGGCATCGAGCGCTTCCAGAAAAAGTTCGACGAATCGCACGTCTTGACCGACATCGGGATGCGAGGCGTGGCCTTCGACATCGACCGCGTGATCCCGCAAGCTTTCAACTTGAAGTTCGAAAGCAAATAATCATAGAAGATCGATCTCATCGCTTTGGTCGTCAGTTTACAGGGCTGGTTGCACGACAACACCCCAATCGTCGACGCTCGGGGTCACCAGATCCACGACGCCCCGGTCGACAGATCAGGCTAGCGCTTGCCGACGGTAATCTTGGCATCTAAGACCATGATGAGCCGATTCCGACAGGCCTTCATCGAGGTATTTGGTGAGCATGAGATCTATCTGCTCGACGCCACTTGCCCGAGAGGCGCCTACCGGAATCGCTCGATCTAGCTCGGCCAGATCCAGAACCAGATCAAACGCTGCTTCGACAATGAACCAGATTCACCGAGGATCGTGATCTCAACTCCATCGGACGCAATTGGCGTCAATTTCTTCAAGCGCTGCTTCGTGGTAATGCTGGAGTGGCCAAACAACCTCGCGGAGTTCCACCAGAATCTGGGGCGGTCCAACAGAGTCGATCATGCGGGCCCGATATACGCCGCCTTCCCAGAAGAGGGGTCGATCGAGTCTGTGAAAGGCATTTACTAGACCCTCCAGACGTCATATAGACTCGGTAAGTGATTGGCGATCCGCAATCTTGCAGGAAAGCCTCAACTTCCAATCTCCTAACCCTCATATATACCTCACCGATCCTGGCCTTGCCGGATCACGAGTACCTGTCCCCGATATATCGGAGGATTATTCATATTACATATATCAGACGATGAGTCGTGACTATAATCAGATATCAGACATTGATCGCCTGGATGATCCTGCGAAATCTATGGGCGGCCAGCCCCTTAATTGGGGGCGGCCTACTCTGCGCGGATCTCACGACGGAATTAACCAAGGTAATTCGCAGACTTAACGAATTAATTTGAATTAATCAAGTGCGCAATTATAATTTTAAAATTTACCGATTGATTCTGTTTGAGACCACCAAAGCGCACGAGATCAAGGGCAGATCGCTGGATTAGGAGCGGCCAATTTGGCGCTCCGAGTCCTGCATCGAGGCCAGTTTGAGGGTTGGTGATCCACCGAGGTAGCTCAGGCTGCTGCGAGCAATCGCTGGCAATATAGCCGAGCTGCTGCTGGCGGATCGCCGAACCACTTGAAAGTGCCTTGATCTGCTGCCGCCACAAAGTATGACGCGCTAAATCCAAAGGCGAAAGTGCGAAATGGAAAACACTTATCTACCACAGTATAAATTAAAACATTAAAACAACTAACTACTATATCATGCAAACTCGTGTCCTCCATTCGGCAGTGACTCCGGCACCGATCGCGGCCCCGATTCCGGCCTGCGATCGCCGAGTCAAATCTGCGAACCGGCGCAGTGGGTGATCTACCACACTTGCCATTTAATTTAAGACTGATTATATTAATTAATCCAATCAATTATATTCCGACCACACGATTCGGTGATCGCACATTATAATATAATAAAGTGGTGAATCAGTCGAACCCTGGTCGATTATAATAGAGTGAATTAATAATAATTACGAGATTGACTGCACGATTAGAATAGCTGGCCAGGATTGGTGGCTTTTTTTCTGCGGCTGCATGCAATCCGCACCCTCCCTATTCACAATTCCTCACCCTTTATTTTCATATAGCACAAAATTGCCAGTTCTGCCTTAAAGGCTGCTATTCGCAGAGCCGGGCCCGCCAGCACGAACAGCAGTGTCGATACCGCGCGATGCCATCGAAGTTCCAGCGATTGGCGGTTGATTCGGTGGTCAGCAGCAGCTCCACCTATGGGCCGGTACGGGCGATCAGCCAAGCGGCATCGAGCGCATAATAAGAGACGCAGCCCTCTGACTAAGGACACGGATTTACCTGTCCCAGCAGATGTGGCCTCGGCCCCTATGCCACCGAAGACAGCCTGCGGAGGCACCTGCGCAAGGCTCATTCGGCGCTCAATCAAAGCCTCAATCAGCGTGAGGCCGCTAAGGCACAGACCGCAGAATTGAAGGCCAGTTCAAAGCTGCTGAAGCTGCAGGCCAAGGAGGCCAAGAAGGACCAAGCCAGGAAAGCCAAGAAGGCCCAAGCCAGGAAGGCCGAGAAGGCCTGAAGAGCCACGACCTATGCGCTCGACACCGAGTCGGTGCATCTGGGGACCCACGAGATCGCCGAGTGCATCCAGGTCGCCATCGTCAAGGTCGGATCAGGCTATACGACCCTCTTCAATCGTAAGTACCGGCCTCGTAACGAAGTGCGGTAGGAGGCCACCCGAGTGCATGGCATGACCAATGCTTCGCTGGCCAATCGGCCGCTCTTTGAACGGGCCGATGCCTTGGCGATCCTGAGGGTGCTCGAAGCCTGCTAATTCGTCCTCGGTCACAACGTGGACTTCGACATCCAGCGGCTCCGAGACACCTTCACACTGGCGGGTGCGACGGACCTCAATGCACGGCTCGGCAAACTGCGCCTCCGATGCAGCATGAAGCTCGCGCATCTCAAGGGCTATAGCAAGGCAGACTCTGGCCTGGACGCTTTGTCCGGCCATCTGCTTGCCAGTCCTAGCCGTGGATTGCATGACGCGGTGCAAGATGCTATCCTAACGTCCAAAGTATGGCAGGCTCTCCAGACGACATCTTGATCCGCTGACCGTCCTGTGATCGACCGCTCTCCGATCCCAAGACGAACCTCCAGGAACACCAGATTCACTTCCGGGATCACCAGACTCACCTCCGACCCTGATCGAGGGCCCAGACCCAGATCGACCTCGTAATGAAAGTATTCTTAATTGTTAAATTTAAAATCGTTTCCTTTACTGATTTATAATTGATTTTAAAATCCACTTATTTTCTCCACACCCTGATCCAACGGCTATGTCAATGTTCACCCGCGAGGCTGTCCAGTACTATGACGAGCCTCGCTTCATCATCAACCAGCCTGCCTGATCGGGGCACCATGGTCTATCAAAGTCAACTATTCTTTGTGCGGGATCACGCGCGGCCGCTCCTGATCCGCGAGGCCGTCCAGTACGCCGACGAGCCTCACCTCAGCATCAACCGCCGCACCTGATCGGGTTAACTCGGTCAATCGAAGAAGAAAAATTATTGTTGCATGATCGTGCGCGGCCAGCCAATGAGAAAGTAAACTTTTGTGTGCAGTATCGTAGAGTCCTTTCTTACTGGATCGTTAACCGTTGGTGGGCAATTAGCCTCGTTATTAATTATTGTGGTATTATATTATTCGAATTTTGAATTAATAATTATTCGTTTCAATTCGAAGCGATTTGCACATCAATAATATTATATCAAAACATTTTCCCCGACTGCGATTCTGGAGGGCGGCGGCTGCACTTTCAGATTTACATTTATTAAATAAGTGATGATTCTCCCTATTATACTTAGTAATCTTCAACATAATGCTGGTCCTGTCAAACAAAAATGTGGGTTAAAATTGGTGGTCTTGAACCACAAAAAAGATGGCAGCGACCAGAAAAAATGTTGCACATGAGCAATTTGGCCATGTACCCGAGGAACTACTCAATACCACTCCCCTGTGTGATTTTTTCGAGAAGAAAGGAAAAAAGATTTTGGGCTAATATGCCTGCACCCTACTTACTTTGAGGCAGCAGCCGCTGCTCCTCCCGATCCGTCTGGAGATGATCGGAATTTACTCGAGGTCCTGCGAGGCCGTCCACATCCTGGCCGCACTGGAGATTCCCGGAAAATCTTGGATGCGAGATTGTTTCCCATATGGCGGTACTGGAAAAATTAGGCGGGAATGGGCAAAAAAGTAAGCGGGGTATGATACGAATAATTCAAAAAAGCTTAATAATTAACGAATTTAATGGAGTTACAAAATTCTAATTAAGAAAAATGGTGTGTTCAAAAAGACAACGATGAATAAAAGAAAGTTATACTTACCCTTGAACAGCGTTTTGTTGGTCTGACTCGCAGAGCAGAGCAACCTAGTGCTCAGCAGCAGCCGCGGATTACTATGGTACTCCTGACTGATCTTTGTCATTAGCAGATTGCTTGTCCATAGCGAGATGGTAGATGAATGCAAGAGGGGTGAATTGGTGTGCGTTAGTGTGATTAATCGGAATTCGTTAAATTTTAATTAAAATTATAACTCAATAATGTGGCCAACCCCTAAAAGCATTAAAATGCTCTCGATCATTAATACACACACGCTTGCTACTCAACTGTGAAATTTAGAAACCTGATCGGCAACATACAACATTTCGCATGTATGATTTCCACAATTATCCGCCTTATATCAATTTTCCCTCATTGGTTGGTTGTCAGGAATCAAATTTTGCTTCTTTTAACCATCGTTGCCACAATCAATGAATAGTGGATCCACCGAGGTTCATCGCGAAAAATTCGGTTTAAAAATAAAGAATTCGATTTAAAAATCAATTATAACTTAATATATAAAAGGAGCCTAATTAAAATTACGGAATTTTATATTTTGCAGAAAAATATCGAATGAATTGGTAACAAATAAATGTCGACATATTAAATAATGCGTCTTTTAATTGAATAATTATATAAATTGAAATAATAACTGCATATTATATAAAAAAATGTTGGATGGACCTTAAGATCGCGTTATTGACTAATTGATCGATGCAGGCACTTCGATCAGTTATTAGTCTTAGACAATCTAAGAATAGCCAATAACAAGACTTTTGAACGAGGAAGATGTTCAACTGGAAGAGGACTAGTAATATCAAAAAGATTATGATCAAGATCACGATGAGGAGGAAGATGAAGAAGACCCTCCCAACAACATGCATCCCGACCATGGTTTTTGTGGCGACTAATGACAAAAAATAAAAGTTACTGAAACAAAAAAACTTGTCTTTCTCTCAAGGACTGTTCTTTAGCACGTTAAAAAGATTAAAAATACAACAAGTGATAAAGTTATCAAAGAAATTCTACGCATTTACAAGTAACAGAAGAAGAACATGGATTATAAGAATGTGCAAAGACGTGTTTACGATGCACTCAATGTTCTTAGCGCTCTCAAATTCATCAAAAAAGATCGAGGCCGAATTATTTGGTAAAATATATTTGAATCCCAGTCAACATCAACGTATAACAAATCGAAGAAGGGAAACTCAATATGTAATGGCATTAATACCGTAGACCCACAAGAAGCCGCATAAAAATAAATTGAAAACAATATTAAACTAGAGTTTGATTAAAGATAAATAAGACAGGAAGTAGAAAATGATGAGTAAGAAGCTTAACTGAGAACGGATGACTCGAAACGAGAGCAAAATAGCATACCATAAATTAATGAAAAAACTTAGCAGCCAACCCAAACAGACTTAATAAACAATACTAGTTAATCAGCAATAAATATACGGCTCTAGTGACTTTAAAGATTGAAAAGACTGTCAAAAAAGAGAAATAATCTTGAGCGATTAGACAAAGAGTATCAGCAGATTCAGTACGTAATTTAAACCATTCAAATCTTTTACTAACCCAATATTTTATTCTTTTAGCAAATCTCAACTTGATGAAGGCTTGCAAAAAATACTTTAGTAAGTTGCCTTGAAGAAGTTGATCGTGTGTAATTATTAGGCAAAACAATAAAGACAAGAAGAAAATTTTAGCTCAAATAAATTTAATGATATGATTGAAGAAAACAGTAGTAAAATCTTTGATTTGGAAAGCAATTAAAGGCAACAAAACTTGAAAGAAATTGACATCTCTCGATCAATGATTGGCATTAAAATACCTTTCTAAGGCATATATGTCAAGCAGTTTTATAGGAATTAATCGAATGACAACTTAAAATTATAATAATAACCGAATTCACCTTCTCGAGAAAGTCAAGTGCCTAACCATTACTAAAGCTTTTATCTTGAACTAGCAGACATTAGCAAATAATCAAATCAATAGTCCACAGGCCCTGACCATAATATCGAAGAAAGTAAGGAGTTGGGCTCCATCGATAAAAAACCCTTTTTCAATTTTTAAATAGCTGAAAACAGGTAAACAATAAGGGTTGAAGGATTATTGAGTAGGCAAAAGCAAATAAAAAACAATGAAATTTTAGATATAAACTAAAGTTATGATGACTAACTTGTACAATTTAATGAAAATGATGTTCTCAAGAGACTTGGATTGGCCAAATTAGAAAGTTTAGATGAGCTGAAGAATTTTATTAAGCCTTCACATCGAAAATTTCTTTGCGAATGTCTAGATATAACTCATGAAAAAGAAAATTAAAATAAAGAATCAGAGGACTCACCGTCACAAAAGAAGTTGAGCTTAAGAAATGCAAACTCATATAATGATGAATATAAGAGTTTCCAAGCAATTAAGAACAAACTCGATATAAAATATTAGGATTTGATGGCAAATTTTAACAATATAAATTAGAATCGGATCGCTTAGCCAAGCTAAAGGATTAAGTTCGATAATGGGACAGATCTTGCTTCTTATGGTGACATTAATGACGAGGACGATAGCCTTTTAAATGTTAAAGAAGAATATCAAACTTAAGACTTGAATGACGACCAAAAGAATCCTTCTTTTGTCAATATTGGCACATTTGGCAAATCAATTCAACGATGGAAAATTAAATGTCCTGTGCCTTCTGCTAAAACAAAAGAAAACTAACAAATATAGATTGCAGCCGCAAACGTCCCCTAAGCCTTAGACAAAACCAGTCCCGACGAAAATGGGCTACAAAAAATGAAAGAAATTTCCTCGATATTCCCAAACAAGATTCCGTCTCAAAATTAAAACTCAGCTGCCCAACAAAAATAATAAAAACAATCGACCAACAACTATAATCAGATACCCAATCCTCCTGTAACCAAGATGCCTGACGATTAATACCATAGCAATAACGAGCAGCCAGAATTCGAACTAGACGATGGATGCATCGTCAAATGTACCAAATAACTAGTTTGTATCAACCCACATAACTATCACACATATTGATAAACGTCATAAACTGATTCTTGATCTTATTGATATAATTAGCCAATCATCTAGGGTTTTGGAGGGCGGCGGCTGCATTTTCAGATTTACATTTATTAATTTGTTGATGATTCTCCCTAATATATTGAATACCCTTCAACTGTTTGGGGTTTTGGGGTTTTGGGG
>Ga0209502_10003166_pt1 | contig 13110 bp, 18 predicted proteins | sample ArcticOcean_MG_C_10_FD_187442 | JGI IMG/M metagenome (GOLD analysis project Ga0209502, IMG submission 187442) | Marine microbial communities from western Arctic Ocean - ArcticOcean_MG_CB11_90 (SPAdes) (version 2) | ecosystem: Environmental > Aquatic > Marine > Oceanic | place: Arctic Ocean...
ATTTTAAAACTAGAAAAGGTTTTGCAGCTGGTGTTAAAGTGTCATTAAGATCAGTAAAGATGTACGAATTTATTGATAGACTTATAAACATAGCCCTTCCTAGAATTAAAGATTTTAGAGGATTAAGTGAAAATGGTATTGATAAGTTTGGAAATTATAGCTTTGGCATAAAAGAACATATTATCTTTCCTGAAGTCAACTTTGATAAAGTTGATAAAATTAGAGGAATGGATATTACTCTTGTTTGTAAAAGCAAATCTAAAGAAGCCACGTTTGAACTGTTAAAAGAACTCAATTTTCCGTTAACCAATACAAAGAAACATAATTAACTATGGCTAAAACAAGCGCAATACAAAAAAATCTTAAAAGAATTAAGCTTACGGCTAAATTTTTAAAAAGAAGAACTGAATTGAAGAAAATTATAAAAAATAAAGAATTACCTTTATCCGATAGATTTGCCGCTCAGTTAAAATTAAGTAAACTTCCAAGAAACTCTTCGAAAATAAGAGTTGTTAATCGTTGTGAAATTACAGGAAGACCGCACGGTGTTTATAGAAAATTAAAAATGTCACGGATAGCACTCAGAGAAATGGCTTCCTCTGGAAAAATTCCAGGTATGACTAAATCAAGCTGGTAAAGGAAAAAATATGACTTTAATGGATCCAATAGGAGATATGTTTACAAGAATTAGAAATGGTCAGTTAAGACTATTGCCTAAAGTTGAAATGCCATCATCAAACTTCAGATTAAAAATTTTAGAAGTTTTAAAAAGTGAAGGATTTATTTCCAGTTATCATATTGAAAAAAAAGAAAACAATAAGGTTTCTCTACTTGTGGACTTAAAATACTATGAAGGCATGCCAGTAATTAGAGAAATTAAAAGAGTCTCTAAACCTGGTAGGAGAGTATACTCAAGTGCAACAAGCATCCCAAGAATTCAAAATGGCTTAGGTTTAGCAATAATCTCAACCAACAAAGGTATAATGTCTGACATCGATGCAAGGAAAAATAATATTGGTGGAGAGATAATTTGTAGAGTTTTTTAATGTCTAAAATTGGAAAAAAAAATATAACTATACCAAAAGATTCTTCAGTTAAATCTGAAAATGGACTTGTAATTGTAACTGGGCCTAAAGGATCAAAAACTCTGTCTGTAAGTGATAAAATATTCTCAATGACAATAAATGAAAACAATGAATTTAACATTAAGCCTTTAGCTAAAGACCTGGACACAAAAACCTCAGTTATGTGGGGTACACATAGAAGTTTAATTAATAACGCTGTTTTAGGTGTCTCCAAAGGACATGAAAAAATTCTAGAACTTAAGGGAGTAGGTTTTAGAGCTACTTTAAAAGGTGAAATATTAAATCTTCAATTAGGCTTCAGCCATGACATTAACTTTAAAATCCCAAAAGAAGTAAAAATGACAGTTGAAAAGCAAATTATAATTACTATTACAGGAGTTGATAAGGAATTAGTTTCAAAAGTTGCTTCTGACATTAAAGCTTTTAAACCTGTAGAACCTTACAAAGGAAAAGGCATCAGAGAAAGAGGTCAATTCGTCCTTAGAAAAGAAGGGAAAAAGAAATAATATGAAAAAATTAAATAACGCTAAAAAAAGAGAACTTAGAAACAGAAAAAAATTAAAAAATGTATCCACAAACCGATATAGAATTTCTGTTTTTAAATCTTTAAAAAATATTTCTGCACAAATAATAGATGATAAAGAAAAAAAAACCCTAGTATCGGTTTCATCTATTGAAAAAGAAATTAAAGCTAATAAAAAGAAGAAAAGTGAAGTATCTGTCTTAATAGGTGAAATATTAGCTAAAAGAGCTGTAGAAAAAAAAATTACCAATGTTTATTTTGATCGTGGCCCTTACAAATACCATGGAAGAATAAAAATGTTTGCAGACTCATTGAGAAAAAATGGATTGGAGTTTTAAATGGCTGAATGGCAAAAAAGAGTTAGTGAATACAAAGAAAGATTAGTAGCGATTAATAGAATAACTAAAGTTGTTAAAGGTGGAAGAAGATTTGGTTTTGCAGCTTTAGTAGTTGTTGGAAACGAAAAAGGTTCAATTGGAGTAGGCTCCGGTAAATCAAAACAAGTACCAAACGCTATTAAAAAAGCCACACAAGACGCTACTAGAAATTTAATAAAAATTTCCCTTAAGGATGGGAGAACATTACACCATGATGTCAAAGGTAGAAATGGATCAGGTCAAGTTATAATGAGATCTGCTCCTGCGGGTACGGGTATTATTGCAGGCGGACCCATAAGAGCCGTTTGTGACGTTCTTGGAATACAAGATATCGTAGCTAAATCGGTTGGATCTGCAAATCCGCATAATGTGGTAAAAGCTTCTCTTGCTGCTCTATTATCTCAAGCATCACCAAAACTTCTTTCTGCGATGAGAGGAAAAAAAATATCTGAAATTGTGTCCAAAAGAGAAAATACAAAATGAAACTAAATAATTTAGTAAAAACAAATACAAAAAAAATTAGACCTGGTCGTGGTATTGGTTCTGGTAAAGGAAAAACTGGAGGTAGAGGAATAAAAGGTCAAAAATCTAGATCTGGTGTAGCCATTAAAGCATTCGAAGGTGGTCAAACTCCTTTATATAGAAGGCTGCCAAAAAGAGGATTTAAATCGTTTGCACCAGACAATACAGCTATTATAAACCTTTCATACCTACAAAAATTTCATGACAATAAAAGAATTGATCTTAATGCTCCCATCGATCTTAAATTACTTCAGGAAAAAAAAATAATTAATAAGAAATATATCAAGCTAAAAATCTTAGGGGACGGAGAAGTTAAAAATAAAACAAATATAACTGCTAATTTTGCTTCTAAACAAGCTTTGTTTAAAATAGAAAAAGCTGGTGGAAGTATTAATATACTTAAAAAATTTGTAAAAAGACAAGCGCAACCTAAAATAAAAAAAGATGTAGCGTCTCTTGAAATTCTAAAAAAAAATAAATCATAATGTCTAACGAAAACTTAAATCAAGGAGCTTTTGCTAAAGCTAACGATTTAAAAAGTAGAATTTTTTTTACTATAGGTATTTTAATTGTATATAGATTGGGTACATACGTGCCTTTAGCAGGTATAGACCCGCAAGCACTGACTCAAATAATGAGCGAAAGCCAAAAAGGTCTTCTTGGTATGTTTAATGTTTTTTCCGGAGGTGCCGTGACGCGTATGGCTATATTTGCTCTAGGAATTATGCCATACATATCTTCTTCAATAATAATCCAACTTTTAACAGGTGTCTCAGACTATTTTAAAAATTTAAAAGAACAAGGTGAAATAGGTAGAAAAAAAATTACTCAACTGACAAGATATGGGACTGTATTTATAGCATGCCTACAAGGATGGGGAGTGTCTGTTGGCTTGGAAAATGCGGGCTCTTTAGTTCTTGATCCGGGTATGTCATTTAGACTAATAACAACTATTTCATTAGTTGCTGGCACTACTTTTTTGATGTGGCTTGGAGAACAAATCACACTAAGAGGCGTGGGTAATGGAATTTCTTTAATAATTTTTTCTGGAATTGTTGCTGAAATACCAAGAGCCTTAGCTTCTACTTTTGAACTGGGACGAACTGGTGCGCTTTCAGCTGGATTAATTGTACTTATTTTTATAATGGTAATTTTTACAGTTCTTTTTATAGTTTTCTTTGAAAGAGCTATGCGAAAAATTTTAATCAACTATCCAAAAAGACAAATGGGAAATAAAGTTTATGGTGGAGAGTCTTCACACTTACCACTTAAAATAAATACAGCCGGTGTTATACCTGCAATTTTCGCTTCTGCATTGTTACTATTACCAGTGACATTAGCCAATTTTGGTTTTTCTGATTCAGATACATTTTTAAGTATTTCCTCAATGTTCACACAAGGACAGCCACTTTATATGTTGCTTTATGCATCCGGAATTGTTTTCTTTTGCTTTTTCTACACATCAATAGTTTTTAACCCAAAAGAAACTGCAGAAAATTTAAGAAAATATGGCGGTTATATTCCCGGTATTAGGCCCGGCGAAAGATCAGCTGAATATATTGAGACTATATTAAACAGACTAACAACTATAGGCGCAATATATTTAACGTTTGTTTGTTTGATGCCTGAATTTTTAATTTCAAAATATCCTATCCCTTTTTATTTAGGAGGAACATCAATTTTAATCGTAGTTGTTGTGGCTATGGACACAGTGACTCAAGTGCAAACTAGATTAATGAGCTCCCAGTACGAGTCTTTAATTAAAAAAACTAAATTCGGAAAATAAACTAACCTAAGATGAATATAATTATATTTGGTCCTCCTGGCGCAGGCAAGGGAACTCAATCTGAATTTATATTAAAAAAATTTAATCTTTTTAAATTATCAACAGGTGACTTGTTAAGAGATGAAATAAATAAAAAAACACCCTTGGGATTGAAGATTACTTCAATTGTTAACTCTGGTGCTTTAGTTTCAGATGATATTATAAATAACTTAATTGAGAATATTGTGTCAAATAGAGAGTATAAGAAAAAAATTATATTTGATGGTTATCCTAGGAACTTACCTCAAGCTGAAAATCTAAGTGAACTTCTTCTTAAACATGATCAAAAAATTGATATTGTTATTAGATTAAAAGTTTCTGTAGATGTCATTAAAAAAAGAATTACTGGAAGAGTTATGTGCACTAAGTGCGGAAAAACATATAATATATTTTTTAATCCAGCGCCAGAAAATGAATCATGCTGCAAGATAGAGTTTTTAAAAAAAAGAGATGATGACAATGTTGATGTTGCTATAAAAAGATTTGAAACTTACCAAAAATCAACTGAGCCTGTTTTAGATTACTATAAAAAATTGAATTTAGTAAAAGATGTAAATGGAGAAATGGCTATTGAGGGTATTTACGGTAAAATAAACGATTATTTGAGCGTTATAGAGGCTTGACTTTGAAAAATAACGCAATATAAATACAACTTTTTATAACACGTACTCAATAAACTATGGCCCGAATAGCCGGAATTAACATTCCTCCAAATAAGATTGTAAGCATAGGACTTACTTATATACATGGTATAGGATTACATAGTTCAAAGAAAATTTGTGATAAACTCAGTATACCAGCGGACGTAAGGGTAAATAATTTAACTGAAGATCAAGTACTTAAAATTACAGAATATATAAACACAAATCATAAAGTTGAAGGAGACCTAAGAAGAGAGATTTCTCTAAATATTAAAAGACTAGTAGATTTGGTAACATACAGAGGAACTAGACACAAAAAAAAATTACCTGTCAGAGGACAAAGAACACACAGTAATGCTCGTACCAGAAAAGGTAAAGCAGTAGCAATCGCAGGAAAAAAACTTACTCCTCAAAAATAAGATTCTATTTATGGATAAAAAAATTGAAGAAAAAAAAGAACCAAAAAAATTAAAAGCTGAAGCTACAAAAAAAGAAAAAGCTCCAGAAAAAGTTTCTACGTTTAAAAAGAAAAAAAAAGTTAAAAGAAACATAACTTCGGGTATAGCTTATGTTTACTCTACTTTTAATAATACAATTATTTCAATAGCAGATGAAAGTGGAAATGTGATTGCCTGGTCTTCTGCTGGTGCAAAAGGCTTCAAAGGCTCTAGAAAGTCTACTCCGTACGCAGCTCAAGTTGCTGCAGATGACGCTGGAGGAAAAGCTTTCGAACAAGGTTTAAGAACTTTATCAGTGCAAGTTAAGGGACCAGGATCTGGTAGAGAAACTGCTTTAAGAGCATTCCAATCTAAAGGATTTAAAATTACATCAATTAAAGACACAACACCTATGCCACATAATGGCACAAGGCCACCAAAAAGAAGGAGAGTATAATGCAAACGTCAAATAATGTTATAGACAGCAATTGGAAAGCGTTAATAAAACCAAATAAATTAATAATTACAAGCAACGACGACAAATCTTCCGCTTCGGTAATCGCGGAACCTTTAGAAAAAGGTTTTGGACAAACTTTAGGAAATGCAATGAGAAGAATTTTACTTTCTTCCATACAAGGTGCCGCTGTAACAGCAGTACAAATCGATGGTGTATTACATGAATTTTCTTCCATAAAAGGTGTGAGAGAAGATGTTACGGACATAGTTTTAAATGTGAAAAATCTAGCGATTAAGTCTTCTGTGAATGCCCCAAAAAAAATTATATTAGATGTTAAAGGGCCAAAAGAAGTTAAAGCTAAAGACATAACCTTACCTCCGGAAATAGAAATATTAAATCCAGAACAAGTAATCTGTAATCTAGATGAAAAAACAAATTTTCATATGGAATTAATAGTTAATACTGGAAAAGGATATGTGCCTTCCACTAAGAATAAAGGAGAAGATAGTCCTTTAGGATTGATAGCTGTAGATTCATTGTTTAGCCCAGTAAAAAAAGTTTCTTATACCGTCGAAAACACAAGAGCAGGAAGCGCTTTAGATTACGACAAACTATCAATGAACATTGAAACGAATGGAACGGTAAATGCCGAAGGCGCAATTGCATATGCCGCTAGAATTTTTCAAGATCAGTTAGCAATGTTTGTAAATTTTGACGATCCAAAAGAAGTTGTTAAAGAAGTTAAATCTACAGAACCTGAATTTAACAAAAACTTATTAAAAAGAGTTGAAGAATTAGAACTTTCAGTACGATCAATGAATTGTTTGAAAAACGATAACATAATTTACATTGGTGATTTAGTGCAAAAAACCGAACCAGAAATGCTAAGAACGCCTAATTTTGGCAGAAAGTCTTTAAATGAAATTAAAGAAGTTTTAAGCACAATGTCATTATATTTAGGAATGGAGATACCTAATTGGCCACCAGACAATATTGCTGAAATGTCAAAAAAATTAGAAGAAAGCAATTATTAAAAAATGAGACATGGTTTAGGACATAGGAAACTTAACAGAACCGCCGAACACAGAAAGGCTTTATTTCAAAATATGCTTAATTCACTTATTAAGTATGAACAAATAACTACAACTTTACCTAAAGCAAAAGAGTTAAAACCTTTGATTGATAAAGTTATTACCATAGGAAAAAAAAATAATTTAAGTAATAAAAAAAGATTATTTTCTAAATTACAAGACAAGAGTTCAGTTATTAAAGTTTTCGATGTACTTTCAGCTAGATACGATAAAAGACTAGGTGGATACTCAAGAGTTTTAAAAGCTGGATTTAGATACGGAGATGATGCACCTATGGCAATTATTGAATTAGTTGATAGAGATACAGCAGCTAAAAAAGTCGATAAGCCAAAAAAAGTTGAGAGCAAAGAAAAAGAAAACGCACCTGTTGCACCCACTAAATAATTTCCTTAATATATCTTTTCTATGATCAAAAAGTTTGAGGTAGAGAAAGATTTCATTAACACACGTTTTGATCGTTGGTTTAAAAACAAGGTATTAGATATTCCTCAAGGCTTGATAGAAAAAATTATAAGGAAAAATCAAGTCAAAGTTAATGGAAAAAAAACTAAAAGTTCTTATCGCGTTCAAGAAAATGATATAATAGAAATTTTCAATATCGAAAAAGTAAAAAAAACTGAGAAAAATTTAATTACACAGTATATTCCATCAAACACTGAAAGAGATAAATACGATGATTTTATTATTGAAAACAATGAAAATTTTATAGTTATAAATAAACCAGCTGGCATAGCTGTCCAATCTGGAACAAAGTCTTTTAAAAATGTGGTTGATACATTAAGAGAAACAAAATATTTTGAAAATTCTAAACCTTTTATAGTTCACAGATTAGACAAAGAAACTTCAGGTATTTTAATTGTTGCTAAAACAAGAGAGTATGCTCAGTTGTTTACATCTCTATTTCGAATAAGAAAAATTCATAAAACGTATTTGGCAGTAGTATACGGTGAAGTTTCTAAAGAAATAAAAGTTTTAGAAGATGATTTAGTTGTATATGAAAAAGAAAGAAAAATTGTCCAAAAAGCAACTTCATATATTAAAATCTTGAAAGGAAGTTCTGAATACTCTTTGCTAGAGTTAAGACCTATCACAGGAAGAAAACATCAGCTTAGAAAACAATTATATAATATAGGAAATTCTATAATTGGAGACGACAAGTACTATGTAAAAAGAGGTAAAAATTTTATTAAAAGTAAAAACCTAATGTTACATGCATACGAAATAAAGTTTATGATTAACAATGTAAAATATAATTTTACAGCAGATTTTAATAAAGAATTTAAAGACTTTATTGTTAAAAAAGATCTAAATATTTTTTAAAACAGATTCTGCGCATTGAATAGTATTAGATGGACCCTTAAGATCTTTTGTTCTATTCTCTTTTTTTTCTAATGTTTTTTCTATAGCTTTAATAATATTTGTAGCTGCATTTTTTTCACCCAAGTGATCAAGCATCATAGCTCCAGACCAGATTTGTCCTATTGGATTGGCAATTCCCTTTCCCGCTATATCAGGAGCCGATCCATGAACTGGTTCAAATAGAGATGGAAATTTATTTTCAGGGTTAATATTTGCAGAAGGAGCTACACCTATTGTTCCAGTGCAAGCAGGACCCAAATCAGATAATATGTCCCCAAACAAATTAGATGCCACTACTACATCAAAAATTTCAGGCGTTAAAACAAATTTTGCTGTTAAAATATCAATGTGAAATTGGTCTGTTTCAATATCTGGATATTTTTTTTTCATTTGATCAAAGCATTCATCCCAAAAAGGCATTGTGATAGCTATACCGTTAGATTTAGTAGCATTAGTCACTCTTTTTCTTTTTCTATTTTTAGCCAGTTCAAAAGCAAATTTTTGAATTCTATCTACACCGATTCTTGTCATGACAGTTTCTTGAATCACAATTTCTCTCTTTGTACCTTTAAACATGCGACCACCGATAGAAGAATATTCTCCTTCAGTATTTTCTCTAACAACTAAAAAGTCAATATCACCTGGTTTTTTTCCAACCAAAGGGCAGGGAACACCTGGAATTAATTTAACAGGTCTTAAATTTACATATTGATCAAATTCTCTTCTAAATGTAATAATAGAGTTCCATAAAGATATATGATCAGGTACACGAGCTGGCATTCCTACCGCACCAAAAAAAATAGCATCATGTTTTCCAATTTTTTTTTTCCAATCATCAGGTAGCATTTTGCCGTGTTTTTCATAGTAATCACACGAAGAGAAATCAAATTCATCAAATAGAATTTGAAAATTATGTTTTTCAGCAACTTTTCTTAAAATTTTTAATGAAGGAGGTACAACTTCTAAGCCTATACCATCACCGGCAATTGAGGCTATTCTATACTTCTTCATTTGATGGCCTTGTAAAGCCAAGCTCTTTTATCTACATATTTAGAAAAAGTATTTATCGTTAGCTCTGTTGGTAAAATAAAAATTGAACGTTTGTCTTTTTTATTCCTTATTGTTTTGAAGTAACCTTTTCTAACGGCTTGGTCTATATATGTATTAGAAGTTAAATAAGATCTTTCTGTAAATTTTATTAATTGATTTTTAGTAATTGTTTCATTTTTAAGATAAGCAATCATAACTTTATGAAGCATGATCCAATGAGCAGGATTAATTGAAAACCAATCAAGAACTTCATTTTTTGCTTTATCAGTAAAATCTTTAAGAGATATCTCTGCTAACTTTATTGTTTTTAAAATTTTTAATGGAATTTTCCCGATCATAGTATCCAGAAAATATTATTAAAAACAAAAATATATAGCAATGATTAATTCTTATGTTTTTGAAGAAAGTTCTTTATATATATTATTAACTCTATAAATTTCTTCAGACGAATTGAAATAACACTCATATTCAATTTCATCTGGTGTTACATCACCATGATAATGACCAGCATCCTGTTTATTCTTATAAGAATGAAAATGAGTGTGTTCAGATGAATCCCTCAAGTTCATACTTCCTCCAGTTGGATCACCTGTCCAAAGGACAGAATAACACTGAAGTTCTGATCCCACCGGCTGGTAAAACTGAAGAAAATCTTTAACACATTTCATCAATTTAGCATCGTAGTACTCATGTTTAATATCTGCGTAATCTGGCTGAACATGAGATTTTATTTTACCTTTTAAGATTCTAAATACACCTCCTAAACCAATATGTTCATTTCCATTAAGATCTAAATTTTCTAATAAAGCGGCTCTCATAGCTTGCGTTAGTGAACCTTGTTTTCCTGATCTGCCTTTAATTATAATTTTAATTACCTTTCCTTTTTTTCCGTCTGTGTAAAAAATATTACCGAGCCCACCATGTTTGTTTGCTGCGTAATCTTTAGAGATGCATCTTTTATCTTTTCCAACCATAGCTATAATTGATCTAGATTCTTTTGTTATAAAATTATTATTAATAACCAACTCACCACAGTGACCATCCAGACAAGACATAGCACCAGAACCTGCTCCAAAAGCATAAGATTGTTCTGAACCAATTAGTTTAGCAACTTCTTTAAAATCAAATTCAGTACCAATATATTTCTTGTCGTGCATATATGGTTCACCACCCACATCAGTAATTTTTTGATTTCCAGACATTCCTACAGCAGGACAGTCCCAATTTTTTAAATCTGGGCAATCAACTACCGATACATTTACCTCTTTAAAATTTTTTGAGAGACCCTTTTGTAATGCCTCACTTATTTTACCTAAAGAAATTTCTTTAAAACTTGCTTTCTCGATTTCTAATTTCATAAATTATATTTTCTTTCTATATTAGCTGAGACAATTATTTATATTTTTATTTTTTTTCCTGATTTAGAACTTTTCAAAATAGCATCAAATATCTTAAGCGAAGTAAGTCCATCAGTACCATCAATTTTAGGTTTAGTTTTACCAGTGACTACTTCGCAAAAATGATCAATTTGATTAACTAATGTATATCGACTTGATTTTGTACTAACATCTTTATGATATATTTCTTTCCACCAACTTCTTTCGTTTTTATTATACCAGTGTTTAAAGTTAGGAAACTGAATAGAACCTTTAGTTCCACCAATATAATAAGATGATTGATTAGTTATTGGGTAAGCAGGATTTTCACCGGAGGTTAATTCATAACTCCATGGGGACACGATAGTATCTGACACATTTAAAGTACATAAAGCACCAGATTTAAAAATAAGATTTACAATAGCTGTATCTTCAACTTGATGTTTGCGAATAAGATTAGACGTTGTTGCTTGAACATATTTAACAGGTCCAAGCAAATAACAAATAAAATCAATGTCATGAACCAGGTTGATACCAAGGGGACCGCCACCTTTTTTAATTCTCCACTTTTCATTGTACCATTGCTTATTCTTGTATAACCAGCACATAACATTTGCAGATATAATTTTACCCAATTTACCTGATTCTATTTTTTTCTTAATAGTTGAAGTCAATGCATTGTGTCTTCTATGATAACCAATAAGTAAATGTGTTTTATTTCTCTTTGAGCTATTTATAATTTTTTTTGCTTTTAAAATATTGTTTGAAATTGGTTTTTCTAAAAGTACAGGGATTTTAGCATTTAAAAAACTTATTGTATGTTTTTCATGGAATTGATTTGGTGTTGCAACTATTACTGCATCAGGTCTATTATTTTTTAATAATTCGGTAGAATTAAAGTAAAAAGGAACTTTAGATTTTACCGCATGTAATCGAGATGTTTTATTTACATCTACAATTGAATGAAGCACACTTTTTTTTGAAAGCTTAATTGCTTTAAGGTGCTGGCTCCCCATTAAACCTATCCCCACAACTGCAATTCTAATTTTTTTTTTCATAAAATAATTATTATTAATACAACTTTCGTATGTATTTTTAAATATAAAAAACTTTAATAGATATAAAAAATATATATAATAATTATATAGAATGATCAAAAAAAATTTAAAAGTTGCTGTTCTTGGTGCCGGTGCAATGGGTTCTCTGTTTGGCGGTTTGTTAGCTGAGAAGGGTATTGATGTAGCTTTAATTGACGTTTGGAAAGAACATGTTGATGCAATTAATAAAAATGGTTTAAAGATGGATGGTCATGGCGGTGATAGATTTATTAAAATTAAAGCGACTGTAAACCCTAAAACATTGGACAAAGTTGACGCGATTATTATTATGTGTAAAGCAACGGTATTAGAGCAAGCTTTAATAAACTCAAAAAATATTATTGCTGACAATACAGTTCTAATGTCTTTTCAAAACGGTATTGGGCACGAAGCAATTATGCAAAAAATTGCAGGAAAAGAAAAAGTATTAGGCGGCACAACAACACAAGCTGCAAACATTATAGGACCAGGAAATATTAAAAACCACGCATCTTTACCGTCTTGGATCGGTGAATACGATGGTGGAATGAGTGATAGAGTTAAGGATATAGCAGAAACTTTTACTGCTTATGGATTAGAAACTATTGCATCTGACAATGTTAAAAAAAGAAAGTGGATGAAGTTATTTGCTTTAACAGCCATTGGTCCTTTGTCTGCTATGTTTGACATGAATCATACTGAACTTTATATAACAAATAAAAATCAAAGTTTTGCAAGAGATCTAGGGAAAAAAATAATTTTAGAAACCCGAAGTGTTGCCCTGGCAGATGGAGTTGATGTATCTGAAGATGAATGCCTTGAGATGTTTAATAAGATAGTTGATTCAAATCAAACAAACAAATCATCTATGGCATTTGATATTTTATACAAAAGAAAAAGTGAAATAGATTTTATAAACGGAGCCGTATCTTTGATTGGTAAAAATCATGGTGTGCCAACACCCTTAAACGATATGTTATTTAAAATGATACAAGTGAAAGAAGGCGTTTACACTTAATTTTTAAGATGATTAATATTAAAAAATTAAACCCATTAAAAAGCAATTTTCCAATAATGATATCCGAAAAAGCGATTTCTAAAGATACCTGCGATAACTTTGTTAAAGAAATTCAAAAATCAAAAGCATTTGACGATATGATTATGGGTGGAAGAAGTAGAATTAATAAAGGTTCTCAAAATTTTAAAAAATTTATTAAAAGTTCCAAAAATGCAGCTCAATTATATAAGCAATTCAACAATTTTAATTTTTATAATACTATTGAAAAAAAAT
>Ga0209502_10003169_pt1 | contig 13100 bp, 5 predicted proteins | sample ArcticOcean_MG_C_10_FD_187442 | JGI IMG/M metagenome (GOLD analysis project Ga0209502, IMG submission 187442) | Marine microbial communities from western Arctic Ocean - ArcticOcean_MG_CB11_90 (SPAdes) (version 2) | ecosystem: Environmental > Aquatic > Marine > Oceanic | place: Arctic Ocean...
TTTATTTAATCCAGTTGGTAATGCAGGTTCTAGTAGTGTAGATTTTGAATTAGATGTTTCCGAAAAAAACAATTTAGTAACAAACATTTTAAAATATTGTGGAATTATTATAAACGATCCTACAATTATACAAGTAGCTGAACAAGAATCGCAGCAAGCATCAATTAACGCAAAATCATAGTAACAAATGGGATTAATAACTGAAACAAATGAACAATACTACCAGGGGGCCCAGGGATTTTTATCTACCGCAGACGCTGATCAAGTATACACAACTACATTTGATACAGATTTAGTATTTGGTAATTGGAGTCCTGCTAGTGAAAATTATGCTTTAAATAACTTTAAAGTGTATACAAGTGCTAATGGATTTCCAGGGACTTATTCAGAATATTTATTAGAGTACACCGTGCTAAATAATATTATAGATATTACAGTAACCCTACCTGCGGGTACATTTGTTGCTGTACAATTAAAAAGAATAGACGGCGGAAAGTATGGTCAAACAGAAATTGAAAAAGCATTTGGTGATGCTGTTGAAGACAATTATGGTAGTTATGAATATATAAGATTAACTGACGCTATAGACAACTTCATGGTTGGCTATGTAGGCGATGGCAAATTATTACAAAAAGCTAAAAAATCTGATGTATTATTTTTTGCAAAAAGGTCTTTGCAAGAGTTTAGTTATGATACTTTAAAAAGCATACATTCACAAGAGCTTACTATACCAGCTAGTTTAAATGTGGTGCTACCGCAAGACTATGTTAACTATGTGCGAGTTTCCTGGATAGATCCTTTAGGCGTAAAACGAATTATATATCCTGCTAACAACTTAACTATTAGTCCATATAACACACCTATACAAGATCAAGCGGGTTTTCCAACACAAGATAATTTTGGCGATAATATTGAAGGAACATCTATAACAGAGGAAAGATGGAAGTTTGCAAACGATAATTTTATAAATGGGCAATTTGCGAATAACATAGACGAGCTAGCTTACTTTCAAAATGCTTATGGATTTGAAGGCAGTTGGAATTGGGGAAGGCAATATGGGCTAGACCCTCAATTGTCACAAGTAAATGGCTGGTTTAATATTAATCACAGAGACGGTTTAATGTCTTTTTCAAGCAACTTAGCAGGAAGACTTATTGTATTAGAATACATTTCTGATGGCTTAGGATATGACTTGAATACTAGAGTGCCTAAAATGGCAGAAGATGCTTTATACGCGTCTATACTGCATTCTATAGTGTCCACAAGATCAGGACAACAAGAGTATTTAGTTCAAAGATTACAAAAAGACAGAAGAGCTAAACTTAGAAATGCTAAAATAAGATTATCAAATATTAAGCTTGATGAAATTGTTCAAGTAATGAGAGGTAAGTCTAAATGGATTAAACACTAAAATTAAATGAATAAGTCTAAAAATACTTTTTTAAAGTCCAAAATGAACAAGGACATTGATGCTCGTATTCTGCCTAATAATGAATATAGAAACGCAGTTAATGTTCAAGTTAATAAGTCTGAGGGTGCTAACGTAGGTTCTTTAGAAAACGTTAGAGGAAATATAAGTGTAGCAAACATAGCAACTCACACAGGTGTGGCTGATTTAAAATGTATTGGGACGCTGCAAGATGAATCAACTAGTATTAGTTATTTATTTTTTACAGATAACGATGAAGTTCAGTATCGTCCAACCGGCGATAAGTCTAATCATTTTATTATTTCTTTTAATAGTAATAACAATAATTTAATAACATTAGTAAAAGGGCCATTCCTTAATTTCTCAACATTAAGCCCGGTGTATGCTTCTAACATTATAGAAAATTTACTTTTTTGGACAGACAATAGAAATCAGCCAAGAAAAATTAACGTAGATTTTGCAAACACTAACACTTTACAAAATCCCACATATTACACAACTGAAGATCAAATATCAGCGGCTAAATATAATCCGCATGATTGCATTGAACTGTACGCGGAAAGCACATTATCTACTTCGGCTACACCTCAGTATGAGTCTACAATGAAAGACGTTAGTAGTTTAAATTTACCAAATGGTGGTAATGGAGAATTAAATGCACCTGTTGCTTCGGGAGCCACGTCAATGATAATTAAAAATTTTGTAGGCGACATTCAAGAACCAGTCACCACAACTTATGATTCAGGCTCAACAGTATCTTATGTTGATGCTTCTGGCAATGTACAGACCATCGCTAATGCTGTAGTAAGTGGTACCGCGTTTAGTTCTAATTTATGGACAATAACCATTTCAGGCGCAACTTTTCCAATTACTTTAGATGCTGATACTGTTATAATACTAAATGCAAATCCTTATTACGATTCTAAATTTGCAGGTGATCCAACTTATTTAGATGATAAATTTGTAAGATTTTCTTACAGATTTAAATTTGATAACAACGAATATTCACTTTTCTCAACATTTACACAGGCTGCTTTTATTCCGAAGCAAGACGGGTATTTTATGTATGTTCAAAAAGATGATTTAAAAAAAGTTAATAACGAATCTGAAGCATCACGAAGTACTATAGTTAATTTTGTAGAAAATAAAGTAGATCAAATAAAACTAAGAATACCTTTACCTTTTAAAAATTACAACTTACGTAATGCTTTAAAAGTTACAGAAATTGATATATTATATAAGGAGTCGGATCAAATACCTGTTAAGGTTATTGATACAATAAATGAAACTGACATTTACAATGCGTCCGCATCTTGCTTAGTTAAATCCGCTACAACAGGTTCCAATACAGTTACTGTTGACAATATAGTTGGAGGAATTCAAGTAGGGAGCTCTGTGACTGGGTTTGGCATAACAACAAGAGTAACTGTTGCTGCTTATAGCCCAGATAATCCAAACGTAAATCCTAGCACTACAGGTACTATAGCTTTAAGTTCAAATCAAACGTTAGCAGAAAACGTTGAATTAACAATAGGAGAACCAGATTACCATGTTTATGACTACCAGTCTAAAAAACCTTTTAGAACGTTACCTGAAAAAGATTTAATAAGAGTTTATGATAAAATACCTGTAAAAGCTTTAGCCCAGGAAATATCAGGTAATAGAGTTATATATGGAAATTACCTAAACAAATATACCGCTCCTGAATTTATTAATTATAATCTTGCTATAACGGATAAAGCCGCTTTTGGCTTAAACGGAGGCACAGCACAAATACAAGGCTCATTTCCTATTGGCTCAACTGTTATTGATTTAAATAATATTAAAGGTGAGTTTTTAGTAGGTATGGAAGTTATTTCTGATGGCGTAGCTCCAGGAACATTAATAACAAGTATAACCGGATCAAACCCAACAATTATAACATTAGATACCCCAACAATCGGAGTGTTAGTTAATTTACAATTGGTAGTTTTAGAGCCAGGTGGAACTGAACAAAATACAACAAGTCGAATTGAGTATCCTAATTCAAGTTTAAAAACAAATAGAAATTACCAAGTAGGTATAGTTTTATCTGATAAATACGGAAGACAATCAGGCGTTATACTGTCTAACAATAAAGAAATATCTGTTTCAGGATCTCAAACATTTATAGGGTCTACTATATATTCACCTTACAATACTCCAACCACGACGCCACGTACTTGGCCAGGGGATTCAATAAAGCTTATTTTTAACAATCAAATAGCTACAGACTATAACGGAGACGTCACAAGTCCAAAATATAATCCATTAGGCTGGTATTCTTATAAAATTGTTGTAAAACAAACAGAACAAGAGTATTACAATGTTTATTTGCCTGGCATAATGTCAGGGTACCCAGAAGATTTAACTTTAGAAGTAGGGCAGACATCTCACGTAGTATTAACTAGTGATAACATTAATAAAATACCTAGAGATTTAAACGAAGTAGGGCCTACTCAAGATCAGTTTAGAAGTTCTGTTAAGCTATATGGTAGAGTTGAAAATTCACCTATATCAATTAATACCGGCAATTTTGGTCTTAGTAATTTACAATATTATCCTGGCAGAGAATTTGATATTGCTGTTACTATTTCTCCAATGAACGATTTATTTAATTATAATCAACAAGATCCACCAACTCCAAATTACTTTCCTCAATTTTACACATATACTTCTAATCCTTATATAGCTAGAATAAGCACAGCTAATACTATAGGACAACCGGCTAGTACAAATTACACCGCAGTTAGTGGATTTGCAGCATTAGATTTTTCTTCGGATACCATAAGACTTTATAATGTTTCAGGAGCAGTTGCTGGTATTATAGCGGGTGATTCTGTAACAGGACCTGGGTTCCCAGAAGATTTAATAGCTGCTACCGCATCGCCTTATACTGGGCCATCTTCTCCTGGAAATGCAACTACTTCAGCAGGTAGCACTGGGTTAGAATTAACTATGGTAAGTTTAGGCACAGGTATTGGAATAGTAGGTCAAGTTCTTACGGGCTCTGGTATACTTTCGGGTACTGTTGTAACAAATGTAGTAAACAATGTAGTTACAATGAACCAAGCGGCTAACGTTATAATTGGCACTGTTGTAACTTTTACAAACCCTGCTCAATTAATAGTAGATCAAATAGTTACTTATCAAGAAGGCGATGCTATAACTATTTCAAGTTCTTTAAAACCTGGAATACAATATTTAGCCGTGTATGAAACAGAACCCGTTCAAAGTCTTTTAGACATTTTTTGGGAGTCATCAACAACCGGCATTATACAAGATATTAATAATATAATATTAAATGAAAACACAAGTGGAGTTGCCGCAGGAAGTTTAGCTCCTTTTAATACTAGTGTTTTTAAAGAAGATTTAAGGCCTACATCAGGGGTGTATCCTAATATTACGCAAGCTCCTTTCGGTTTAGTTGATAATTTTGAACAGCCAATTACAAGTGGTGTTGGTCCTTTAATACTAGAATCTGTGCTTAACGGCTACGAAGAAAATGTTCAAGAAATTTATTTAAACGGAAGTACTGTAACTCCTGTGTTTAGCTTTGCTGAAACCGGAAGTAATACTGGGCTATACAATATAAAAATAGCCGACGGGTTTGTTAGAAATATTTATTTTGGAGATGATGAACTTTTACATACTTTTAAGTTTATTTTTAAAGCTACTGTGAATGGACTTGAAACGGTTTTTGAAAGACAAGTTGTTTTAAGGAATGTGCAGCCGTACTTTTACACATGGGAAGGCACGAGCTTTAATGCTTTGCGTAATCAATCTGGAACAACTGAAATAGATGTGTACGGTGGAGGGCCTTCTGCCACTAATATAATTCCAGGACTTAGAGTTTATAATAGTACAAACCCTACTGCGTTTAACAACCTACAAACAACTGGTACATCATACACTACCCCACCAAATCTGTGGAATGTTGTAGGATTTCCAAATAACCCTATTTCTGCGGTACCTAACGGAACTGCAACTCAAACAGGGTCTACAATAACATTTGCTGTTGAGGATTGGCAAATAAATAATATTAATACTATAGGAGTATATAATTTAGTTGCATTTAATCCTGATTTTACAACTCAGCCTAATAGTAATATACCTGCGGGAACTTATGTTAATTCATTTGCAAATGGTTCAGCGGGATCAAATACTAGAACAGCAACTTTTAATAACAGTATAACAACAACTCACGCAGGCACTGGGGGTTACTTTGGTAGCATCGGTGATGCTATTCAATTTTGGACACCTAATTATTTAAAAGTTGATCAAGCCGTAAGTGTAACAGAAGGCGATTTAATATATGTATTTGATACACCTAATTGGAACAATTGTCCTATAGGCCCTGTTTATACAGGAAGTGCAAATTTAGAATTAATAACTACAATACAAGGCGTAAATGGAGCTGGCTTTAATATAAATGATTTATTTGGTTCTAGTCAAAACTTACAAAGATGGAGAGACTTATCTTGTGAAATAACCAGTGTTACTAATAGCGCGGGGATTAATTCTGATCAATATTTTCAATTATCAAACGGCGGACAAATGACACAAGCCTTATCAGGTAACGGTGAAGTTGATTTACTTAATACAGGATATCAAGATAACGCAATGCCTGCAGACGTATATACGGTTAACTTAAAAATTTATGACCCTGAGGATTCTGCAGCATGCGCTGTAATCGTAAATACAGGTTTAAAAACAGATTGTGTTCAACAACCATCGCAATTTGGAGATTCTCCTTATGGGATTCAAGAATATACAGTAACCGCTACACCAAGACCTAACACGGGGCTTCCTATTTTGGTAAGAAAATATTTAATTGTTCGTATTTGCGATGGAGCCGCTGGTCAATCTCCTATTTTTGGCGGAAATGGAGCTAATGGGTTTTGGATTTGGAAAGGGAATTCAGATGGAGACGAAGTAAATCCTTCGTGGCAAGATTGTATAGGCGCTAATGGAGGTTCAAATATAGTTTTGCAAGGCCCTGGGGATTGTTCGGGTGGCTTTACGCCCGCATATTTATGGGATGATGCTGTAACAGCAATAGGTTCGCCTCCAATTTGGGGATCAAGATCGGCGCTTTTACAAATGCCTTGCGCTGATTTGGACGGTAATGGCACTAATGCAAATGATCAACGATATACAACGGCTATAGCGCTTACAGCAGGTACAGGCACAGGTGTACCTTTAACGCCAAGCGTAGAAAACTACGTATTCACTATTTAAGTATAGTGTAATTTAATACAAAAATAAGTAATAATTAAACAATGGGAGCAGTAATTGAAGTTAAATACTTTAACACTTTTATATTAAAAAAGACTATTAGTGATGACGAGCCAATATGGAACGGGTCATTTGGCGTGCCTCAAGACTTAGGCGGCTACAAAGTAGTTGCTGGTGGAGCAGAAACTGCTGATTATGCTATAGAAGAATCTCGAATAAGAGGCGGCTATAATAATACAACAGTTGATTTTGGAGTAAAAGCGTATATAGTGGAAGATGAAAGAGTTGGTACTTATAGAAAAAGCTCCCTTATATACTCTGGTATATTTAATTCAAGAACAGGTATTAATCAAACAAATGTTTTTTCAGTAGGAGAAGACATAACAAAAACTGCAGATCCTGCAAATGCGTCAATACAAAAACTTTACGCAGCTGATACCAATTTAATTATATTTCAAGAATTAAAAGTAAGTAGAGCTTTAATAGATAAAGACGCAATATATAACGCTGAAGGAGGGGGCGCTGTTACTGCTAGTAATTTAGTAATTGGAGTTATACAACCTTATGCTGGAGAATACGGTATAAGTCAAAACCCTGAAAGCTTTGCTACATACGGCTACCAAAAATATTTTTCAGATCAAAATAACGGTGCTATGCTGCGTCTTAGCTTAAATGGTATTGAAGAAATTTCTGTTTACGGTATGAGAGATTTCTTTAAAGATGATTTAAACAGAATAGGTGCTAGTGGTAGTCAAGCAATTGGAGCTTATGATATACATAATAATCAATATGTAATTTCATTGCAAGAAAACGCAAGTTCAACATATAACACATTGTCTTTTGACGAGCAAGCTAAAGGCTGGGTAAGTTTCTTTTCTTTTGAGCCTGAGCAAATGTTTAGTATTAAAAATAATTTTTATACTGTAAAAAGCGGAGAAATATGGGAACAATATGCTAGCCCTATAGAACATCCTTCAGCAAAAAGAGGTAATTTTTACGGAAGTAATTATCCTAGTACAGTAACTGTAGCGTTTAACGCTGCTCCAGCTAATTCAAAAACATTTAAAACTGTTAGCTATGAAGGTGCTAATGGATGGAAATTAACATCTTTAATATCAGATCCAACAGGAGCTGACACTAGCCCCGCTATTACGTGGAGCTCTTCAAATGATTTAACAAATTTAACAACTGCTACTAGCCAGTTTCCTTCTTTATACAGTTATTACGAAGGAGAATATATAGATGTTCAATCTACTGGTACAGTCAGCCAAGTAATTAGTACAACACAATTTTTAATAACTGCATTAAAGGAACCATTAAATAATTCAAATATTTTTGGAGCTAATGTACCTATTTCTACTACAGTGTCTAATATTACTGGAGTTGCTGGCTATGTGACTACAACTAATAATAATACGGTAAATACTGTTATTTCAGGCGTTACACAAATAATACCACCAGGTACATTAATTTCGGCTCCTCAAGCGGTAATACCATCAGGTACTTTTGTGGTGTCTTACAATAATGCAACAGGAGCGTTAGTTACAAACAATGCGCTATCAATTAACGCGGGTTATCAAATTGTATTTATTAACTTTTACATGCTAACTACTAGCACAGCGGCACCTAATATCGCTGCTAATGCTGTTTTAACATTTAGCAGCACAACTAGTAGAGTAGATTATTTAAGTGTTTTTAATACAGAAAACCCTGCCTACCCTGCATTGCATGCCGGATTTGATCGCAAAGAAAATAAATATGTTGGTAACTTAAGAAACTTTACTCCTGCTTCTAATGGCGAAGTTATATGGGGAGAATCAATAAGCGGTATTAAAGGCTTTTATGCATTAGGTACTTTTTCAACCGACACAACTACAGAACCAGGCAGCGAAAAACAATTGTTTTCCGTAGAAAGTTCTTATATAATGAACAATGGATATTAAAATTAAAAATATATGTTAGCAAGTGCAATAATAGGTGGCGCAGCCAGTATAGCGGGAGGAATTATAGGAGCGAGTGCAGCTAAAGATAGAGAGCGCGCTGCTAGAAAAGAAAGGCTTAAGCTACAAGGCAAACTAGAAGATTTAGAAAACAATCGACAAGACATAATTAATCCTTATGCGGGTGTTAGTGATCTTAGCAGTATGATAAGCAATCCTTTTGCAAATTTATCAGTGGCTACAGGAGCTGCAGAAATGCAAATAGAAGAAGCAGATGTGTCTTTAGCAAATACTTTAGATACTATGCGAGCTACCGGAGCAGGTGCAGGTGGAGCAACAGCTTTAGCGCAAGCTGCTTTACGATCTAAAAAAGGCGTTAGCGCAAGTATAGAAGCTCAAGAAAAAACTAATCAAGATAAAATGGCTGCAGGCGAACAAGCTTTACAGCAACAAAAAATGGCAGAAGCACAAAGAATTCAACAATCTGATGTGGCAGGCGAACAGTTTATGTTTAGCACTAGAGAAGGCAGAGAGCTAGAGCAACTAGATAGAACAGCCGCAATGCTAGGTGCAGCTAAACAAGCAGAGGCTCAAGCGCAATCTGATAGGACAGGCGCTATTACAGGAGCGGTTGGAAGCTTAACTCAAATGGCGGGTGGATATATGGCAGCTTCATCATCTTAATAAAAAAATAATGGAAAACAAAAATTTATTAAAAAATCTATACTTAAAGCAATTTAATCAAAGTAATGCTATTGCTTATAGTCAGAGTTTTGTTGCAAGTCCTAGTGATTATAACTTTCAATTACTTGACAACGCTTACAGAGAAGCTGGTAGACATTATGCTAAATTAAAAATAGCAATAGAGTCTAACAAATGTATGTCAGAAAATTGCGAGATTGAATTAGCTCAGCTAAAGTATTTACAAGAAGCTCCTCAAACTTCCTTAGATTTTTTAGCATCTCTTATGTCAGAACTTAACGTAACAGAGCAATCGAGCTTTGATCCTAATAATAATTACTCTTATGCCGTAGCCAATAGTTTAATGACCGGTAAGCCAGGATTTTCTTTATCTGACGGATACAATGCTTATTTAGATTTGCTTTCTAACGGAACTCAACAAATTTCTTTTACAGGCCCTGCTTTGGAAACTCCATTAACAATAAACAGTGCTTCATTAAAAGCTTTAATAGATTCAGATACATCATTAGTAGTACCTACGCCGGACATTGGAAAGGACATGCTAAGACTATTACCTGAAACCGGATTGTTTATACAAGAAATGATTAATGAAAATAAGCAATTAAAAGGAAACGCAAAAATAAGCGAAGAGTTTGTAATAAAAAATGCAGACGAAAGTTTTGATTATGAAATTATTGACTTAGGTAACGGCAAAGGAAGAAATGTACTTAAATACGATATGGAAAAAATATCTAAAAAAGTTACTCCTTTTATAAATGCAGAAGTTGCAGGTTTGTTATCTTCGGAGCAGGATGCTGTAGCGGCATGGAATGTTTATATATCAAAAGACACTAGTACTACAGAAGACGATCAAATGGTTCAAAATGCAAATGCAGCAGAGTCTAGCTGGTTGTACGAAAGAGATTTACCATTGTCTCCAGATAAAAAAGAAATGTTTGGTACAAAATATAAAGAATACTTTATGAATAATTATCTAAATGAATTTACTAAAAACCAAATACCTACGGTAAAAGAGGATGCATCTGTATTTGATTTATCAGAAGCCAAACAAGCAAAAGCTCAAAAGTTTTTAGATGATAATAACTTAAATTAAATTAAATGAATTTACTAGAATACGTACAATCGTTAGGCTCTGATATATCTTTAGAAGAAAAGATTTTTTTAACTAAAAACTGGAAGAAAAAAAATGAGCCAACTCAAGAGGTTGCTCAAGAAGAAAAGCCTAATAAATTTAATGAAGATGGATCTTTAAATGTAGATTCTTTTTCTGAAGAAACTAGAGGCGCTGCTGAAAAAGTAAACGAAAAAAAGAAAACTGCTGCTGCACAGGACAATGCAACAGCTCCACCGGTCGTGTCCGAGAAATTCAATTTTGGGGTTGGAAAATCTCTATTTCAAGAAAGTGAATGGCTAAAAGCTTACAAGAAAGACGAAAAACAAAAAAAGGCTTACGACGATCAGCAAGCAAAGTTTAATTCTGTTGTTTCTAAAGAAGAAACATATACGGCTAATGCTTACGATTTTAAATGGAATGTAGGCAAAGGTGGTACTATAGAGTATTATCAAAAAAAAGAAGGTACAAACGATTGGAAAAAAGAAACAAATAATCTTTCTATATTTAGCATAGCAGGAGAACTTGGGCATTTAGATAAGGAGCAAGAAGCTAAATTAAAGGCATACAAAAAACAACAACAAAAACAAAAAAAAGCTGCATTTGATTTTAATGCAATATTAGAAAGAAATAAAAAGTTAGGTAATACAGAAGAACTTGAAGCTAATCTTAATCCAAAATTTAGTTTAGGTTCAACTTCTAAACCAGAAACTTTAGAGTTGACAGGGGATATTAATAAGGAATTAATTTCTAAAATGGATAACGATCTTCTTACTTCTAAAAGTTCCGAGCTTACTTATTATACTATTCAAAAAAATAAAGTAAAAGAAATACAGCTTCAAAGATCTGAACTAGAAAATAAAGCAACTAGATTTGCAAAAAGCGAAGGGCTTAATGAGCAGCAAACTTTAGATCTTATTAATAAAGAATTAGAAAATTTTGATGAGCAGTATAGATCTGATATTGAATTAATAGAAGAATTAAATGGCTTAACCCCATTACAAAGAGATGCTTTACAACAACTTAAAAAAGATACCGGCAATAATGCTAGCATTGGGAATGTTTCACAACAATTTGGAAATTATCTTAATTCTGGTCTAAAAGTACTTGGAGTTGATTTAGAATCAGTTTTTAGAGACCCAGAAGTTATAGATTTAAATAGTGAAATAGAATTAAACATAGCAAATTCTTTAAGCAAAAGAGACTTAGAAAAACTTGCTAACGGTTATTTTAATTTAAAAGAAAAAGAAGAGTTAATAAACGAATATAAAATAGATGTTTATGAAAGAAAATCTGCATTTTTATCTACAGCTTTTAAAAATGTAGAAGAAACATACAAAGATTCCTTAGGCTCTTTTGACAGTCAACTAGAAACTTTAAAATCTGAAATGGATGCTGTGTTTAGTACCGGGCTTAATAATCAAAGCCAATTAGATGCTTACACAGATCTTAGCAACAAATATGCGGATCTTTCTAAACAAAAAAATAAAGAAATTGGAGCTTATAGAGAAGAATTAGGAGATTTAGTGGCAACAAAAAACTTTGTAGAAGGCGATTTAAACGTATCTTTTGCTCAAAATACTTTAAATAATAATTTTAAACTTACAGACGAAGTAATAAAGTATAGAGAGCGATTTTCTGGTGATGGATTTTGGAATGGAATGGGCGATGTTGTTGGTTCGGAAGGTTTAGGTGGAATTTATAAAGTATTTATGAAGGCTAACCCTCTTTCATTTGGAGCAACGCTAACTGCTAACGGACTAGACTGGTTAGGTGATATGGTGGGTGCTCATGACGAAGAAGGGTATTCTATATATGATGCATGGGCTGATACTATTTATAATTTTACAGATTACGGATTAATGCCTGCGTCAGAAGATAAGAAGTTTAGTATTACAAAAGAAGAAGGAGGGTTTTCTGATTTTAGCGCTAGAAATTACGCAAAAACAGGAACGCGAATGATAGGCTTTTCGTTGTATTTAATAAACGAAGCTAGAAAAGGAAAAGTTACAGGCCTTCAAAAAAATATTGGTAAAGCTGTTAATGGATTAGGTTCTAAATCTAAAATATTATCACCGATGGATGCTAAGTTAAAAAATAACATTATTATGGCAGAAGCTGCTTTTAGAGGCACTTATGCAGATAATGTTAAAGATGCTGAAAGCAAAGGTTTATTAGGTATTAAAGGTTATACTTATGCTGCTCAAATTTCATTAGCCGAAGGATTGGTTCAATCTATAATGCCTGATACACAATTTTTAAAAGGTGTAGCTGGCAAACAGTTAAAAAATGCGTTTGCTGGAAAATTATCTACAGCAGCCACTAGAGAAGCAATTAAAACAACTGGAAAAGAATTTGGTGTAAATATATTAAAAGAGTATACTGAGGAACAAATAAACTTTGGGTTAAGCTTAGTAACAGATATTTCTTATGGTTTAGCTCTTCCTAAGTCTTCTGAGTTTTTAAATCATCAAATAGAATTAGCTGCGGGAACTTTAATGCTAAGTAGTGGTATGGGTTCAATAGGAGCTGTTAAAACATATAACAATCAAAAAACGTTAGTATATAATCAAATAGCAAAGAACTTAGATTCTACCATGCTTTATCTTGATACTTTAAAAAAGAACACCACAGATCCTGCTACAATTCAACAAATAGTAAA
>Ga0209502_10003174_pt1 | contig 13088 bp, 7 predicted proteins | sample ArcticOcean_MG_C_10_FD_187442 | JGI IMG/M metagenome (GOLD analysis project Ga0209502, IMG submission 187442) | Marine microbial communities from western Arctic Ocean - ArcticOcean_MG_CB11_90 (SPAdes) (version 2) | ecosystem: Environmental > Aquatic > Marine > Oceanic | place: Arctic Ocean...
TAAAGGTCACGGCATTTTTAGTGCAGCATGACCCTGTCACACCGTCTGTAGGCTATCGTTTTGATTATAAGGGCAGATCTATCACAATAAGTGGAGACACTTCTTATAGTGAAAACTTAATTAAACACGCAATGAACACTGATGTACTTTTTCATGAGGCACTATCAAATGTAATGAATACAGCTGCCGCTAATATTGCCAATGATAATCCTGCGACCAAGGGAATTGGCACAATTTTAATTGATGTATTGGATTATCATACTGCGCCAGCACAAGCAGCCAAAGCAGCCAATCTCGCCAACGCTAAGCGATTAATTTTCTATCATTTAATTCCTTATCCAGACGGACTAATAGCAAAAATGATATTTTTAAGAGGTGTAGATAAAGTTCGGGATGAATGGACATTGGGAAAAGATGGCACAATGGTAATTTTACCAACTAACTCAAGTGAAATTAATTTAACAACTATAGAGTAATGAGAAAAAAAATTTTATATGCTGCTATAGTTCTTTTCTTATTAGGAACAATAGCATGGACATGCCGGGTTCAGATTATAGTCTGGGCACTACCAAGTATAATGAATTTTACACAACCGGTAGCGCCACATCGAGAAGTTATTTGGCCTGATGGCCCTTCAAGTTCAAATGAGTCTATTGAAAATAGAAAACCTAATATTATTCTTATACTTGCTGATGATATGGGGTTTAATGATGTGTCACTATACAATGGTGGTGCTGGTGATGGATCTCTGATGACCCCTAACATTGATCGGATTGGAAACGAAGGTGTTATTTTTAATAATGGTTATGCGGCTAGTGCCAGCTGTTCACCTTCAAGAGCTTCAATCATGACTGGAAGATATTCTACTAGATTTGGTTATGAGTTTACCCCATTTTATAAAGTTGGTTTGACCATAATGAAATGGATGAACGAAGTTAATGATGAACCGCTAAAAACTCAATTTTCTTTAGACACAGAAACAAACTTTATAGGTTCTGGTGAATATGCAGGCATGCCATCTAGCGAGATTACTGTTGCTGAAATATTAAGGGAGCAAGGCTATTATAATGCTCATATTGGTAAGTGGCATCTAGGACAAAGCAGTGGTACCAATCCAACAAGCCAGGGTTTTGATGATAGTTTGCAGCTATTAAGTGCATTTTACTTGCCAAAAAATGATCCTAATGTTGTAAATGCACATACTGATGCAGCTATAGATAGAATGGTACGAGCGGCCGGACAGTTTTCTGTAACATTTAATGCTGGCGAGGCATTTGAACCCGGTGGGTATATAACTGATTACTACACTGAAGAAGCAGTAAAGGTTATTGAAAAAAATAAACACCAACCATTTTTTTTATATTTAGGTCATTTTGCACCACATAATCCACTTCAATCACTCAAAGAAGACTATGACCACTTTAGCCATCTCTCTGAAAAAAATGAACATGAGTTAAGAGTTTACTCAGGAATGTTAAGAGCTTTAGATAGAGGTGTTGGTAAAATTTTAGATACACTTGAAGAACAAGGTCTGTCAGAAAATACATTAATTATTTTCTCAAGTGATAATGGTGGTGCTAATTATATTAATTTGTCAGATATCAATAAGCCTTTTCGAGGTTGGAAATTAAGTCATTTTGAAGGAGGAATGCACATTCCTTTTATGGCAAAATGGCCAGGAAAGATAAAACCAGGAACGATTTTTGACTACCCAATTCACCAAAATGATATTTTACCAACCATTGCTGCTGCAGCTGAAGCCTCTATTCCTACAGATAGAATTATTGATGGAAAAAATATCTTACCTTTTATAGAAAATAATCAACCACCACATGAAACCCTTTTTTGGCGACAGGGAAGATTACAAACAGTGCTACATAAAAAATGGAAAATGATTAGTGACACTAATCAAGAAAAATTATGGCTTTTTGACTTAAGTAAAGACCCGACTGAAAAAAATAACTTGGCTAACCAAATGCCAGAAAAAGTTCAGATGCTTGAAAACTTGTTAATGAAACATAACGATCAACAAATGGAGCCAAATTTTTCAAGTATTGTAGCAACTCCAATACTTATAGATAAGCACGCTGGTGAAGAGTATGAAGATGGTGATGAATATATTTTTTGGGATAACTAAACGTATAATATCTTATTTATGGTTGTTTCACTTTTCATAATTATTTTTTTATTACTTATTTACTTACTTTTTAAACCATTAGATAAATCTAGCAATGCTGGAGATTTCTATAAAAGAAATTTAGGTATTGGACCTGATGCAGCATTATGGAGCAGTGGAGGATTATATTTTCGTTGGCAGTCAAATAATCCTGAAAATAATAATCTCCCTAAACTAAATATTTTTTACCGTACATTTGGGAATATAAATAATCCAGCTATCGTTATGGTTCATGGTTGGCCGACAAGCAGCTATGATTTCAAAGAACTTATTAGTTACTTAGAAAAAGAATACTTCATTGCAGTCATTGATACGCCGGGATACGGGTTTTCTGATAAACCCAAGGGGAGTTATCGATACTCAATTTCAGATGATGCTAGGCTTTTAGATTACTTTATTCGAGAAATTCTGGATCTTTGTAAGTTTACACTTTTAACTCATGACAAGGGAGATAGCGTTGGCTTTGCTTTTCTTGCTCTATACCAAAAGACAGACACACTTATTTATAAAATAGATCACCACGTGATTCTTAATGGTGGTATTTATCTTCCTTTAGCGAAGTTGTCTGCTGTACAGAAATATTTAACTATTCCAATTTTTGGTCAATTTATGACTCGCTTTATTTTAACTCCAGACAGATTTACCAAATTATTGGCCAAAATCTATTTTCCTGCATTGACTAAAAAACAACAGCTAAATATTTCTTCCATATTTAATTACCAGGGCGGCACTACTGTATTTCCAAAGACACTTAAATATATTCAAGATAGAAGGCAATTTGAGCAAGCGTGGTTAAAGACGCTAAAGCAAAGCAAGATACCGGCAACTCTAATTTGGGGTGAGCGAGATCCAATTGCAAAAACGGAGATTGCTGATTTTATATGGGATAATTATCTAAAAAATAGAGATGCACCTGCTTCGTATTGGCGAATACCCTGTGCTTCGCACTACCTTCAAAATGATCAGCCTAGTATATTAGCACAATTGATAAATCAATCACTCTCTGGTAAAAATAGCGTGTTTATTAAAGAAAAAGATTTGAAGTGCATTCCTACCTTAGTAGATGAAACTTGGCAAAAAAATAAATGAGCAGCAAACAGTTTTGTCACACTTGGGTCAACTCTGTTAAGATAACTGAAAATATAAAGTATATGAATACTGTTAGTAATTAAAACCCAACTGTGTAATTAAAGTAAACAGTCTTAGCAGTAGTTTTGGTGTAGGATAATTCTTGATATTGTGCTTGTGCTGAAAAGGCTTTATTTGGGGCGATATGATAAGTAGCACCCAAAGTTACTACTGGTCTGGTTTTGTTGATACTGGTATTGAAGTCGACTGGTGTGATCCCAGTTATGGTTGAAGAAGTGGCTTGGATTTTATCCACCTTGTTACTTATATCATTTTCAACACCAAAAGCTCCATTAAGGGTGAAGGTAGGGTTGAGTCTGTATTTGGCTTTCATGCCTATAACTATTGTAGTCGATTTATCCTCTACGGTATTATAGGTCAACGGGTTTTCGACTCCTGTCTCGGTATAACCATCTTGTTTGATAATAGCACGACGCACAGCAAGGTAGGGGCGGAAAAAACTATCAGCAAGGTAGGGGCGTAAAAAACTATCCCCACCATTAAATTGATATGACACTTCAGCAACATAATTTTGTACCTCAATCTCGGTTTTACCAACTCCTGCCTCAGCCTCACCTAGTTCACTTCTGGTAATGGTCATATCTTTTGCTTGGTAAGCATTGGCTGCTCTAACTTGAAAACCAAGATGATTAGCAAACTGATTCCATACTAAGTTCCCACCGATCATAGGCCCTTTATTATGCACCTTTAGACCTTTAGGATTATTTCTATCTACTTGTTGGTCGATAAACGCTGAAACTCGAAAGTTCTCGTTAAACTTATTACCAAAAACAAACACTGCCCCTGAGCTTGATGAGTCAGAATCATTATTGCCATTTACGTCTGTATGACGGCCACCTACAGAGTAACATTTTCCTTCTTTATCAAATAAATCACAATCGTAAGTATTCATGTTGGCAAAACTAGCGGTGGCAGACGTGCCTTTGTGTAAAATTTGTGAAAATTCTAAGCCAATGCTATCCCCAATTTCCTCAATGGTGTCTTGCGTATCTTCTTTAACACAGCCTGTGCATGAACCCACGGCCAAGTCCCATAAGTTAGAAGATGGATTCTCCAAGGTCCACGCCCAAGTTCTACCGTCATAAGTATAATTACCTGAATTTCCAGCGGTGATATTTGACGACTCTAAACCATCAATGACGCTGGCATAAGTGGTTTCGCTTTTTAAAACAGACCCTGGATATATACCAAAAGAAGTCGTTCCACTAACGGTGCTATAAATTATTTTTCCGTAGTCTGAAGTACTGTTAATGACAGCATTGTAATTAGTTGGTATTTTTCCATAATAAGTAAGTCCACTTTGGCGGTTATTTAGATTGGTAAGAGTAGCACCTGATCTCACATAAATATCGTAGGCAGCGGCACCACCCACCTCCGCCGCGGTAGTAATTATCCCAAGATTGGTTATAGTGCTACCTGCTTGACTGTTGCCAATATCAATACCGCGTGGATTCACTGAGTCGGCTCTCGACCCTCCCAAGACATTGATATTCCCGTTTAGCGTAATGTTGAAATAGTTAGTTGGAGCTACTAACAACATACCAGCTGCATCTCCACCGCTTGTATTAATATTTCCATTTATCGTGAAAGTGACATCGTCATCGGCAACCGCAAGGATACCGAAGGTAATATCCTCGGTTGTATTAATATTCCCATTTAACGTGAAGATGTTAGAGGCGCCATTATTCGCTAATAAACCGTGGCCACTTGCTCCATTAGTATTAATATTACCATTTATCGTGATGACGTTGGAGTTACCGCCAATCGCAGAGATACCATACTCACCCGAATTTGTGGTACTTATGTTTCCAGTGTAATTGAGGATATTAGAATCAGAATTGCGAAGTCTTATACCAGACAAACCAGAGCTAATTAAGATATCACCCGTTAAGTCGAAGGTAACATTGTCAGTATTATCAATCAAACATCCGACTGTTGCTACAGTACTAGTGCCACTGACACACGCATCTTGAGCCATTACCTGAGAAGGAATAAAAAGAGTGATGACAAGGCAAAACGCTGTGATAGAATGAAAAATAGTTGTTCGCATAAAATTATGCGCGATGCTTACATAGTATTTCCCAAGAAACAATCTTCACTATCACCATATTGGTGAAATTTCACTCATATGTCGGTAAAGATATATATTGAATTTATTTTTTTATTAAACCCATTAATCTATTTAGATAACTTTTATTATCCCACCTCGTTATCAGTTTTCCCAAGTCATGAGTTGTCTCTAATGCAAATAATTCAAAAATCTTTTGATAATTTGGGCCAAGAATAATTGATTTATTGGCATTCATAGATAAAAATTGTTTTTTTATTAAACTATTTATTTTTCTTTTTGTTGTTTCACGAGGCATGTTTAAAGCAGAGGAAATACTTGTGACTGTAAGTCTAGAATTTTTTTTTGTTTTTTCATTAACGATTTCCTCAAATCTAAATGAAAGTTCATCAATTGAATTAAATCCTGATTTATTAATAGCATTAAGATAATAACCCACAGTTATTTGAAGTATCATAAAGCTGTCGTAATCAATTTTGAGTACTTGCTTAATTCTTAGATAAAAGTTAGTTAAAAATATTGACCAATCATAAAATCCTGCAGAAAAATCAGAAGTAGTAGGTTTTTTTAGTTGTTGATTAATAGAGTCTTTCATCTGTGTTTAATCGTATTATTAAAAATGGACAATATCACCATTTTGGTGACATGTACAGTATGGAATCTCAGTAAATCATATAAAACTTTATAATAAATTATGAATAATTTTATATGTATCCCAAAATTTTTATTTTAAAAAGCTACAACTTATCACTAGTAATTATTATATTAACTATTTTTTTAAGCACTAGCCTTGAAGCGGCAACTTATTATTGGACCGCTCAGGATAATGGAGGAACAAAAAACTGGTCTCATAGTCAAAACTGGTCAAATGCAAGTGGCAACTCAATAAGTGGTTACCCTGATGGTACTAATGATAATGCTATATTCCAAGCTAATGCAGCAAATGTCACTGTAGATCGCTATGTAAGGATAGGAAAAATAACCATTAAAAATGCTTACACTGGAACTATAAATTTAAATGGCAATATATTAAATCCAACAAAAGGATTTGCTCAAAACAATGGAACAATACTAATACCTGCAAACTCTGACTTCAGAGTTCATGGTGGTGCTGCTATTTTATATAATGGTGCTACGATTACTTCACAAGGAAATGATAGTAATCTCAAAATACAGCATAATTTAATTTTCTATAGTGGCTCAACAATTAATGCACCTGGCTCCAATTCTGCCTTTGAGGTCAGAGGAGGGTTTAGAAATGAGGGTGGTACATTCAATCATAATAATGGAACTCTCATAATGAATACTAAAAACAACTGGGGTGAAGCTATGTTTAAAGTCACCGGAACTGGATCTTTTTATAATATTGATTTTAGAGGAGATGTTAACAAACGATTACATAACGATATTACAGTTGATAATAATTTATATATTAGAGGTAATGGTGATCTAATTGGTGGCACATCAAGCAGTGGAAAAAATATAACTATAAAAGGTGATTGGTGGCAACAATCTGGTAAAAACAACTTTACACATGCCAATGGAACAGTAACTTTTTCTGGATCAAGTAATCAAAACATTACAAGTAATAATAATTTTAGAAATGTCATAATTAATAATACTTCTGGAGTTTCATTGGTAAATGATCTTACAAATATAACTTCTACACTAACAATTAATAGTGGTTCTACATTTGATATTAATGGACAAGACCTGACAGCAGTGACTTTGGTAAATAATGGTAATTTTCAACTTTTAGGATCTGAAACTGTCAATATTACTACAATGGATACTGACAGTGGAACTGTTACTTATGATGGTTCTGGGGCCACTGGATTAGCTGCAGGTGATAATTATTATAATCTAATTTTTAATCAGTCTGGCACATCTACCTTGGATACAAATTTAGACGTTAATGGATCAGTTAGTATTTCTAGTGGAACATTAGATGCCAGCGCAAGTAATTATAATATTAATGTGGGTGGTGATTGGACAAATAATGGGAGTTTTATATCTAGATCAGGACTGGTAACTTTTGATAATAATTCAGATATATTTGCTGGAGGTACAAGTGCCATAAAGGATTTTAATAATGTAACTTTAAGTGGTGCAGTTGGAAGTCAGTCAGATAATATTCTTATTGGCGGTAATTTTATATTAAGTGGCTCAGGCACTTGGTATACAAATTGTAATACTATGACAATAAGTGGTAGTACTACAAATAATAGTGGAACGATTACAAATACACTTGCACCAACTGTATCATTTGATCCTGTAAATAGTTCTTCAACCCATGCTGCAAGTGACAATATTATTCTTACTTTTAATACAGCTATAAGAAAAGCTTCAGATAATAGTGACTTAACTGATTCTAATGTAGATGCTCACATTACTCTTAAAGATACTAATTCGAGTGGATCTAATATTAATTTTGATGCAACTATCGATGCAAGTGATAAAGTAATTACAATTAATCCTTCATCTGATCTAAATAGTTCACAAGTGATCTATGTTGCGATTGGCAATACAGTCGAGAATGTTTGCAATACTGCATTGAGCGCTTCCTCTGCAACATTTACCGTTACTGATTCAGCTGACCCCATCTTAAGTTCATCTAGCCCAGCTGATGAAGCTACTGCAATTGCTGTAGATTCGAATATTGTCTTAACATTTAATGAGGCTGTAGATGCTGACAGTGGCAATATAATAATTGTTAAGTCTTCAGACGGCTCAACAGTCGAAGCAATTGATGTTACTGGCAGTCAAGTATCTGGTTCAGGATCAACAGAAATAACAATAAATCCTTCTGTAACCTTAGATGAGCAGACGGCTTATCATTTAACCATTGATGAAACTGCATTTGATGATAGCTCAAGCAATTCTTATGCAGGTATAAGTGATGCAACGACAATAAATTTCACTACTGCCGATGGAACTGCTCCAACTATAATATTTAATCCAGCAGATGGTGATACTGGAGTAGGGCGCGATTCAAATATAAATATTGAATTTAATGAAGCTGTAGTAAATACCAATACTTCTGAGATAACTAACAGCAATATCGCAAGTTTAATTGCACTTAAAGACTCAAATTTAAATGGAAGTGATCTTGAGTTCACTGCAACAATAGATACAGATAAAAAAATAATAACCATTGATCCTAATAATAATTTTTCATTAGGTCAGACAGTCTATGTATCAATTTCAGCAGTTGAAGATGCATCAGCCAATGAAACTAGTTTATCATCATCTACTTTTACCGTGACAACTACTGGAGCAGCAATAGCTACTATTGTTCCTACAAATAGCAGTACAGATATTGTAGCAAGCAGCAATATTACTATTGGATTTAATACAGCGATGAGAAATTTAAATGATTCTGAAATCACAAATAACAATGTTAACAGCTTAATTACTCTTAGAAATACTAATTCAAGTGGCACTGCTATTCCTTTTACGGCATCAATAAATTCTGCCAAAAATGTAATAACTATTAACCCTATTGGAGACTTTTCTAGTGGTCAAAATGTTTACGTTGCTATTGGGACAACGGTTGAAGATGCATTTAACAATGCCGTAAGTGCAATTTCGTCTGTATTTACTATTATCGATAATGCAGTTCCTACTTTTACATTTAACCCAGTTGATTCAGATACAAACGTAATTGTAAGTTCGAATATTACAATTACTTTTAATGAATTAATTAGAAATATTAATAACTCAACTTTAACAGACTCTAATGTTGATAATTTAATTACTTTGAAAGATGCAGATAGCAGTGGTTCCAATATTACTTTTAATGCTACAATTGATTCAGATAAAAAAATTATAACAATTAATCCTTCAAATAATTTTAACAGTGAGCAAGTTATTTACCTATCTCTTGCAGCTGTTGAAGATCAAGCTGGCAATGCTACAGCTACTACAAGTATTTCTTTTACAGCCAGAGACAGCGATCCTCCTGTTGTGTCATTTTTCCCGAGTAATAGTGCTGTTAATGTCTTACGCAATTCTGATATTACAATTTCATTTACTGAAGCTATTCGTAACTTAGACAATACCCCAATTACAGACGCTAATATTGATGGTCTAATTACATTAAAAGCAAGTAATTCATCTGGTGCTGATATTTCATTTGATGCATTTATAGACTCAACAAAAGAAAATATCACTATTACCCCAACTAGTAATTTACCACTGAATCAAGTTATATACGTTGCAATTAGTGCTTCTGTTGAAGACGAATGGGATAATGCAATAGCTGCATCTACTGCATCATTTACAACAATCGATGACAGGCTATCAGTAACCTTCGACCCTGCTGACGGAACAACAGGACTACCCGTCAATACAAATGTAATAATGACATTTTCTGACGCAATAAGACATCTAGACGACTCATTAATAACTAACGCTAATGTTGATAATCTTATAACACTTGAATACTCCTTTAGTGGTTCACCCATACCTTTTGATGCAACTATAGATTCAGCAAAAAAAATTATAACAATCAACCCTACAAATAATCTAATTCCAGGAGATATTATTTATGTTTCAATAGATTCAGTTGAGAATAGTTCTGACGTTGCAACCGGTTTAGCTGCTGGAACGTTTAGTGTTGATGATAACGTTCCACCAAATGTATTGATTAGTCCGTCTAATGGATCTACAAATGTTGAAGCTGATGCAATAATAACAATATATTTTGATGAAGAAATTAGGTTCCTTGACAATACATCTATAAATAACATTAATGTAGATAGCTTAATCACATTAAAAGACACCAATTCAAGTGGTGTAGATATAGCATTTGATGCCACTATCGACATTCATAATCAATTAATATCGATTAATCTAAATGAGAACTTAGCAAGTGAGCAGGCTGTCTATGTTGCAATTGGACCCGCAGTTGAAGACTCTTATGATAACGCTATTTCGACTACATCTTCTGTTTTTTCAACTGGAGACACTATTCCACCAAGTGTAAGAATTGACGCTGTTATAACGGTATCAGGAGGAGGAGAATAATGTCTAAAATTATAAAGATAATGTGTTTCTTAGCTTTTGTTTCAACTTCAAATCTTGCATATGCAGTTAGTATTGCAACTAATTCAGATATAACCTTTTCATTTACAGAGGCGGTAAGATTAATTGATAACACGGCTCTGGATGACACTAATGTTGACTCTGTGATTACTCTAAAAAATAACGATGCTGATGGTGCTAATCTTTCCTTCACCGCTACAATTAATTCAGCAAAAACGATAATCACAATTAATCCTACTAATAACTTTACTAGTGGTCAGATAATTTATGCTTATATTGGCGCAGCCGTTGAAGATTTTAATGACAATGCAGTACCTGCAACTAGTAAGACTTTTACCGCAGAATATCTTGTTGAGGACTTAACAAACCCTCTAGACGATAAGGATTTTGTTGGATTGCTTAAGGCCCAAACTGAAACAGCAAAAAGACTTATTCAGCAATCTACAACTTCAGTATTAAAACGCATGGAGTGGCTAAGAAGAAATAAAGATGCAAACAAATTATCTCATCAGGGAGTAAACGTTAATTTCACTGATTCAGATTTAAATGATCTTTCAGATACATTACAATTTTCAAATTTACTGAACCAATCAGCTGATTTATTTTCCAATGATTGGGCTCTGTGGAGTGAAGGTAATATTACCTTAGGAGAATTTGATGCAAATGGAATTTCATCATTAAGAGATGTTAAAACAAACGGTATAACATTTGGAATTGATAATAAGATCGACGCGAATCATATTTTAGGTTTGGCACTAAGAATAGGCAAGGATGATGTCGATATTGGTTCTTCAGGCCATGCATTAGATACTGATACTTATAGCTTATCACTTTATGGAACTATGCCATACGATGAAAAAACATATATCGATGGCACTTTAGGAATTAGTTTACTGGACATGAATCTTACAAGAAGTCATGCTTCAGGAACTTTAACTGGAAGTAGAGAAGGTAAACAATTATTTGGTTCATTAGTATACAGTGCGGCACTAGAAGAAAATCAAATCAAAATAACACCATATGGTCGAATAGATGGGGGTTATACAATTTTATCTAGCTTTAGTGATACAGGAACAGTTGCCGCAATAAAATATGATGAGCAAAAGATTACATCGGCGATGATATCCCTTGGTATTTTAGTGGATGACGAGATTGAAATAAATAATCTTAAGTTAAATAGGTATGGACGACTTGAATATGGAAAAGACATTAGCTCTTCATCAGATGCTACGGTTTCTTATGTGGCTGTGCCCAATACAAAATATATTCTCAGTATTGATGATGAGGAGTCGAATAATATTAGAGCTGCGTTTGGTACCGATATTGAAACCCAATACAAATGGTCATATCAATTTGATTATGAGGTAAACCATAGATCGGGTTCATCTCATCTTAATACATTTAGTGTGGGAGCATTCTATGAATTAGGGATGGATAGTATTATCAGTCTTTCGTTAGACAGTGAACCATCAACTCATTCTATAGCAAAACTTGAGTTAGATACCAGACTAAGGAATGGATGGTTTTTTAATGGAGCATATGAAATAAAAGACTATAAAGATCTCAGTAATGAAAATATGCTAAGGCTTCAAGCGGTAAGATATTTTTGATTTATAGGAAACTTCTTTTAAGTTAGAAAATGGTGCCCCTAACCGGTTACGCTCCGGTGGCTGATCATTACCAATGACCTGCTTTACTATTAAGCGATAGGGGCAGTTATTAATACTTTATCAATATATGAATTTATTTGGCGCTGCAATGCGCCATATGATCTAAGAGGTAAAAGTGCGTAAAAAATATAGAAATTATTTGTAAGTCTTGGACTAAATTTTAACTAAGCTTTGAACTAATCTACAGTATTGAAGTATAATTGCTTTTTTGACTGGCATAGGAGGCAGTGAATCAAAACTTAATTGTTCTATTAATCTCAAATTTTTATTTGATATTTTGGTTATTTTAGAGATGTGTTCAATTTCTATGTCTGAATTATGCCTCTTTTTTAATATCTCTGAGACATGAGATTTAAATTCACCTTCATCAAAATGAGATTTTACTTCATCAGATAAAGCTTTTCTAGTTTGATTATTTAAATAAAAATAACTTCGACTATTATGGTTTAAAGATACTAAGCTCATAGTTTTCATTAATTAATTGAATGAGCATATATATTAATACGCTCATTCGAGGCAGTGGCTATATCACACCAATGAAAGTTATTTGTATATTTTTGAATTACCCAAATCAGGTTATTTATTTCTTAAATTACCCATTTAGGGTTTTTATTTTTTTAAAAAAAACTAATTATTCAACAGTTTTAAAGAATTCTTTAATTCCAATTGAAGTAATCTTATCGACTACAGCTTCTTCCATATTTGCTTCAAATGGTCCAATTAGTATTCTGTGAAATATGGGGTCACTAGATACAGTTTTCTTTATTAGAACATTTTCTCCAATTGCTTTCATTACTGCATTAGCAACTTTAGATGCCTTGTCTGAATTTTTAAATGCAGCTATTTGAATAAAATTCTCTTTTGTAATTTTAACTTCTTGCTCAACCGGCATTTCTTTCATTTCATTTTCTTGTGATTCCTCTTCTTCAGCCAAACGTAATTCCTCTTCGGCAATACGTAGTTCTTCCTCAGCAATACG
>Ga0209502_10003177_pt1 | contig 13084 bp, 14 predicted proteins | sample ArcticOcean_MG_C_10_FD_187442 | JGI IMG/M metagenome (GOLD analysis project Ga0209502, IMG submission 187442) | Marine microbial communities from western Arctic Ocean - ArcticOcean_MG_CB11_90 (SPAdes) (version 2) | ecosystem: Environmental > Aquatic > Marine > Oceanic | place: Arctic Ocean...
ATTGGCACAATATCAGGTTTAATTTTTGAACTTTCAAAAGCAAAAAAATTTCCAGATCTACCTATTCCACATTGAACTTCGTCCAAAATTAACAAAATTTTTTTTTCATTGCAGATTTCTCTTAATCCTTTTAAACACCAATCAGGAATAACCTTAATTCCTCCTTCACCCATGATGGTTTCAACCATAATTGCAGCTGTTTTACTGGTTATAGATTTTTTTAATGATTTATGATTTCCAAATTCAAAATGGTCAAATCCATCAACCTTTGGTCCAAAACCTTCTATCATTTTTTTTGATCCACTAGCATAAATTGTGGCTAATGTTCTTCCATGAAATGAGTTTTTAACACAAAGAATTCTATTCTTTTTTGGTTGTCCTACTGAATAGAAATATCTCCTTGCGACTTTAATTGCTGCTTCTGTTGCTTCTGCTCCGCTATTCTGAAAAATCACAAAATCAGCAAAAGTTTTCTTAGCTAATCTTTTGGCTAATTTTTCACCTTCTGGAATTATAAATGCATTAGATACATGCCAAAGTTTTTTTGATTGTTTATTAATTGCTTTTATTAAGTATGAATTAGCATGTCCTAAGGAATTAACTGCAATTCCTTGAACAAAATCTAAATATTTTTTTCCATTGGTTGAATATAGAAAACTGCCTTTTCCGTATTTAAATGAAATCTTTCTTCTATTATAATTTTTTGCTAAAGCGCTCATGAACTAAGATTTAATCTTATAACCTTTTTTATAAAGATAAAAAGCCACATACCACATTATAATACTTAATATTGTTAAATAAACTAACCCTATACTTATTGATCCATCTGATTTTCCTAAAAAACCATATCTAAATCCATCGATCATATAAAAGAATGGGTTGATGTGACTAATAGTTTGAAAAAATTTAGGAAGTTTATCTATAGAATAAAATACACCAGATAAAAAACTTAATGGGGTAATAATAAAGTTAGTGACAGTTGCAGTATGATCAAATTTTTCAGCCCAAAGACCAGTAATAAAGCCTAGGCTCCCCAATATAAAAGCGCTTAGGAAACCAAAGATAAAAATAAATAAAATATTATTTATTGGCATCTCAACTATTAAAGAGAAAACACCTATTGAAATTATGGCAATTAAAAAACTTCTTGTAAGAGCTGCTAATATTATTGCCATTGAAACCTCTAGTGCTGATAAAGGAGCATAAAGCATATCAACAATATTTCCTTGTATTTTTCCTATCATCAATGATGAAACTGAATGACTGAATGATTGAGTTAAAATACTCATCGCAATTAACCCTGGTGCTAAAAAACTTATGAAAGAGTAACCAAGAACATCTCCTCTATTATTTCCCAGAGCCAAAGATAAAACAGATAAAAATAACAAACTTGATACAAGCGGAGATAGTAATGTTTGTTGCCAAACAGCCATAAACCTATTGCATTCTTTAAGCCATAAACTTTTAAAACCAATCCAATTTATAAAACCAAATTTTTTTATATTAATTTGATATTTCTTATTTAATTCAACCATAGGTAATCATATATAAGTTTTAGAATTTTGTGCACAAAACAAAAATAGCTATTGTTTTTTTTTAATTCCCGTGTGAACTATATATAGTTATTAAAATTAATTAACATACTAAATAAAGATTATGAGTTGGAACGATGAAAAAGTTAATAAATTAAAAGAGCTTTGGGGTAAAGGAAGTACGGCAAGTCAAATTGCTGAAATTATTGGTGGCATTAGCAGAAATGCAGTTATTGGTAAAGCTCATAGGCTAAACTTATCATCAAAAATTAAAACTAGAAATGCTTCATCAAATCAAAGTTTTGTTAACAGCTCAGAAAAAAATAATTCTAAATTAAAACAGGGAAGAAAAAGTAAGTTTAAATCTTTGCTTATTGAAAAAGATTTTGAGCCAGAAAACCCTAAAAAATTAGAAGAATTAGATGAAGGCGCTTGCAAATGGCCAGTTGGACACCCAGAAGAAAAGTCATTTTATTTCTGTGGAAGATCTTCTTTAAAAGATTTTTCATATTGCAAACTTCATTTATTGTATGCTTATCAGCCAAAAGGCAAAAAAGAAGAGCCTACCACTGATAAAGAAGAAGAGGCAACTCAATATAATAATAAAAAAATTAATACTGCTTAATAAAAGTTTCTTCTAAAATATTATTTTTTATTTTTATTTTTTCCATCAATACCTCTCACGACTGATTTAAAGATTAAATACAATAGAAATGAGAAAATTAAAAATATTAAAACATAGATAATATTAATAGCCATAGAGCATGTTATACAATCTTAATTAAAAAAACCTACTAAGAATTTGTTGTGTTATATTTTTTAGTAGAAAACTTACCACCCTCTCTCCACATATAACAATATTTTTCAACTTCTTGATCAAATAACCTTGTGCTTGGAACTCCTATATCAGCATTGGTTTGATATTTGTCGGAAGAAATATTATCATACTTTAACAGGGTAAGCTGATCTACTGTTAATAATGGTTTTGGAAACAATTGAAATAATTTTGCCGATATATTTGCAGCAAAAAATGGCAGGGGAATTAATAATCTTTTCTTATTAATTAGCTTTAATAACTTTTTTAAAATTTCTTTTAAAGAGATTACCTCAGGTCCTACACACTCAATTATTTTAGAATATATATTTTTAGAAATAACATAATAAATAGTGTCTGTTAAATCAGAACAATGGATTGGAGTAAATTTAGTATCTCCGTTGTAATAAAGTGGAAAGAATGGAAGACTACTTAGCAAGGTCATAAAATTTGTAGTAAAATTATCATCTACAGAATAAACTACTGATGGTCTTAATATAGTAGCTAGCGGAAAATTTTTATAAATGTTTTCTTCTCCCTCTAATTTACTTTTTGCATACTTTGAATCTATGGCATTATTAATACCTAATGCAGATACATGAATAAATTGTTGAACTTTATATTCCTTGCAAAGTTTAGCCAAAATAGATGGAAAAATAGAGTGGATGTTTTTAAAACTATTTCCCTTGCCACTTTCATACAAAATACCAATTAAATTAATACAAATATCAGTTTTGGTAAAAAGTTTTCTAATCTTTTTTTCGTCAAAAATATTAGCTTCAACAATATCTATGTACCCAGCATTAGCTTGGGTTTTTATCACGTACCCTTTTTGATGGAGATTTCTAGTTATTACAGTGACCTTATAATTACTTTTAGTAAGCTTTCTGATTAAATGACGACCTATTTGACCGCTACCGCCAAAAATTAGACAATTTTTTACTTTCATATATATATAATTAAAAATGAATATTGATATTAAACTTCATAAAGATGATCTACCAGAAGATTTAGATTTAGGCAATATTATAGCAGTTGATGGAGAATTTATGGGTCTCAATGTAAAACGTGATCCTTTATGCCTTATCCAAATATCAAGTGGAAATTCAGATGCTCATATTGTTCAATTAGATAGATCAAATTATAATGCCCCAAACTTGAATAAAGTTCTTTCAGATAATTCTATTACAAAAATATTTCATTACGGAAGAGCTGATATGGCACACATAAAATATTATTTGAAGACAGAAACTAAAAATATTCTAGATACTAAGATTGCTTCAAAGTTAGCTAGATCTTATTCTGATAGCCATTCTCTTAAAACTTTAATTAAAGAATTTATAAACATTGATGTTAGTAAACAATTTCAGAGCTCAGATTTTGGTGGTGAATTATCGCCAGCTCAACTTAAGTATTGTGCAAATGACGTTATTTATTTGCATAAGATTCATGAAGAGCTAAATAAAATTCTTATTAGAGAAAAACGAGCTGATTTATATAGTGAATCTTTAAAATTTTTGAAAACCAGAGTTGATCTTGATTTAGCTTTATTTAAAGATGATATATGGGCTCATTAAATGAAAAAAAAAGATTATAAAAAAATTGCAAAAAACGTAATAGACTTAGAAATAAAAGCCTTAAAAAAATTAAAAAACTCTATAAAAAATTCTTTTAACGATGCGGTGGAAGCAATTACAAAATGTCAATCTAAGGTAATTTTATGTGGAGTTGGAAAAAGTGGCTTGATAGCAGCAAAAATTTCAGCAACCTTTTCTTCGGTGGGAACGCCTTCTTTTTCTCTTTCTGCAAATGACTGTTCTCATGGAGATCTTGGCAGTATTTCAAAAAAAGATGTATTAATTTTGATAAGTTACTCGGGCTCGACTGAAGAATTAAATAATATTATTAAATATGCAAATAGAAATAAAATTTTACTTATTGGTATAATGTCGAAAAAAAATTCAACTTTGTATAAAAATTCGGACATCAAATTACTAATCCCTGAAGTAACTGAGGCTGGTCTTGGAATCGTTCCAACATCTAGTACCATCAACCAACTAAGTATTGGTGATGCTTTAGCTGTAGCAACATTAAACAAGAGAAAAATAAATAAACAAGATTTTAAAAAATATCATCCTTCAGGAAATTTAGGTGCAAAACTTAAAACTGTAGAAGAAATAATGCTTACAAAAAATAAAATTCCCTTTATCAATGAGGATTCAAATATGAAAGAAGCACTAAAAGTTATCACTCAAAAAAAACTAGGGACATTAATTGTTCGAAATAAGAAAGGAAGTACAACAGGTATAATTACAGATGGTCAAATTAGAAGAGTAAACCAAAAAAATGATAATTTACATATTTTAAAAGTAAAAAAGGTTATGACTAAAAATCCTATAAAAATTAATAAAGAAATTCTTGCTGAAAAAGCTCTTTCAATCATGAACCAAAATAAAGTTACATGCTTAAGTGTTTATGACAAACGAAAAAAATCAAAAACAATTGGCATTATACATATTCATTCTATTTTAAGTAACAGCATCACCTAGATGAATAAGAAAATATTAACACAGTTATTATTAGTTTTAACTGTTTTAATTATTTCTACACTTTTTTTTAAGAAATATTTTACAAATAAAGATGTTAAAAAAGATTTAATAGAAAGGGATATATCTACTGAAGTTAACGAAAATAATTTAATATACCAATTAAAATATTCTTCAAAAGACAAAAAAGGAAATTCCTACACTATAAACTCTGAGTTTGGTGAGATCAATAAGGATAATCCACAGCTAATCCTGATGAAAAATGTTGTAGCAACAATTAATACGCAAAGAAATTCTCCCATAATAATTAAAGCAGATAATGCTATTTATAATAACATAAATTATAATACAAATTTTTATACAAATGTATCTACAAAGTTAGAGCAACATAACTTGTCATCAGACATCCTTAATCTAATTTTTGAAAAAAATCTTTTAGAAATTCTTGATAATGTTGTTTATAAAAACTTGGACACTCAATTAATGGCTGATAAAATAGAAATTGATATTATAACAAAGGATATAAAAATTTATATGAAAAGTCCTTTAGATGTTGTAAAAATTGAAAAATAAAAATGGCTATTATAAAAAAATTTAGGATTAAATCTTTTAAAAAACCAAAAATAGCAATAAAATTAGAATCAATGTCTCTTTCGTTTGGTAAGCGAAAAATTTTGGATAATATAAGTTTTGAAGTTAACGCAGGCCAAGTTCTTGGTCTATTGGGCCCAAATGGTGTTGGTAAATCTACAATCTTTAATTTAATTACAGGTCTTATCAAGCCTGACTATGGCTCAATAATTATTGATTCCCAAAATATTAATGATCATCCAATTTATTTACGAACTACAGAATTTAAAATTGGCTATGTTCCTCAGTATGGTGGATATTTTCATGATTTAACCTTATTAGAAAATTTAAAAGCAATTGGTGAACTTTTGATTAACGATAAGGAAATAAGATATGAAAAAATAAATTCATTAATCTCAAAATTTGAACTTGATGCAGTCCGTGATGTTAAGGCAGATTTATTATCTGGTGGTCAAAAAAAACGATTAGTTATTTCGTTAGCCTTACTAGGTAATCCTAAAATACTCTTACTTGATGAGCCTTTTGCTGCATTAGATGTTATGACTATTAAAATGTTACAACAAATTATTGTAAATTTACAATCTGAGGAAGGAATAACAATAATTCTATGCGACCATCAGGCTAGAGATCTATTATCATGTGTTGATGTGGCCATTGTTATTTCTAATTGTAGAATAGTTGCAAAGGGGAGTCCTTCAGAACTAATTAATAACGTCAATGCTAAGTCTGCTTATTTTGGAGACTCTTTTAAGTATAATTAAGAAATGTCAAAAGTATTGATTGTTAAAAATAAAATAAAAAAATTTAACAAAAAAATAAATGTAAGTGGAGATAAGAGTCTAAGTATTAGATTTGTTCTTATTGCATCTCAAGCAGTTGGAAAATCTAAAGCCTATAATCTTTTAATGTCTGAAGATGTTCTTGCAGCTATAGATTCTGTAAAAAAACTAGGAATAAAAGTTTTAATAAATAAAAACAATTGTGAAGTTTATGGGTGTGGAATTAATGGCTTTAATTATAAGAAAAATCTTACATTAAATGCTAAAAACTCAGGAACACTTGGAAGACTACTGCTAGGTTTACTTATAAAATCACCACAAAAGATTAAATTAATTGGAGATAAAAGCTTATCCAAAAGAGATTTTTCAAGAATAACTACACCATTAAAAAAATTTGGTGCTAAATTTTATCATAAAAAGATAAATAAATTGCCGCTATCAATTCTTGGCTCAGAATTTGTTGAAGGGATTAAATATTTAGAAAATAAAGGTTCTGCTCAATGCAAAAGTAGCGTTATGCTTGCGGCACTTAACGCTTCTGGCACAACAACTATAAAAGCAAAAAAATCAAGAAATCACACTGAGTTACTTTTTAAATATTTAAAAATACCTATCAAAATCAAAAAAACAAAAAAATATGATTTTATAAATATCAGCCAACCAAAAAAAATTAGCGCTTTTGATTATAAAATTCCTGGTGACATTAGTTCAAGTGCTTTTTTTATTGTACTAACAACTTTGGCTAACGACTCAAAATTATTGATTAAAGATGTAAATATTAATCCTTCAAGAATGGGTGTCATTAAGATTTTAAAAATGATGGGTGCCAAAATATCACTTAAAAATGAAAAAAATTACAGAGGTGAAAAAATTTCTGATATTTTGATTAAAAGTTCAAAAAATCTTAAAGCTATAAATTGTCCACCAGAGTTAAATAGTAGTGCTATAGATGAATTTTTAATTATTTTTTTAATAGCAGCTAGGGCAAAAGGAATCTCTCATTTCAAGGATATTTCAGAGCTCAATCAAAAAGAAAGCCCAAGGTTGGATTGGGGTTCTAAGATTTTAAACATGATGGGTGTCAAAACCAAGTTAACTAAAGACTCGATTAAAATATATGGACAGCCCAATTTAGAAATAAAAAAACTTATAATAATTAAAAATTACTTGAAAGATCATAGAGTTTTTATGATGAGTACAATTGCTGCTCTAACATGTGGTGGAAAATGGAAAATTCACGACAAAGATTCTATTAACACTTCCTTCCCGTCTTTTCTCAGTATAATTACAAAAATAAATAATAAACCTTTATGAAACTAAAAAATAAAATTAAAGTAGCAATAGACTCTCCTGCTGCAGCAGGAGCGGGAACACAAGCAAAACTTATCTCAAAACATTTTAATTTATTTTATTTAGATACGGGAAAAATTTATAGACTAATTGCAAATATTAAACTTAGACAACCAAAAAAATATGGTCATATTTTAATAAAAAAAATAATTAATAAATTAACCATGAAAGATTTACAAAATAATAAATTACTATCTGATGAGGTTGGAACAATGGCCTCAATAATATCAAAAGATAAGAAAATAAGAACGCTTGTTCATGCCTTTCAAATTAAAAGTGCCTACCACCCCCCTAAAAAATATAACGGATCCTGTCTAGATGGTAGAGACATAACTTACAAAATAATCCCTGATGCTGACTTTAAATTTTTTATAACTGCAAATGTAAAAACTAGAGCTTTAAGAAGATATAAAGAATTAAAGTTGTTAAATAAGAAAATATCCTTTAATGAAGTCTTAAAAAGCATCAAAAAACGCGATAAAAGTGACTATAATAGAAAGATCTCACCTCTAAAGAAAACAAAAGATTCGGTATTGATAAATACTACGAAGCACACTAAAAGAGCATGTTTTTTAAAAATTAAACAAATTATGAATAGGAAACTTAAAATTTAATGGAAATTTATAAAGATCTTTCAAGCCCTGCCTCAAAAGAATTCGAACAACTACTAAATTCACAGTTTACTAAAACAGCAAACCTTGAAGAGGGAAAAATAATTACTGGTGTAGTAAATAAAGTAACGAATAACTTTGTGTTCCTAGAGGTACCAGGATTAAAATCTGAACCAATTTTAGATATTAATGAGTTAAAAAGTATGGGTATGCTTGATAAGGCAAAAGTAGGTGAAAAAATTTCAGTCCTTCTAGAAAGACTAGAGGATAAAAAAGGTGAAGTATTAGTATCAGCTTCTAAGGCACAAAAAATTCAAGGTTGGGATAAGCTTGTTGAAGCTTATGAAAAAAATGAACCTATCATGGGTAAAATTACTGGGCGTGTTAAAGGTGGATGTATTGTTGAGCATATCGATACTGGATCTTTAATGTTTCTACCAGGATCACAGATTTCAGATAAACCGTTAAAAGATATTAGCCATTTAATGAATGAACCACAAAAGTTTGCTCTTATTAAACTAGATAAAATTAGAGGAAATGCTTGTGTTTCTAGAAGAGAAATTATTTCATCTTTTAAAAAGGAAGACAAAATTAAAATAGTTGAAAAATTTAAAGTTGGAGATGTAATTAAAGGAGCTGAAGTAAAAGGTTATAGTTCGTTTGGTTGTTTCTTTAGTGTTAATGGTGAGCTTGATGTATTAGTACACCTTCAAGAAATTTCTTATTCTAGAGTTAATCATCCTGATGAAGTTTTTACGATTGGTGAAAAGCATGATTTACTAGTAATTACAGTGGATAAAGAAAAATTACAAGTTGGCTGTTCTGTTAAACAACTTTCACCAGACCCATTTGAAAATATTACAAATTATGAACTAAATAAAATCTATAAAGTTAAAGTTGTTAAGTTAATGGATTTTGGCGCATTCTGTGAACTTGAAACAGGACTGTCCACTTTATTACACTCGAGTGAATTAAGCTGGACTAAGAAAAATATATCAGCAAAAAAAATGTTTAAAACTGGAGATGAGATTGATTGTATTATCACTGAAATCGATAAAGAGAAAAGAAGAGTTGCAATTTCACATCGCTTAACAACTGAAAACCCTTTTGATACTTTTGAAAAAAAATACCCAGTTGGATCTGATATTGAAGGTGAGGTAGTTAGTAAAAATGAATATTCTCTTTTCTTAAAAATTGACGGTTTAGATATTGATGCATTCTTACATTGTAATGATCTTACTTATCTCGCGAAGGGTGAGGAAGAATTAACTAAATATAAAATTGGTGACAAATTAAAAGTTAAAGTTTTAGAAGTTAAAGCAGCTGAACAAAAAGTTCGAGTAGGCCTTCGTCAAACAATGCCAGATCCATTTAATTTCTTTAAAGATAAAAAAGTCAAAGATACTATTACAGTTAAAGTTGTTTCAGCTGATAACAAAGGTTTAACCGTGAGACCTGTTGGTTTAGAGATGGATTTTATAATTAAAAAGTCACAAATTGCTGTAAACGCTGCAGATCAAAGAGCAACACGTTGGACTGGAGGAGAGTCTGTAGATGCTGCAATTAGTGAACTAGAATTTGATAAGAGGAAAGTTACACTGAGTATTAAATTGCTAGAAGAAATGGAGAGAAAAAATGCTTTAGACAAATATGGCTCTGAAGGTTCTGGAAAAAACTTACCCTTTTCATCTCTATCTAAGGATTTAGAAAAAAAGAAAAAAAAAGACGAATAAAAATTGGCAATTGTTAAATCAAAACTTCTAAAACAGCTAGCCAGCAATTACCCAAATTTTTTAAAAAAAGATCTCGAAAAGTTTATAGATATAATTTTAGGTGAGATCAAACAGGCACTTAAACGTGGGGATCGTGTCGAATTGAGAGGTTTTGGTATGTTTTCAACAAATATTCAAAAAGCTAGGATATCCCGAAACCCTAAAACTGGCGAAAAAATAAATACACCTGAAAAGAAAACAATTCACTTTAAAATGGCAAAAGAAATGTTTAAAAAATTAAACAATGACCAATAAAAACATCTTTGTGGCATGCGATGTATCAAGCCAAAAAGAAATATTAGATTTATTAGAATTAATTCATGAAGATATTTCAGGAATTAAAATTGGATTACAATATATAACTCAAAGAAGTCCTGAAGAAATTAAAGAACTTTCGAAATTTAAAAAGCCTATTTTTTACGATGGAAAATTTTTTGATATTAAAAACACGTTAGTTGAATCAGTAAAATCACTTATGAATTTAAATGTAAATTATGCAACAGTTCACCTTCTAAATGGACTGGATGCTCTTAAAGCTGCAAATCATGTGGCGCAAAAAATTAACTTAGATCTATTAGGTGTTTCTGTTTTAACAAGTTTTGATGATAAAGATTTAGAAAGTTTAGGTTTTAATAACAAAGTCGAAGATCAAGTTAAAATGTTAATTAAAATTGCAATGGAAGCTAAATTACATGGTGTTATTTGCAGTCCCCTTGAGATTAAAATGATTAAAGAAATTGCACCAAATCTGAAATGTTTTACACCAGGAATTAGAATGGAAGATTCACAAGACGATCAAAAAAGAACTATGGATGCTAATCAAGCAATTAAAGAAGGTAGTGATTGTCTAATAATTGGCAGACCTATCACCAAAGGTAACCCCAAAGAGAATATAAAAAGAATCCTTTCATCGATAGATTAGATGAAGTCAAAAATTTGTGGAATCTCTGATTCTGATACATTAAAATACTTAACAGAACACCCTCATCCACCTCAGTATATTGGTTTTATTGTTAACTTTCCAAAATCTAAAAGATTTGTTGAGTACAATTATCTCAAAGAACTTTTAAGAATAGATAAACGAAATTCAAAATATGTTGCCGTGTTAGTGCAGCCAGATGAAAATATTCTTGAGAAAATAAAAGATTTACCTTTTGATTATTATCAAATTTATGATTGCACTCCAGTTGAGGTAAAATCTATCATAGAAAAATATAATAAAAAAATCATTGTTGCTATCACTATTAAAGACCAAAATGATGTTGTAAAATATATGGAATTTAATGAGTTTGCTGACATAGTATTATTCGACAGCAAGGGTTATGAAAAAAGTATATCTTTTGACCACCAATTAATTAAAAATCTTAAAATAAATAAAGAGTTAATGTTGGCAGGAAATATTCAGATAGAAGATAATCTTGTAAATTTTAAAGAAATAGCAGACACTATAGATATTTCTGGAGGTCTAGAAACATCTGGATTAAAAGATATTTCAAAAATAAATATTTTTTTAAACAAAATTAAGCAAATTAATAATGAAACTTAAAAAAGGAATTCCTTTAATTGACCAACATGACATAAGTGGTTTTTGGGGTGGCAAGTTTGGTGGTAATTTTATCCCAGAGACACTAAAAAAACCTGTTGAGGATTTAACTATTCTCTTTGAAAGGCTTAGATATAATAAAAAATTTCTCAAACAAAGAGACTATTACTTCAAGAACTACATAGGATCACCCACCTCATTTATAAAACTACAAAACCTATCTAATTATCTGGGTGGTGCTCAAATATATGCCAAAATGGTGTCTGAGGCTAACGGAGGTGCTCATAAAATATATAATGCGACAGTCCATTGTCTTATTGCTAAAGAGGCAGGCAAAAAATATGTCGTAGGTGATACAGGGGCTGGTTATGCTGGCAAGATGTTAAGCATGGCTGCTAAGAAATTTGGTCTTAAATGCAAAATATTTATGGGTGCAAAAGATATAAAGAGACAAAAACCAAACGTTGATGCAATGAAAAAAAATGGGGCTAAAGTCGTGCCTGTTTACTCTGGGAGTCAAACACTTGTTGATGCTGTTAGTGAGTGTATGAGGTACTGGGTCTCAAACTGTGATAATACTCATATGTGTGTTGGTTCGACAGTTGGTCCTAATATATTTGTTAAAATTTGTGGTTGGAGTACAGCTCAAATTTCAAGAGAGTTGAAACTTCAAATTCAATCTGAATTTAAAAAAATTCCAAAAAACATTAAACTCATTAATTGTGTGGGTGGTGGAAGTTCAGCATACGGTTTTTGGAGTCAATTTATAGATTATAATAAAAAAAGAATTGAATTAATAGGTGTTGAGGCGGGTGGACCAAAAAATTCTAAACTTCATGCGGCACCTTTAACGAGCGGTGCTAAACTTGGAATTTTACACGGAGCTGCTGCTTATGTTTGCCAAAATAATGAAGGGCAAATTAATGATACTGCTTCCATTTCTGCTGGATTAGATTACCCCGGTGTATCCCCTATTCACTGCTTCCTAAAAGACACTAGAAGAGCAAGGTATACATCCGCAACAGATGAGAGTGCTTTAAATGCTTATAAGCTTGTTACGAAACTTGAAAAAATCAATCCAAGTTTAGAGCCATGCCATGCCTTTGCAGAAGCAATCAAAATTGCTCCTAAGTTAAGCGAGGATACAATTATTATAGTAAACTCATGTGGGGATGCCAAAAAAGATAGGGACATTTTAAAAGCAAGATTGGGGATAATTAACTAAGATGTCTTTAATTAATTTAGCATTTAAAAAAACTAAGAATGAAAAAAGACCTGCATTACTCACCTACACAGTTGCAGGTGACAATAGTAAAAAAAAATCACTAGAAATATTAAAATCAATTGCTGACTATGCTGATATTTGTGAGATAGGTTTCCCTCATAACACTCCAATTGCAGATGGAGGTCAAATTCAATCAAGTGCCTACAGAGCTTTAAAAAATGGTATTAAAATTAAAGATGTTTTCTCAATAGTAAAAAATTTTAAAAAGTCCAAGCAAGCAAAACCTGTAATTTTGATGGGTTACTACAACATGATTTATCA
>Ga0209502_10003178_pt1 | contig 13082 bp, 9 predicted proteins | sample ArcticOcean_MG_C_10_FD_187442 | JGI IMG/M metagenome (GOLD analysis project Ga0209502, IMG submission 187442) | Marine microbial communities from western Arctic Ocean - ArcticOcean_MG_CB11_90 (SPAdes) (version 2) | ecosystem: Environmental > Aquatic > Marine > Oceanic | place: Arctic Ocean...
TTAAAATCAAAACGATTAGCAAAGCCTAAGTTGTTTACTATTCTTAATGACTATAAGATAAAAGATTTTGATTATAGTTGGCATCCAGATGAAACAGCAGAGTCGTTCATTTATCAATTTGGTAATCAATTCTATCCAGCAGAAGAAATGCCTACGATTCAATTTAGAGTTATTGGTGCAGAAAATGATGCAATTGCGTATGTGTCTGACATCGTTGCTACTCTAGGTAGAGATAAAAGAAACTGGAAAGTACCTACATTCTTAGATGTTGAGAACTTTGACTTCTCATGGAAGCCTAATCCAAACGAACCTGCTATGATACATGAGTTTGGTACACAACATCAAAAGACAGGCGGTCCTAAGTATCATGTAGAGGGTGCAACAGAAGTTAAGCATGAAGACTATGCTAAAGCAGTAGCATTACCTAACATGAGAAACTGGGAAGTTCCCACTTACATTGACCAAGAGACATTCGATTTCTCATGGCACCCAGATGCAAATAGTCCTCCATACATTTATAGATTCCCTACTCAGTGGGCATTAAGTGGCGGTCCTGTTTACAAATGTGAGAAAGCAACTGAAGTTAAGTACATAGAAGAACAGACTGCAAAAGCATTGTCAAACAAAGAACATTGGGTATACGATCCTAAGTTAGTAGATGAAGATGACTTTGATTACTCATGGCACCCTTACATTGAAGACGATCCGTTTATCTATCAGTTTGGTACACAGCATCAGAAGACAGGTGGTCACAAATACGTTGGTCCCGGTGTAGAAGAAGATACTGCAACAAAATATATTGACCCTCGTATCTTAAAGTCAAAGAGATTACCTAATCCAAACTCTGCATGTTGGAAAACATTAAACATGTACGAGATAAAAGATTTTGATTACTCATGGCACCATGACGAAACTGAAGATGCGTTTAAGTATCAGTTTGGCAACAAGTATTATCCAGCAGAAGAAATGCCTACTATAGAATATACTGTACCAGGCGGGTCAGAAGTAAAATACATTAATGATGTCATTGCAGAATTAGAACAAAGTAAAGATGGCTGGGAAATACCTGACGATGTTGATGTAACACATTTTGACTTCTCATGGAAGCCTTCTCCATTAGAAAACGTGCCTTACATTTATCAGTTCGGTACGCAATGGCAGAAGACAGGTGGTCCCAAGTACGTAGTGACTGGCGCAACTGAAATGAAATACATTGATGTTACTAAAGCACGTAAACTTCCTAACAAAAAGAACTGGGATATACCTACTAATGTGACTACAGAGGGTTTTGACTTCTCTTGGCATCCAGATGATCTCTCAGGTCCCTATATCTATCAGTTTGGCACACAGTGGGCAATGACAGGCGGACCAAGATACGTTGTTAAAGGCGGAATCGAAGTTAAGTATGTAGAATCACCTCTTGCTACTATTTTGCCTAGCAAAGAAAACTGGGAATATGATCCTAAGTTAATAGATGAAGATAGTTTCGACTTCTCTTGGCATCCATATGCAGAAGATGATCCTTTCATCTATCAGTTTGGAACACAGCATCAAAAAACTGGTGGCCCTAAATATGTAGTTGAAGGCGCAACAAAAACTAAGTATGTTGACCCTCGTGTATTAAAAGCAAAACGACTTGCTAACAAAAAAGAATGGACTATCCCTTCTAATGTTGATGTGTCTACGTTTGACTTCTCATGGCATCCAGATGAGTTAGCACCTTCGGTTATCTATCAGTTCGGTACACTCGAAGATGACAAAGCCGGCCCTATGTATCAGACTCCAGACAACAACGGAGAGTTAGTACACTTAGAACGCATTGAGAGAGAAATAGAAATAGTTGAAAAAGAAGCAGTTGTTAACTATCCTAGATACTATATTGAAACAACACTTGAAGACTTAGTTGATCAGCACAAAGATGAAATGTTTTGGGCATTAACAAAAGGACTTGAGTATGAGGACTTTGATTTTACATGGAAGCCTTCAATCGAACAAGTAAAGTATGTTCATGCGTGGGGAAGTTCATCATCAACGGCAACACAAACATATTTTATTAATGGTAAGATGTGGCATCAAGGCAACAGAGATATCAACTGGGTAGAAGACTTAGAACTAGATGACAAGACTCTTGCTAAGATGTTTGAAAAGCCAGACATGTTCTATGTAGACAGAGGTAATAAAGAATCGAAAGAACGATTTGATGTCATACAGAAACGATATCCGAATATACAAAAGACTCGTTATCTAAATTCATGGGCAGACACAATTAAACGTGCTACTAACAGATCAACAACAGAATTGCTTTGGGTACTTAACTCTGAACTAGATTATGCAGAGTTTGATTTTGAATATTATCCTAACCCATGGCAGATGAAGATGGTTTCAATCTTCGGTACGCAATGGTCACATTGGGGAACAACTTATCTTGTCAATAGAGAATCATTTGTAGAAGATACAAAATACATTAAGGTAGTAGAACACTTAAACAATTTAAACTTTGTTAAACATATTCGTGCTAAAGCAACTGAATGTGTTTACGATGTTGTTGTCGTTGATCATGGCAACAAAGAAACAGATGGAGTTGTTAAACAACTACAAGAAAAAGCACCGAGACAAAAAGTCTCTACGATTAAACATGATACTGATTACTTTGTAACACTAAAAAACATTGTAGCCAAACTACCAACACGCAAGGAGCATTATGTATGGATCGCATCATCTATTTGTGATTACAGCTCCTTTGACTTATCCTACATATGCGATCCTTTTGCACGTGATCAGTTACATGTATTCCCAAGCAGTAAACAAAAGTTCGGTGACACATTCTTTATAGATGTTAACAAGACACGAGAAATCATAGATGACATGGAGTCATTAGATGATTACGAGAAGATAAACTACAATCAAACGTTGCGTACACAACGTCTAAGTCCTCCTGTAATCGTCACAGAGGGAGATTCTCATACTAAGACAGTCAAAGAGATCACTAACTTCCCTTATGCTGTATTAGTTTCAGAAACAGATAAAGATATTGAAGTAGTAGAAGAAGAACCAATGTCATTGTGGTCGGCTGAGTCTAAAAACATTATAGTACAATCAACAGGCGGGACTAGAATCATTGTTCCAACTGAAGTTAAAGATCAAGTACAAAGAGAACTATACGAATACCCATATATTAAAAATGCTAATAGACTTGCACTATCTAAACCAATGGACATTGTTTTCTTATCGAATGGTGAGACAGGTGCTGAAGAAAACTGGGAGCATTTACAACGCATTACTAAGAATGTGCCAAACAGAGTAGTCAGAGTTGATGGTGTTGATGGTCGTGTACAAGCATATCACGCATCAGCAGAAGCAAGTGAAACACCTTGGACGTTTACTGTCTTTGCTAAACTAAAAGTCTCGCCTAAGTTCGACTTTAACTGGCAACCAGATCGTATGCAACAACCTAAGCATTATATATTTGAAGCAAAGAATCCAGTTACTGGATTAATCTATGGTCACCAAGCAATGATTGCTTACAACAAAAAGTTAACACTTGATAACTATGGTTATGGCTTAGACTTCACACTAGATGATGAACATGCTAGTGTTCCTTTACTATCTGGTATTGCTCAGTACAATACAGATGAATTCTCTACATGGCGTACAGCATTCAGAGAAGTGATTAAACTTCTATGTGATGATACAGAGATAAGCAAGACTCGTTTAGATACATGGTTAAATGAAGCAGACCCTAAACAGCCATTCTTCCAAGAGTCAATCAAGGGTGCGATAGATGGCGAAGAATACTTTAATGAAGTAGACGGTGACTTTGAGAAGTTACGATTGAGTTATGAATGGGAATGGCTTAAAGAGAGATACGAAGAAGTTTCTTATTAATCATGGTCAACACGCCATTGTTGCCAAACCTTATCAATAGCATGTTGGAATTTAGAATCGTCCCACATTTGTCTGAAAGGCGATGGCTTACCACCCACTGTGGGGTGTATTCTATTGCTGGAAGAGTCATATAGATTTCCAAAATCTAATGGCTTATCTTCCTCGTCGGCAATTTGTGTTACTTCCCAATTCTCTGAGTCAAATGATTCTTTATCATCTGGATCTTCATCGTAAGGTTCTGTAAAATGCATTTGAAGTTTTTGTATTTGTTTTTCTCCTTCGTCCCACTCATCATCATCTGATTCATCAGGAGGCTCATATATAGTGAACGGTTTTGCGAAATTTATTATTGCTAGAGGACCGGTACTGTCATAATTTTCAAAATAATTATCTGCTTTAGTTGAAGCAGTACACCACTGAGTTCCTTGTCCTAGATAACAAGCGGCTTCCTGATCTTTCGCATGTCGAACTATAACATCTTTAGTCTGATATATTATATCAGAGTTGCCCTTAGGCATTTCTTCTTTCTTTCCATATGTTTCTTTGAAATACTGAACAGAGTCCATGAATTCTCTTGTTCCTTCGTATTGACGAATATCTCTGTATTGTTCTGGAATTCTTGCTTTAAGTTTTTGAAAGTAATACAAGTACTCTTTAAGTGTAGACCTGCCATCTTCTATTTTGGGGAAAGCCTTAGAACCATTGTCAAGGAACCACTTAACAATCTGAAGTGTGTATTGTTTATTTGGGGTTGGGTCGAATGATTCTAATAATTGAATTGTTTCAGATACAATTTCAGGTCCTAGTTTAGCAATACCATCCTTCCAAGCACGTTCAATTGAATTCTGCCAACTAGAATCTCTTGGGTCTTGTCGCATTCTCCCAACAACTTCTGAATTTACATACCGTATAAGTTTTGCCGCGGCCAATGACTGAAATTCCATCAATGATGGTCTAGGAATTGTCATCGTCAAATAATTTAATAACACAGTGGGATTCATTTGTGTTTTATCACCTCTATAAAATACATAGTAAGGCTCTCTTACCATTGAATCTAGTCTAGTCTCTTGGTGAACAGCAGTCTTAAGAGCCTGGAGTAATTGAGGTAACATTAAAGCATCAAGTATTTTATCACCCATAGCCTTAACTGTGGCTTGTGTATTGTATTCAACTATGAATTCGTAATGTCTCATTCATCAACGCCGTCATCATAAGGTCTTCCATAATACTTTTCATGTTGCTCGTCCCAATCGTCTGGACGATATTCTTCTGCAACTTCTCTTATCATATCTTGCAAAGAACCCTCGCCCTGATATCTCCATGCTTTACTCAGAGCAGTCTCGCCATCTTCTGGTGTCGATAGTTCTGAACTAGGAATTACTACATCTTCTTCGTTTGTCATTGCCTCAATTTCAAAGATACCTTTTACATCTGAATCAGGTACTGCAAACATTTGTAGTTTTGATGCAGTGAGTGAGTCTTGGTCTTCGTTCTCAGGCCCTTCTAATTCAATATCATAATCATAGAGTAAACCAGTATAACCATCCATATAAGAATCCTGGGCCCAATCACCTATAGTAAGATCCTCTTGGGCTAATGCCATGGCTTGTCCTTCTACTTCTTTATTTGCTCTGATATCGTTGATAAGCCAGTCAGTGAATTCGTCTTCCATATAATCTTTGACATACTCTCGTACCCAGTCCATGTAATCGTGACCGTCTTCCATTCTGTTTTCGTATTCTTCTGGGTTGTTATGTCTAAAATCTTTTTTGTATCTATCAATTGCTTCTGATGTTGGACCACCGTTTGAATCAATAAATTCTTCTATTTCGTTTTCATCTTCTTTGCGGTCAGTAACTAATTCGTCTATTAAATCTTCATCATAGTCTTCTAATTTATTATCTTTAATCCACTTTAAGAAGCCTGCGTTAATATCTTCTAACACATCTTCACCAACTTCTATTTTAATTCTCTCTACAACATCTTCCCAAGACTCTTGGCTAGGGTCATACTGTTCATACTCTGGCTCACCGTAAAATCTGATAGGTTCTGCAAGTTGAACTACAATTAATGCACCTCTGTCATTGTAGTGATTAAACATGTTGTTAGATTGTGTTGCGGCTGTACACCATTGAGTGCCTTGTCCTAAATGACATGCGGCGGCCTGATCTTTAGCCCAACGAGCAGTTACCCCATCTTTATTGTATATTATTACAGACTCACCCTTAGGAAGGTCATCAGGTTTGCCATATACATCTCTATAGTGCTGAACTGAGGCCATAAAGTTTTTAACAGACGTGTATTGAGCAATGTCTCTTTTATCTTCTGGCAGTCTTGCCTTCATTTTTGCAAAACTATACAAACTTTGTTTAAGTGTAGATATACCGTCTTCTATGCTTGGGAATGCGGCTAAATTATCCGAAAGAAACCATTTAACAATTTGCTGTGTGTATTGTTTGTTTGGAGTAGGATCAAAATATTCAAATTGCTGAAGTAGCCAATCAACTATTTCGTCTTTGTGTTCGTTATAGTCCTCTATGGTAATGTTTTCAACATTATGAGAATTGTCAATTGGATTGATTTTTGGTGTGTCCATTAGGTCTAACGCACCCATAGTATAATCATTTTCATACATGTTTAGCGGAAATGCTTTTCGCTGTACTATCGTAGGCAAGCCTATCTTGTCTAGTATCTTTTGCCCGTAATTACCTTTAGTAATCTGGGTTTTGTACTCCATAATGAATTCATAGTAACGCATCTAGTATTTATACGAAAAGCATTACCCAAAAAGATTGTGTTAGGGCAGAATAGTGTGTATACTGTGTACTTGTGTATAAATATATATACAACTGGAGAAACACATGAAGAAAATAATGATTGGGCTGATAGCAATAACAGCACTTACATCTGCATTACCTGCTTATGCATTAGGCGATAATGAAAAGGATGCATTGAAAATTCTTGCTGGATCTGCACTGATCTATAGTGCGACTAAAGATGCTGATATAAATCTATCAGTTGGTACTGTGATTAATGGCTACAGTCATCATAGGTATAATAACAGAGGCCATAGTAGACTCTATAGTAATCATAGAGGCTATCGTTCTGATTCTCGTAGGCGTAGAGAAAGTTCATGCATGTGGACAACTCTAAACACTAAGATATATGATCGTTATGGTTATCTAAAAGAAGTACGCCGTACTAAAGTTTGTAGATAGTAAATTTATCGTTGTATGAAGTGATGTGAAAGGCACTGTGGACGCGGGTTCGATTCCCGCCACCTCCACCAGAGAGTACTCTGACCCGTACTTTGTGGTGGGGGTGTCAAGGTTTCGACAGAGTGATAATTAGCAGAGCAGACAACGAGGTAGGCGATGACCTTAAATCAAGCAAACACTATAATTGACAACAATTATGAAATGGAAGATTACGCCCTAGCGGCCTAATCCCCCGAGGCTAGTCACCTCGTCACCCAACGATAGAAGGGGAAATTCGTTTCCCCTTCGCCTATTCCGATAAATACTTCTATGAACATACTTGAACTCGAAAAATTTAAGATCGAAGATGCTATCAACTTCCATGATGAATATAATCCATGGTTATTTGATGGTGACAAACTAAAGCCTACTATTAAAAGACAACTAGAAATAATCACTGATGATTTTGTCGAGTACATGGGTATACCTGATCTCGCTATTGAAGACATTATTATCACAGGATCTAATGTCGCATATACATACACATCACATTCAGACATAGACTTACATTTACTTGTGGATTTTGCTAAACTACCAGAGTCAGACGTATACAAAGAGTTATTCAACGCAAAGAAATCTCTCTACAATGATACATATGAAATTACTATTAGAGATATTCCTGTTGAAGTCTATGTACAAGACACGGCACAATCACATACAAGTTTGGGTGAGTATAGTTTATACAAAGACATGTTTACTCGTGTACCTACAAAGAAACGAGCCAACTTAGATGAGATATCAGCCGCATCTAAATTCGAAAGATTAGAACAACTCGCACTTGAAGGATTAAAATCTGATGATATTGAAAAAGTTAATGGAGTATTATCTATCATTAAACGATATCGTCAATCAGGACTTGATAACAAAGGTGAGTTTGGTCCAGAGAACTTAGCATTCAAGGCAATTAGATCAAAAGGCTATTTTCAAGCATTGTTTGATCACAGAAACAAGTTAAGAGCAGAGCAGTTATCACTCGAAGAAGAACTGTTACGCAGAACATTTGAAGAATCAATTGGTATTTACGAACAAGAAGTTGAACTTTCTGAAGAAGGTGTTTCAGAAGAACTAGGTGAATATGGTACAGGAATGTTAGCAAGGCGCTACAAAGTAGATAGAAAAGAAATAGCAAAGCAAATAGATTTAGGTGTGCGACTTGAAATGAGACATAATTCTAAAGTCTCAGCAATTACTCCACAACTACGTAGAGACCAAGCCACAGAGATAGTAAGGAATAATATTGCAAAAAGGTTAGACTACTATCAGCATTATGACAAACACATGAATGAATCATTGTATACATTAGATATGGATTATGATGAATATGGCATGCCTGACTATTCTGAATATCTTTCTGCTATTGATAATGTTGTTAGAAAAACAAGAACAAAAAGCAAATCAGATATTATACAATATCTTTTAAAACAATTCCCTACATTAGATAAAAGAGATGCAATGGAACTTATCAATAGATGGGCAATGACAAAAAATCAAAGAGACAATCTAGTATCAGAATAATATGAAAAAACTCATAGTATGTGGGTGTTCTTGGATGTCTGTAGACACTAATAACACTTCTGAATACAAAGGCACACATTTCAGTGAACTGTTAGCAGAAAAATTAGGTTATGAACTCATAGCCTATGCTAAGCCAGGTTCGTCTAACGGAGGCATTTGTGTACAGATCGAAGAAGCAATCCGAAGTAAACCTGACTTAATCATCTTTGGTCAATCAGTATCAGACAGAGTAGAATTAAGAATTACTGAACATATAGAACATGTGGTTCCTTGGAATCACCTAAATGCTAGAGACCCTGAAGTTAAACTATCAGAATTATTAGGGGAACACGCAGTCAATCCAACACTTATGAGTGATAACCTAGGTTCAATGCTTTATGATGCAAAACACCAACTTGATTCTGCAAAATGGTTTCATAAAAACATTAGCCATTACGGCGTAGATATAACTCAGAATCATTCTAACGAGATAGCTGAGGCAGTAAAAGATTGGTTTATGCACTTGTATAGTCCAAGAATGAAAAACCAAATTGACATGTGGACGCTCTATGCTGTTCAGCACAAACTACATCTAAGCGGCATTCCTGCCTTAAAAGTAATTGATTTGTTGCACTATGATACACCTTGGTATCCTTGCATCACTAAAGGGTATGGTCCTGGTGACGGCTACGTTGCTCCTACCCATAATCATGGATCTTATCATACTAGCATAGAGACACAGCATGATATACTTAGAGATATCGAAACAGCATTAGAGCATAAATACAATAATGAGATTTAACGAGTTCAAACCTATCATCGAAGCATCAGGGTACATACCCAGTGAAGCAGAAAGAAACGATCCAAGATTTTCTAGGGCGTTATCTGTCGATGTACATCCAGACACAATGAAGAAAGGTGCCAAAGCAATGGGACTTGGTGACATATCTCGTGCTGGTATCCCTCCCCTTCTTAGACCAGGCAAGCCAGAGAAAAAGTCGAAAAAATCTAACAAATCTGACTTTGGTAAAGGCGTGTATTAACACATGTCAAATGCTGAAGAAGCAAAATTCGCAGACAGTACATGGTACAATCCATTTCAATACAAATATACATCTAAAAGTAATATTTTACCAAGTGATCTTTATGACAAACTGTTAGAGTCTAAAGAAGCATTTTCCAATGAACCATCAAAAGAAATTGTCAATGGAGAAACAATATTTGACTTCCACGAACAACCTGGTGAACTAGGATACGTTGAGGCCAATAAATTAGCACGGGGAGAGTTTGATCATAAATCAGCATTAGACTATTCACTCTATATTCAAGGATATCCTGAGTGGGAACAAGCAATAGACATTATAAAAACAGAAATGGAAAGTCATTGCGGAGCAGAAGTCGAGTTTAGACGTTGGGCATACTTACCCAATCCAAACACAGTAACATTTCATTTTGATTACTTTACTCATATAGTGCAAGACTTTCCAGATGAACCTGAAATTGAAGGCATAGACTTAAGCAAATACTTTATCTCATTTTTAATTATATCTGAATATGGTCTCAAAGCAAATACATTTAAAGCAGGTAAAACTATTAATTGTCCTGTTGCAAATGGCATTGGACTAGAAACAGATGTAAAGGCTAACCAATGGTTTATGCATAGTCAGAATCTAGGCCATCAATATCTTAAAACACATCAACAGTCAAACCATGACTTTTTCTGTACCTGTTGGATGATAAAATAAAGGTTGACATTCTTGTCTAAAGGTTGTACAATTATGGGTATGACTGAGAAATTCACAAACGCTATCGAAGCCAGAGAGTATATGGATACTCTATTAACGCAAATCAAGGCTTGTTCATATAGCCCTGATCTTAGGATATTGTGGAAGAATTGTAACTCAATGGTTGATGAACTGTCTAGTATCGAAGTTAGATGCAGACAAAGACACAACTACACTACCGCAGACGCATATAGAGCCAAAATGCATGAATCTACTGATTATGTAGAGAAATTGATCCTAATGCTGACTCTTATGGCACCCGAAGAATCATAAGTTGTTGATTCTATTATAAAAATTAATTTCAATTATTTTCAAAAAACGCTTGACAAAGGTGGCAAAAGGTCGTATAATTACTATATCAAATCAAAACAACGGAGTTAAAAATGTCTCAATTAACTGACAACCTGACTGTAACATCAGTCCAAGCAAAAAAAGCATTGCGTAAAGCATTCAACAAAAAGCGTCCAGCTTTTCTATGGGGACCTCCCGGAATCGGTAAGTCTGAAATCGTAGTAGAAATCGCTAACGAATGGGGTAATACTCTAGTTATCGATCTGCGTATGGCACAGATGGAGCCTACTGATATTCGAGGTATTCCCTTCTTCAACAAAGACTTAGGCGTTATGGATTGGGCTCCCCCAATCGAACTTCCTTCTGAGGAACTTGCCGCTCAGTATGATCATATTATATTGTTCTTAGATGAAATGAACTCAGCAATGCCTGCAGTACAAGCCGCAGGATATCAGTTGATTCTAAATGGTCGAGTTGGTAAGTATGTTCTTCCTAGCAATGTTGTAATCGTTGCCGCTGGTAACAGAGATTCAGACAAAGGTGTTACTTACAGAATGCCGATGCCGTTAGCAAACAGATTTCTTCACTTAGAAATGCGTTCTGACTTTGGCTCTTGGCAAGAATGGGCGATTCTTAATAACATTCACCAAGATGTTATCGGTTACTTGTCATTTGCAAAGCAAGACTTGTATGACTTTGATGCAAAATCATCTAGCAGAGCATTTGCTACTCCTAGAACCTGGACATTTGTTAGTGAGTTACTTGAGGAAGATGATTGCGATGCTGACACATTGTACAATCTTGTAGCAGGTACAGTTGGTGAGGGACTTGCAACTAAATTCATGGCGCATCGTAAGATTGCTAGTAAAATGCCAAACCCTTCTGATATCTTATCAGGTAAGGTTACTGAATTGAAAGTCAAAGAGATTTCAGCAATGTACTCTTTAACTATCTCAATGTGCTATGAACTAAAAGATGCTGTAGAAACCGACAAGATCGATTCAAAAGAGTTTCACATTAGATGTGATAACTTCTTTGAGTACATGATGGCTAACTTTGAAACAGAGTTGGTAGTCATGGGTGCTAAGACTGCTCTTAAGACTTACAAACTTCCAATCGAACCTTCTCAGTTGAAAAACTTTGATGAGTTTCATAAGAAATACGGTAAGTATATCGTTGAGGCGGGCAACTAAGTTGCTGGCCTGGAAGAGAGTAAGTTACGAGACATTCCTTACTCTTTTCCGAACTTTTTACTTGACTTGTCTCCCAAATGGTAGTATAATAGTTAAATAACTTTGAGAGAACTGACACATGACCAAAAATAAAACAACAACTAATAACGACAAAGAAAACAAACTTGCTCACTTAGTCGGACCAACTGACCCTCAAGTAGATTATGAGGCACGTGAACGACTAAAGACTGCTAGAATTGGTCTTCTTTTACGTCACCCATTTTTTGGTAATCTTGCTACTCGCATGACTCTTATTAATGCTGATGAGTGGTGTCCTACTGCCGCAACTGATGGCAAAAACTTCTACTACAATTCTCGTTTCATTATGTTACTCAAAAAGAAAGAAGTTGAGTTTCTAGTTGGACACGAAGTATTGCATGTAGTTTATGATCACATGGATCGTAGAGGTACTAGAGATCCTCAACTATGGAATATTGCTGATGACTATTGTGTCAATGCTGACTTAAAGAAACATGGCGTTGGTGAGTTCATCACAACTGTCCCTTGTTTGTTTGACTACAAATATGCTGACATGTCCGCAGAGCAAGTCTATGACATTCTATATGAGAACGCAGAAATTATTAATGTCGATGATTTGTTAGACCAACTGTTAGACGATCACATTGATGGTGATGCCACAGGTAATGGTGAAGGTGAAGAAGGTGAAGATGAAGGCAAAGGTCCTGTTAAAATGACACAAGAAGAAAAGGACCAATTAAAACAGGAAATAAAGGAATCAATTATATCAGCCGCACAAGGCACTGAAGCAGGTAACTTGCCAAAAGGTGTTGAGCGAATGATTAAAGACATGACTGCTCCTGTAATGGACTGGAATGAATTGATTCAATCAAACGTTACATCTGCATTCAGTAATGACTACTCGTTTATGAAGCCTAATCGTAGAGGGTGGCACATGGATGCGATCTTACCTGGTATGACTCCTGGTGAAGAAATTGAAGCAGATGTTTTTATTGATCTATCTGGCTCTATTGGTTACGAGCAAGGCTCTACATTCTTATCAGAAGTTGGTGGCATGATGTCACAGTTCGATGGTTACAAACTACGTGTACATTGTTTCGACACAGCAGTATACAACAGCCAAGAGTTCTCAAGTGAAAACATGGACGACATCGAAGAAT